>JAEEGL016934528.1_pt1 | contig 13694 bp, 12 predicted proteins | sample 9134231 | NCBI WGS metagenome assembly JAEEGL01 (sample SAMN16246548, study PRJNA631951) | gut metagenome | biome: gut microbiome; feature: rumen; material: fiber-attached | host: Bos | place: Iran: Karaj | collected 2018-10
CCGGTGCCAAAGCCCACCGCCACCCCGAAGCCCGGCACCACCCCGCGCCCCACGGCCACTCCCCGGCCCACGGCCGTGCCCACCCCGGAGCCCACTCTGCCCCCGGTGGTGAACCGCGCCTCCAACCGGGAGGCCTGGTCCCAGTACCGGCTGACCGCCGGCGCGCCCCTGCTGCAGGTGGTGTTCCCCGCCATCCATGACGCGGACTCCGCCCTGATCCTCTGCGGCGGGGAGGCCTTCCTCATCGACTGCGCGGACCACGCCCAGGAGCAGGAAGTGGTGACCATGCTCCGGCGCATGGGCGTCAAAAAGCTGAAGGCGGTGCTCATCACCCACCCCCACCACGACCACCTGGAGGGCTTTGCCGCCGTGGCCGCCGCGGTGGAGGTGGAGGAACTGCTGATCTGCTTCCCGGAGGACGAGAACGACCGGATGGCCATCCTCATGCAGGAGGCGGAGGCCGCCCGGGTGCCGGTGCGGCACTTCTCCGACGGGGACGTCTTCACCATCGGGGACGCCACCCTGGAGATCTTCCTGAAGGCGGACGACAGCTGCAGCGTCAACGACCGCTCCGGGGCCGCCATGCTCCGCTGGCACGGGCGGAGCCTGCTCTTCGCCGGGGACCTGGAGAAGGACGGCATGAACGCGCTGGTGAGCGGCGTCCCCGTGGGGACCCTGAAGGCGGACCTGCTGAAGTTCCCCCACCACGCGGTGAACAACGTCCACAGCGCCTTCATCTCCCTGGTGGACCCCGCCCTGTGCATCGTCACCAACCGGGACCGGAACACCGCCGGGGAGCAGGGGCTGAAGCTGCGGGGCATCCCCTACGTCTGCACCCGCTACGGGGGACTCATCCTCACCACCGACGGGGAGCGCTGGCTGGTGGAACGCCTCATCGTCAACTGGCGGGGCGGCCTGGCCCTCGATCCCGCGGTCTGATCCTTCCACCATCTTTGCACCACCGGGCGGAGAGAACGCCGGTGGTGCCTTTTTTTTCCGCCCGGCGCGGGACGGGCGAGGGGAGCGGAAGAATCAGAAAGATTTGCAAAAATCCCGCCGAAAAAGTGGAAATCTGAGCAGGTTTATGATATGATCTGAGCAATGAAAGATGCCGCGGCCGCCCGGCGGAAAAACGCGGCGGCAGAAGCCAAGGGAGGGAGCAGCATGGAGACCCGTCAGCCGGATGAGGACAGCAGACGGCAGCGATTTCCCAGCGGATTCCGGATCCTGCACGGTCAGCAGGAGTATATCAGTTATGCGGAAAACTCCTCCATCCGGATCTGGCCGTCCTTCGTGGCGGCGCACTACAACAACCATTATCACGCGGCGGTGGAGATCATCGTGGTGCACGAGGGGGAGGTGGAGTACATCCTCTCCGACAATACCTACCGGGTGAAGGGCGGGGAGGTGCTGATCATCCCCCAGGGCTGCGCCCACGAGCTGCGGGAGATGGAAGGCTGCAGCCGGCACCTGCTGCTTTTTGAGCCCGCCCCCCTGCAGTCCATGCGGGACATCCAGAGCATCAGCCCCATGACCCAGCAGGTCATCTACCTGCCCACGGACGACCCCCTGAACGGGCCCGTGCGGGAGCGGCTCATGGCGGCGGTGGAGTGCTATTTCCGGAAGGACCCCATGTTCAACAGCCAGTGCTATGCCTGCCTGCTGCAGGTCTACGCCATCCTGGGGAGCCGCTTCGTCCAGGACGAGGAGACCCAGACCATGGTCCGCCGCTCCACCATCGACCCGGAGATCATGAACAGCGCCATCGCCTACATCAGCGAGCACTACATGGAGCCCATCACCCTGGACGAGGTGGCCAACTTCGTGGGCTTCTCGAAGTACTACTTCTCCCGGACCTTCAAGGAGTTCTCCGGGATCACCTTCTCGGACTACCTGCTGGTGAAGCGGCTGAACGCGGCGGTGAACCTGCTGATCCGCACGGACAAGCCCATCCGGGACGTGGCGCGGCTCTCCGGCTTCGGCAGCGTGGCCACCTTCAACCGGGTCTTCCGGGAGCAGAAGAACTGCACCCCCACCCAGTTCCGGGCCATCTACGGCACCGCGGTGCCCCCGGACCCCAACCGGAGGATCTTCTGAGGAGGCCCCCGGGGAGGGGTGTGAAACCTGTGACCGGGGAGGAGAGAGGTCTCGTGCTGCGTACGGTGTTTGTCGCCTCCACCATCATCGCCATCCTGGCCGGCTTCGCCACGGTGTATTTCGCGAAATCCGGCCATGACCGGAAGGCCCTTGTCCCCCTGATCCTGGCGGTGGTTTTCGGCGTCACGGCGCTGCTGTGCCACATCAAAATCAACCGGAACCAGGCGGACAACGACGCCGCCGCCGGGCAGAGCGGCCCCCTCCAGGCCATGATGGAGACCCTGACCTGGCACCGGGCGGACCTGATGTACCAGGTGGGCCGGGACTGGACCCTGGCCTACACCCCCCGGGAGGATCTGCGGGCCGGGGAGCCCTACGCGGTGGTCCAGATCAGGCCGGAGGGCCGCCCCGCCCGGGCCGTCTTCGACCGCTTCATCCTCTACTCCGGGGGAGACACCGTCACGGCGGCGGACCTGGCGGCCTGCAAGACCATCGTGTTCTGCGTGTCCAGCTGGTGGGACCAGGCGACCTACAGCACCAGCTATTACCACAACTTTTCCGGGGACACCGAGCGCAAGCGCCTGTACCTGTACGACCCGGCGGCGGGGGTGATCTTCGCAGAGGGGGAGCTGAAGGCCTCGCCGCTGCCCAAGTCCGCGGACCAGGAGCCCCACTATACCGTGTCCGAGACGACCATCCGCCAGTGGGTGGACCGGCAGATCCGGGCCGGGGAGGGGGACTGACGGGCCTCTATCCCCGCTTCGCCCCTCCCCGCCTCCCTCTGATTCCCATATTCCGGCAAAGCGGCAGCGCGGTCCGTTGACAAAGGCCGCGCTTTCCTGTATAATGCCCCCAAGCTGCGCGATGTCGTACAGCACAGGCCCCCCCTGGCCACAGGAGGGCGCTTGTTTTTGCCGGTAAGGCAATTTGAAAGGAGCTTATCACATGTCCGAGAAAAAGAAGATCACCCGGGCCGGCCTGGAGAAAAAGCAGGAGGAGCTGGACCACCGCATCGCCGTCGTCCGCACGGAGATCGCCCGGGAGATCGAGTTTGCCCGCTCCTATGGTGACCTGAGCGAGAATGCCGAATACACCGAGGCCAAGAAAAAGCAGACCGAGAACGAGACCAAGATCGCCGAGCTGCAGGACATCATCGCCAACGTGGAGGTGGTGGAGGACGACGAGATCGACGACGACCGGGTCTCCGTGGGCACCACCGTGACCCTGAAGACCCTGTCCCCCACCAACGAGGACTTCATGGTCACCAAGGGCGAGATCGTCCGCTACGCCATCGTGGGCGACCAGGAGGCCGACGCCCTGCAGAACCGCATCTCCGACGAGAGCGAAGTGGGCCGCAGCCTGGTGGGCGCCAAGGTGGGCCAGAAGGTCACCATCGCCCTGGACGGCTACACCCTGATCTACCAGGTGAAGGACATCGAGCGGGGCGACACCGTCTGAACCGTCCGCCGGACGCCGCATGGACCCCAGCAGACACGGTGGTTCGCCGGATGGACGTACCGCCGTGTTTTTCAGGAAAAGGAAAGAGGAGACAGCATGCCTGACTATCCCGTGACCCCCGGCACCCCCGCCCTCACCGAACAGGAGATCATCCGCCGGCAGAAGCTGCAGGGCCTCCTGGACGCAGGGGAGAACCCCTATCTCATCACCCACTTCCCCGTGACCCACCGTTCCGCCGGGATCCTGGCGGACTTCGACGCCCTGGAGGGGAAGGACGTCACCATCGCCGGGCGCATGACCAGCCGCCGGATCATGGGCAAGGCCTCCTTCGCGCACCTGCTGGACGGGGAGGGAGACATCCAGATCTACGTCCGCCGGGAGGACGTGGGGGAGGAGCACTACGCCGCCTTCAAGCAGTGGGACCTGGGGGACATCATCGGCCTCACCGGCACGGTCTTCAAGACCAAGACCGGGGAGATCTCCGTCCACGCCCACGACATCCGGCTGCTCACCAAGTCCCTGAAGGTGCTGCCGGAGAAGTTCCACGGCCTGCAGGACACGGACCTGCGCTACCGCCAGCGCTATGTGGACACCATCGTGAACCCCGAGGTGCGGGAGCTCTTCGTGAAGCGCTCGAAGATCATCCGGGCCATCCGGGAGTTCCTGGACGGCCGGGGCTTCCTGGAGGTGGACACCCCGGTGCTGCAGACCGTGGAGATCGGCGCCGCCGCCCGCCCCTTCCGCACCCACCACAACGCCCTGGACCTGGACATGCTCCTGCGCATCGAGACGGAGCTCTACCTCAAGCGGCTCATCGTGGGCGGCTTTGAGCGGGTCTACGAGCTGGGCCGCGTCTTCCGCAACGAGGGCATGGACGCCACCCACAACCCGGAGTACACCTCCCTGGAGACCTACCAGGCCTATGTGGACTACCACGAGGTCATGGAGATGGTGGAGCAGATGTTCGAGTTCGTGGCCATCAAGGCCACGGGCTCCAGCGACGTGCCCTGGCAGGGGCAGACCATCCACCTGGCGGCGCCCTGGAAGCGCATCAGCATGGCGGACGCCGTGCGGGAGGCCTGCGGGGTGGACTGGACCGCGTGGCAGAGCGACGAGGAGGCCCGGGCCGAGATGGCCCGCCGGGACATCCACGTGGAGAAGGACGCCCGCCGGGGCGACTGCCTGGCCGCCCTCTTCGACGAGTATGTGGAGCACACCCTGGTGCAGCCCACCTTCATCGTGGACTACCCGGTGGAGATCAGCCCCCTGGCCAAGCGCAAGCCCGAGGATCCGGGCCTCACGGAGCGCTTCGAGTTCTTCATCACCGGCCACGAGATGGGCAACGCCTTCTCCGAGCTGAACGACCCCATCGACCAGCGCCGCCGCTTCGAGGAGCAGGTGGAGCAGCGCGCCGCCCAGGGCATCCACGCCGAGATCGACGAGGACTTCGTCACCGCACTGGAGTACGGCATGCCCCCCCCCGGCGGCCTGGGCATCGGCGTCGACCGCATGGTGATGCTCCTCACCGACAGCCCCACCATCCGGGACGTGCTGCTGTTCCCCACCATGAAGCCCCAGGGGAAGCAGGGCGCCGCGGAATAAGCGCAAAGAAAAAGGATCTCCCCGGCCCCGCGGCCTTTGGGGAGGTCCTTTTTTCCTGTCCGGCTTTTCGGGCGCGGCGGGGCTCCAGCTTCCTTATAGCTCCGTCCTCCCCGCCATGGCCCTGGACAGGGTCACCTCGTCGGTGTACTCCAGGTCGGAGCCCACCGGGACGCCGTGGGCGATGCGGGAGACCTTCACCCCCAGGGGTTTCAGCAGACGGGCGATGTAGGTGGCGGTGGCCTCCCCCTCCACGTCGGGGTTGGTGGCCAGGATGACCTCCTCCACGCCGCCGGCCTTCACCCGCTCCAGGAGCTCCCGGATCCGGATGTCCTCCGGTCCCACCCCGTCCATGGGGGAGATGGTGCCGTGGAGGACGTGGTACAGGCCGCGGTACTCGTGCATGCGCTCCACCGCCATCACGTCCCGGGGATCCCGCACCACGCAGATCTGGCCGTTGTGCCGCTGCTCCTCGGCGCACACGGAACACACTTCCCCCGTGGCGTAGTTCCCGCAGACGCTGCAGAGGCGGATGCCCTTGCGGCCCTGCCACAGGGCGGTGGCCAGGTCCCGGACCTCCTCCAGGGGGAGGGTGGCGATATGGTAGGCCAGGCGCTGGGCGCTCTTGGGGCCGATGCCCGGCAGATGGCTCAGCGCCGTCACCATCCGCGCGATGGGCTCAATGGTCTCCGCCATGGCTCAGAACAGGCCGCCCAGGCCGCCGAGCCCGCCGGGGGTCATCCTGCTCATGGCCTGCTCCCGGGCTTCCTCGCCCTTGCGCAGGGCCTCGTTCACCGCCGCCTTCACCAGGTCCTCCAGCATCTCCTTGTCGTCCGGGTCGATGACCTGCGGGTCGATCTCGATGCTGGCCAGCTCCCGCTTGCCGGTGACGGTCACCTTCACCATGCCGCCGCCGCTGGCGGCCTCGTAGGTCTGCTCGTCCAGCTGCTGCTGGGCCTGCTCCATCTGCTGCTGCATCTTCTGGGCCTGGCGCATGAGCTGCTGCATGTTGGCGCCGCCGCCGAATCCACCGAAGTTCTGTCTGGCCATGTTTCCTTCCTCGCTTTCGATCTGAAAATGCCCGATGAGGGGACAGGGATGATCACTGTTCCTTGCAGGTGACCTGCAGGCTGCCGGAGACGGTGCTGGCGGCCAACACCGGACCCTCGTCGGTGATGGAGACGCCGTTGGTGCGCAGGCGGCCCGTGGCGCTGCGCAGGGTGATGTTGCCCATGCGGATGGGGGCCAGCACCCGGATGTCCCCGGCCACGGTGGTGACGTCCAGCCGGTCGAAGGGGGCGTCCAGGTCCAGCTCCACGTCGGAGGCCGCGCTGTTGATCCGCAGCTGGCGGAAGTCCCCGTGGTGCAGGTGCATGAGGCCGGAGACCGTGCGCACCGTGGCCTGCTCCGCGCCCACGTTCACCAGGTTCAGCGCCCCGGTAACGGTGCGGGCCCGGAGGTTGATGGCGCTGAGGTTGGAGCCGGAGAGGTCCCCGGAGACGGTGGTCAGGGCCATGTCCGAGCCGGTGAGGTCCACCGCCCGGAGGCAGCCCGCCACCGTGCCCGCCTCAATGACGCCCTTCCAGGTCTCCGGCAGGCGCACCACCACCTGCATCCACCGCACCACGGCGATGCGCGGGGTCAGCCCGTAGGCCGGCTGCTCCACCGTGAGCTTCCCGTTCTCCAGGCCCGTGCGCAGGTCGTCCACGTCCGACTCGTTGCCGGAGACCAGCACCTGCACGTCCTGCACGCTGTCGGTGACCAGCTCCAGGGTGGCCCAGGCCAGGTTCACGTCCAGCGCCGCCACCCCGGACGCCGGATAACTCTCGTTGCGGTTCATGTATCCTCCCTGCTCCCCAGACGCTCTGCGCCGCTGGCATCGCTCCCAGTGTACCACGTTCGGCGGGGAAATGCAATCTCTCGCCGCCCCGCGCCTCAGCCCTCGCCCTGGAAGACGGGGGTCCCGTCCTCCCGCCACCGGACCCGGCGCAGGAAGGCGTGGCGGTTGGGGTCACTCAGGGCGGTGCCGTGGAAGCCGGGGTAGGGCCGGGCATGGAAGACCAGGAGGTCCGCTCCATCCTCGGCTGTGGTGAAGCTGTTGTGCCCGGGGCCGTAGAGCCCGTGCTCCGGCTCGGAGACCATGACCGGCACGGGGGATTTCGCCCAGTCCTCCCGGCGGAGGGGATCCCCGCCCTCCCGCAGGGTGAGCAGGCCCATGGCGTAGCGCTCGTCCGTGGCGCTGGCGGAGTAGGTGAGGAACACCCGCCCGCCCCGCTGCAGCACCGAGGGGCCCTCGTTCACCAGGAAGCCCTGGCACTCCCAGTCATACTCCGGCTCGCTGAGGCGCACCGCCGGGAGGCGCAGGGTCAGGGCGTCCGCCATGGCCGCGATGTAGAGGTTGGAGTTGCCGGGGATGGCCGCCTCCCGCTGGGCCCAGATGAAGTAGCGCTGCCCGCCGATCACCGCGGTGGTGGCGTCCAGGGAGAAGGACTCCCAGCCCGTGCGGATCTGCCCGGCCTCGGCAAAGCACCCCTCCAGGGGGTCCTCCGCCTCGTTCACCAGGGCGTAGATCCGGTGGTCATAGCAGCCCGCCTCGTCCGCGTCCGCCTGGGCCGCGGCGAAGTAGATCACCCAGCGGCCCTCCACCCGGTGGATCTCCGGCGCCCAGATGTTCTTGCTCAGGGGGCCGGAGGCGTGCTGCCGCCAGACCACCTTCGCCGGGGCCTGGGGCAGCTCCGCCAGGGTCCGGGCCCGGCGCAGCTCGATGCAGTCAAAGGCCGGCACCGAGGCGGTGAAGTAATACCACCCCTCGCAGCGCAGGATGCAGGGGTCGGCCCGCTGGGGGATGAAAGGGGTCTCGATCATGGCGGTCCCTCCTTGCCGGCGGGGGCGGATCCTCCGGATGCCGCTCCGGGGTCCTCTCCCCGTCCTCAGAACTGATCCTTGTATTGGGTGATGTACCAGTCCGTGCCGTCGGTGACCATGACGACCCGGCCCACGGAGGTGTGCAGGTACGGGATGCCGCGCTTCCGCAACTGGGCGTTGACCTTGGCGGTGCTCAGCACCCGGTGGGTGACGTAGCAGAAGCGGGGGCTCACGTCGTCCAGGAAGGTGCCGTTGACGGCGGTGTAGCCGTGGTGGGGATACTTCAGGATGTCCGCCCGCATCACCTCCGGCCCCAGGTTGGCGTGGAACCACTTGTGGGAGGTGCTGGTGGTGTCCGCGGCCAGGAGGGCGGTGGAGTTCCCGAAGGTGATGTGCAGCATGCAGCTCAGGGCGTTGGGGTCCTTGCCGTCGGGGTAATACCAGAAGACCAGCTTCGCGCCGCCGAAGTCCATCTCCTCGCCGTTGCGCAGCTGGCGGTAGGGGATGCCCGCCTCGTCCAGGTACTTCACCGCGGTCTTCTGGATGGGCTCGGAGCAGGCTTTGGGGAAGGTGGAGATGAACTCGTCCGCCCGCAGGCCGTCCTTCACCATGAAGGCCACGGCGCCCAGGTGGTCGTCGTGGGGATGGGTGTTGAAGAGCACGTCCACATGGCCCTCATAGCCCATGGCAGCCAGGGCCTTGGCCATCTTGTAGCGCCAGCCCTTGAAGCCGCCGTCGATGAGCATGCTCCGGCCCCCCACCTCCAGCAGGGTGGCGTCGTTGGACACGGTGGCGAAGGCGGTGAGGGTCAGGGTCTCCCGGTCCGCCCAGTCCGCCGGGGGCTCCTGCCCCACATAGATCTCCGCCCCAGCGGAGACCGCGCTCAGACAGAGGGCCAGCACAGCGGCCAGCAGACAGATGGTTCTCAGGCACACAGACCACGGTTTTTTCATGAAAATCCTCCTGCGGGTATTTGATTTCAGCCCATTATACCGTATAATGGGGGCAGATTCAAGCGGGGAGTGCGGGCGCGGACCAGTCCGGCGGGGGATCCCGGCGGAACAGGGGCGCAAAAAGATTTCCGGCGGCGGAAAGAAACCCCCGTTTCCATCGTTACATAGATGAAAAGACCCAGCATTCTCTGTCTTCAAGGAGGGTAGCCAGCATGAAAATCCAACCCAGACATCTCCTTGTCCTGGCGGCGGTCCTGGCCCTGGTGATGCTGTGCGCCGCGGCGCCGGCCCTGGCGGACAGCCCCTACAGTATCTCCGGCAGCGGCGCCGTCCCCACCACCTTTACGGTGCGCACCTGGTCCACCAGCGCCACCATCACCATGACCCAGGAGCGTGGGACCTATGTGTACACCAACGGGTATTACAGCGCCCTGAACTGGGGCTGCTACCACGTGGACTGCACGGTGAACGGCACCACCAGCCGGGTGGACTGGGTGAACTCCACGGGCCGGGAGACCTTTACCCTCTCCCTGAACCGCGTGGGCACCTACACCATCACCGTCACCCCCTTCACCGAGGTGGAGATGCGGACCCAGAACAGCTCCTTCGGCTCCTGGCGCACGCCCCCCACCTGGTCCCTGACCAACGTCAGCGGGGCCACGGCCTCCCCCTCCTCGGTGAGCCCCGTCACGGCGGCCCCCACCGGGAACGGCCAGTACGTCACCGTGGAGTACAAGGACGCCTACAGCAACGTGATCGAGCGCCAGACCCACTACTGCACCCAGGGCAGCAACGTCATCACCGCCCCGGCCACCCTGCGCAACGGCGCCTACCGCCGGATCTCCGTGGAGTCCCAGACGGTGACCCTCTACGCCAACGGCACCCTTTCCACCAACACCCTGACCTTCTACTATGTGGCCCAGCAGCAGACCATCACCCCGGCCCCGGTGACGGCGGCCCCCGCCGTGCAGGCCACGGTGATGATCTACTACTACGACAGCGCCAACAACCTGATCATGTCCACCAGCCAGCTCTGCCAGCTGGGCAGCAACGCCGTCAACGCGCCTGCCACCCTGCAGAACGGCCAGTACACCCGGACCTCCTCCGCCACGCAGTACGTGACCCTCTACAGCAACGGCACCCTCTCCGCCAGCGCGGTGTATTTCTACTATGCCCGGAAGGCCACCCCCACGCCGAAGCCCGCCCAGGCCACGGTGATGATCTACTACTACGACAACAACGGCAGCCTGATCCAGACCTCCAGCCAGGTCTGCACCCAGGGCAGCAACCCCGTCACCGCCCCGGCCACCCTGCAGAACGGCAAGTACACCCGGACCAGCGCCGCCACCCAGTATGTGACCCTCTACAGCAACGGCAGCCTCTCCCCCAGCGCGGTGTATTTCTACTACGCCCAGAAGGCTACCCCCACCCCCAGGCCTGCGCAGGTCACGGTGTGGATCGACGACCACCGAGCCTTACACTCCCTCCCCCCGCCCGCCCGCCCGGTCTGCAGCCAGGGCAGCAACGCCATCAACGCCCCGGCCACCCTGCAGAACGGCCGGTACACCCGGACCAGCGCCGCCACCCAGTATGTCACCGTGTACAGCAACGGCAGCGTCTCCGCCAGCGCGGTGTACTTCTACTACGCCCAGAAGGCCACCCCCACCCCCAGGCCTGTCACCAAGACCATCCCGGTCTACTATTACGACAGCCACGGCAGCCTGATCCAGTCCACCACCTACACCTGCAGCCAGGGCAACAACGTCATCACCGCCCCGGGCTCCCTGCAGAACGGCCGCTACAACCTGACCAGCGCCGCCAGCCAGTCCGTGACCCTCTACAGCAACGGCAGCATCTCCGCCAGCGCGGTGTACTTCTACTATGCCGAGCACACCGTCACCGGCACCCTGACCATCCACACCTACGACGTGGACGCCATGCAGATCATCTCCACCCGGACCCAGACCGTGTCCCAGGGCACCCAGCGCATCTACGCCGGCTCCGCCCCCAGCGGATACCACCTCTACTCCGAGAGCTATGTGGACGTGACCGTGGACGCCGGCGGCCATGTGAATCCCCCGGTGATCTACTTCGAGTATCAGCGGAACTCCCCCACGGCAGCCCCGGTGACCAAGGCGCCCAGCCCGCCCACCGCCGCACCCGTGCCCGTCTACGGCGACCCCGTGTGGCCCACGGAGTGGCACTGCCAGTTCGAGGACGGCTCCAACGAGAAGAGCGCCATCACCTCGCTGCCCAACCTCTATGACCAGAACCCCGACACCTCCTTCCACTACATCTACTGGCAGAGCCAGGGCAACGACAACATCCCGGAGATCACCTGCTACTTCGACGGCACCGTCAGCATGAGCACCATGGGCGTGACCCCCGGCAAGGCCAACTCCTCCAGCAGCTACAACGAGAACGCCAAGCCCGACCTCTTCACGGTGCGCATCTACTCCAACGAGGGCATCACCGAGCGCAGCATCCGCATCCCCGTCTCCCACACCCGGAACCTGAATGTGTATGACCTGGGCGGCACCTACACCGGCGTCACCAAGGTGGAGATCTTCGTCACGGGCTTCCGCACCGGCAGCTCCAACCGCTACGACATCCACATCAGCGAGATCCGGTTCTTCGAGTGAGCCCGGAACGCCCCGGACCCGACCTAGCCCGGTCCCCCCGCGGGACCGGGTTTTCCTGTGCGGGAAGAGGAGGGGAAAGCGCCGGAACAAAAAAACGCCCTTCCCTCTTTCCGGTTTCTCCGGAGGGGGAAGGACGCGGCGATGCTTTGGCGGAAAACGGGCTTACGTGGCCTCCGGCCAGCCCAGGGAGAGGGTCATGCCGTCGGCGGCGCAGGCGGTGTCCGGGAAGATGCGCCGGGCCTCGGGGAGGAAGGCGGCGGGATCCTCCAGGGAGGTGGAGAAGTGGGTCAGCAGCAGGCGGCGGGTGCCGGCCTCCAGGGCCAGCTGGGCCGCCTCCCGGAAGAGCATGTGGTGGTTCTTCAGGGCCTTGGGGAGATCCTCCTCGGCGCCGTACATGCCCTCCAGGATCATGAGCTGGGTGCCCCGGCCCGCCTCCCGGATGCCGGCGGTGGGGCGGGTGTCCGTGGCGCAGAGGAAGTCGATGCCGGGCCGCTCCGGGCCCAGGACCTGTTCCGGCCGCCAGTCCGCCACGCGCTCCCCCCGCTGGAGGAAGCTCCAGGCCTGCACCGGGATCCCCAGGGCCCTGGCCTGGTCCGCCAGGAACAGCCCCGGCCGGGGCAGGTGGAAGCGGTAGCCGAAGCAGGGCATGCCGTGGTTCAGGGGGAAGGCGCGGACCTGCAGCCCCGCGGCCTCGAAGCTGTCCCCCTGGGGCGGCAGCTCGTGGAGCTCCACCGGGAAGGTCAGGGTGGGGGCGATGACCCGCAGCCCCTCAATGACCCGGGTGAGCCCCGGGGGGCCGTAGATGTGGAAGGGCTCCAGCCGGTTGGCCTTGGCCAGGGCCAGGAGGAAGCCCGGGACGCCGGAGCAGTGGTCCGCGTGGTAATGGCTGATGAGCAGGGCTTCCAGGCGGATGAAACCCCAGCCCAGGCGGCCGATCTCCACCTGGGTGCCCTCGCCGCAGTCCAGCAGCAGGGCCCGCCCTCCATGGCGGATGTAGAGGCTGGACAGGGCCCGGGTGTACAGGGGCATGGTCCCCCCGGTGCCCAGGGTGCAGATGTCGATCATGGTCTTCCTCCTTTCCGTCAGGGTGGGGGCGGAGCCGGGACAAAGGACAAAGGGTCAGGCGGGATCCGCAGGCCCGGAGGGGGAGGTGAGCTGCTTCCAGGCGTGGAAGGCGTACTGCCCCAGGGCCACCAGGGACAGGCCCACGGCGGCCCACAGCAGCCAGATGTCCACGGGCCAGCCCACCCCCGCCAGGGGCTGGTGCCAGAAGCCCAGGATCAGCGCCGCCATGAAGAAGATGGTGGCGATCTTGCCGTACCAGTTGGCCTGCACCACCACGCCCTTGCGCAGCAGCACCGCCCCGCCCGCCACCATCAGCAGCTCCTTGGCCGCCACGATGAGCACCGCCGCCAGGGGGAACACCCCCGCCCACAGGTGGCACACCAGGGCGCTCACCACCAGCAGTTTGTCCGCCAGGGGATCGAAGAGCTTGCCGAAGTTGGTGATCTGGTTCAGCCGCCGGGCCAGGTAGCCGTCCAGGCAGTCCGTGAGGCTGGCCGCGCAGAAGACCCCCAGGGCCGCCATGGCGTGCCCGGTGACGTAGAGCCAGATAAAGACCGGCACCATCACCAGCCGGGCGATGGTCAGGGCGTTGGGGACGTTCCACATATCCTTGGTGAGATTCCGCAGGGCTTCCTTCACGGCATTTCTTCCTTTCCGCTTTCCCGCTGTGCGTGATGCTTCAGGGGCAGGGACATTATAGCATATTCCCGCCGGATGGGGGAGGGGCGGAGGAAAAAAGAGGGGGATGCGCGTGGTTTCAGGTACCCCTCAGTCCCCGCCTGCGGCGGGGCCAGCTCCCCGGCAAGCCGGGGCGCATTTGGAGTGAGGGAGCCGGAGGGGCGGACCGATGGCTGCGTGCTGCCTTTAGCCCCTATCGCCCCAGCTCAGCCTTTCCCCCAAGGGATGTCACCGCAGTGACAGGGGGGCAGAGCCGACCTCACCCCCCCACCCCCTCTCCTTTCAGGCGAGGGGGAGAAGAACGAGGCGCGGTGCGGGTTTCCGGCGTTTTGAGTCC
>JAEEGL017234917.1_pt1 | contig 13694 bp, 8 predicted proteins | sample 9134231 | NCBI WGS metagenome assembly JAEEGL01 (sample SAMN16246548, study PRJNA631951) | gut metagenome | biome: gut microbiome; feature: rumen; material: fiber-attached | host: Bos | place: Iran: Karaj | collected 2018-10
CGTATGTATGTACACTATGTTGAGTCACGTGGATGGAAGGTTGAGCTTCTTGAAGCAGATGAAACAGGTATCGGTGGTATGAAGAACATCGAATTCATGGTTAAGGGAACAGGTGCTTACTCAATCCTTAAATACGAATCTGGTGTACACCGTGTACAGCGTGTTCCAGAGACAGAATCTCAAGGACGTATCCAGACATCTACATGTTCAGTAGCAGTAATGCCTGAGGCAGAGGAAGTAGATGTTCAGATTGATGAAAAGGATATCCGTATCGACGTTATGCGTGCTTCTGGTAACGGTGGTCAGTGTGTCAACACAACAGATTCAGCTGTACGTCTTACTCACTACCCAACAGGTATTGTTATCTACAGCCAGACTGAAAAGTCACAGCTTCAGAATAAGGAAAAGGCTTTCGCACTCTTACGTGCAAAGTTATACGATTTAGAGCTTCAGAAGCAGCAGGATGCTGAAGCAGCTGAGCGTCGTTCACAGATTGGTACTGGCGACAGAGCTGAAAAGATTCGTACATACAACTTCCCACAGGGACGTGTTACAGATCACAGAATCAACCTTACATTATACAAGCTTGATAAGATTATGAATGGTGATATTCAGGAGATTCTTGATGCCCTTATTGCAGCTGATCAGGCTGCTAAGCTTGCAAAGATGAACGATAAATAAAATATATAAGTGGGTGGAATAATGAAGCAGATAATAAAGACAGCATTAATAGTTATTTTAGGAAATTTTGCATACGCACTTGCTGTTGCGTTCTTTATAGAGCCGTCAGGACTCATTACTGGCGGTGGAACAGGTCTGGCTTTGTTCTTCCACCGTATGTTTGGTTTTAAGACCGTACATGTTACATTTGTTATAAATACAGTTCTATTTTTTGTTGGCTGGCGCATCATGGGTCGCCGCTTTGCAGCCAACACATTACTCTCAACATTTTGTTTTCCAGTAGAATTACATATAGCCGAGCTTCTTGCAGTTAGGTTCCCACCAACAGACGATATAGTGCTTTGCACAGTTTTTGGTGGAATTATTATTGGAGCTAGTTTGGGAATTGTTATTCGTACTGGTGCATCTACAGGTGGAATGGACATACCACCTATCGTACTCAATAAATTCTTCGGAACTCCTATATCGGGCATGATGTGGGCCTTTGATATTTGCATACTTGTTTTACAGGCATTATTTGCCAAGCAGAATTTAGTGCTTTATGGCATTTTGATGGTCATTATTTATACTAATGTATTAGATAGAATGCTGATACTTGGTAAGGCAAAGACTCAGATAAAGGTTGTAAGTAAGAAGAGTGAAGAAATCAGAAGAGCAATTCTTCAGGATATCGACAGAGGCGTTACTGTAATATACGGCCGAACAGGCTATCTTGGAAAGGATACAGAGATTAATCTTTCTATCGTTTCCACTAGAGAATTAGCCAAAACAGAGAAGCTGGTTCATGAAATTGATCCAGAAGCATTTATCATTGTAAGCCGCGTTTCCGAGGTTAAGGGTAGAGGCTTTACAGAACAGAAAAAATATTTGTAAATCTTGGGTTAATTTATCAAATAGGGTTTACAAAAAGGCGTTTTTTGTGTTATCGTTTCTATGGTATATTTCATATACAATTCAAACAATTAATTTCAAATTGAAGATTAAAGAAAGGAGAACAGCTATGGACAAATCAGACAGTCATGGGCGATTATGCTGCGACGAGGCATTTTCATACGGATATGTAGCTGTTCTTTTAGTATAAAGAGCTTAGTTTTCATGTGCGCTAGAGAATGTCATCGTCTGAACATGACATTCTTTTTTTATAGCAGGGTAAAAACATGGAAACAAAAGAGATTTTAGAGGATAACAAAATCCAAGAGATTATCGATTTGCTACGCTCTAATCTAGGTGCCGAGGCTTTAATGGAGGCTCTTGACGATTATCATGAGAATGATATTGCCGAAGCCTACGAGGACTTGGATACAGAGGATCGTAGAAGACTGTTCGGAGTTCTAGGTGCCGAGCGTCTATCAGAAATTTTCCCTTATATTGAGGATGTAGGTGAATATTTAGCCGAAATTACACCAGAGCAGGCAGCTGATGTCTTAGAGAACATGGATGCTGATGATGCGGTTGATGCTTTGGAGGACATTGAAGACGAGGAACAAAGAGAGCAGTTAATTGCTTTGATGGATAAGGATGCATCTGCTGATGTACGTCTTATCAATTCCTATGATGAGGATGAAGTAGGTAGCATGATGACTACCAATTTCATCGTAATCAAGTCTAACTATACAGTAAAGCAGGCTATGCGTTCTTTGATTTCACAATCAAAGGATAATGATAATATCAACACCATTTACGTCGAAGACACAGAAAATAAATACTATGGTGCTATCGAGCTTAGAGATTTAATTCTTGCCCGTGATTACACACCACTTGATGACATTATCAGTCACAGCTATCCAAGCGTTAAGGCGGATGAGCTTATTTCAGACACTATCGAAGATTTAAAGGATTACGCAGAGGATTCAATTCCAGTTCTTAATCCTAACGAAGAAATCATCGGTGTTATTACATCTCAGGATATCATCGAAGCCGTTGATGATGAGATGGGTGAAGACTATGCTAAGTTGGCTGGTTTGACAGCAGAAGAGGATTTGAACGAAAGCTTAACTGAAAGTATCAGAAAGCGTATTCCTTGGCTGTTGTTATTACTTGGACTTGGACTTGTAACCAGTTCAGTAATCGGCATTTTCGATAAGGTAGTTGCATCAGTAGCTATTGTTGTAGTATTCCAGTCACTTATCCTTGATATGGCTGGTAACGTTGGAACACAGTCACTGGCTGTTACCATTCGAGTCCTTATGGATGAGGAAATATCAGGAATCGAAAAGGCTAAATTCGTTCTTAAGGAAATGCGTGTTGGTGGAACAAACGGTTTCATTTTAGGTGTACTTGCACTGTTTTTTGTAGCACTTTATTTGCATGCAATGAAGGGGTACATTTGGGGAGCTGCATTTAAGGTTTCAGGAATCGTAGGATTTTCACTTTTTATTGCTATGATAGTATCAAGCTTCATTGGAACCATTATTCCAATTTTCTTCCACAAGATTAAAGTTGACCCAGCTGTAGCCTCTGGTCCACTTATTACTACTGTTAACGATTTAGTTGCAGTTATTACATATTACGGATTGGCTGGCTTATTGCTTGTAGGAAATATTTAAGAATCTTTATAAACGGGGGTGCTTATGAAGGTATTAAACTTTGGTTCTCTTAACTTGGATTACACCTATAAGGTGTCTCACATCGTAAGAGAAGGTGAGACGATTTTGGCAGACGACGTTAGTATGAATCTTGGTGGCAAGGGCTTCAATCAATCTGTTGCCTTGGCAAGAGCAGGATTATCATGCTACCATGCTGGCCTTGTAGGAGAAGAGGGACTGGAGTTTTATGACGCTTGCCAAACCTTCGGCATCAAAACAGATTACATCAAAACTGTTACAGGCAGATGTGGCCATACCGTTATTCAGGTGGATGAAAAGGGCCAGAACAGCATCGTCCTTTTTGGAGGAGCAAATCAGAAGAACTCCAAGGAATATGTTGATGAAGTCCTTAAGAATTTTGATACAGGCGATATCATCATATTACAAAATGAAATAAATGAATTGCCATATATAATAGACCAGGCATTTGCCAAGGGCATGACCATCGTCCTTAACCCATCACCTTATGATGACAGACTAGAAGAGTGCGATTTGGGCAAGGTTTCTGTATTCGTTTTAAATGAAACCGAAGGGCAGCAGATGACAGGAATGACTACACCGGCAACTATAGTGGCAGCGTTAGATGCATATTTTTCAAATGCCAGAATAATGCTTACACTTGGTGAAGGGGGCTGCATATATCATCATGGTGATGAGGAATATTATCAGGCAGCATTTGCTGTGGATGCTGTGGATACCACAGCGGCAGGTGATACCTTTACAGGATATTTTGTAGCAGGGTTATGTAGAAAGCAGCCGATGCGGGAAATATTACTTACTGCTTCTAAAGCAGCAGCTCTTGCAGTTACCAAACCAGGAGCGGCTCAATCTATTCCATTTATGTCGGAAGTAGAGCTTTTTAATAATGATTAAAAAGGCCTTCGGGCCTTTTTTTAGTGGTGCTTTTAAAACGTTAGATAATATAACAATATGGAGTGGTGAATTCACACAATATACATAGAAATATACAAAATGTTGTAGAACTTATCCCTCTATTGGGGTAAAATTATATTATCAAAGTTAATAAAGGAGCGTGACCCTATGAAGAAAAACTACGTACTAGACACTAACATTTTGATTCATTGTCCTACAGCGCTTTTCGGTTTTGATGATAATAATGTTATTATCACAACGACTACTCTGCAGGAGCTTGATTCAAAGAAAACAGCCTATGCGGAGGTGGGCTATGGCGCCAGAGAAAGTATTCGAAACATTGAATCTGTTGAAGGCGATTATGCGAATGGGGTTACGATGCCAAATGGCGGAACCTTTATAATCGAAAAAGAATCTGAGTATGAAAAGCTGATTCCAGCAGAGTTTACGCTTGATAGGCCTGACAATAGAATAATAAATTGTGTACTAGGTATTTCCAAGAAATCTGAGCTTGAGACAATACTTGTTACAAATGATATTTCTATGAGAATCAATGCCACAATGTGTGGTTGCGTTGTTCAGGGCTATCACAATGAAATGATTCTTGATAATGAAAACTATTCAGGCAGAACTGATATAACGCCTGAGGATATAGAAAGTCCATTTAACAAAGGCTTTATTGAAAACGAATTTGGTATTTGCAAAGATGGAAGTAATTCGGCGCTCTATACATTTAAGACTGATGGTTGGCACTTGCTTAAGGACAGAGATTATTACACACCATATTGCCAGCCAAGAAACGTTGGTCAAAGATTTGCTTTATATGCTCTTTTGGCCAGCCCAGAGGAATTGCCACTGGTCATCTTAAAGGGTAGTGCAGGTACAGCCAAAACCTTCTTGTCACTAGCAGCTGGTTTACAGGGCTATTATCATAATGGCTTCGACAGAATTATGATTACAAGAAGTAATACACTTTCAGATAACGACTTGGGATTTTTACCAGGTGATTTGGAAGAAAAAATGACTCCTCTTATTGCACCATTTATGGATAACCTACAGGTTCTTTTGAAGGGACAGAACGAGGAAAAAGAACAGATAAAAATGCAGATTGAGGATATGTTTGAAACAGGTATCATTGAAATCTGTTCACTTGCTTACATGAGAGGACGTTCATTAGTTAATTCATTCATCATAGTTGATGAAGCGCAGAACTGTACTATAGGTCAGATTCTAGAAATTATCACCCGTGCAGGTAAGGGCTCAAAGGTAGTGCTTTTAGGTGATCCAGATCAGATTGATTCACCAAAGCTGGACAGAAAGAATAATGGTCTTACCTTTGCTGCAGAAAGAATGAAGGGCTCAACCCTTTGTGCACAGATTACCTTCGAGGAAAGCGAAACAGTAAGAAGTGCTCTTGCTGCAGAGGGCGCTAGAAGACTAGTTGTTAAATAGCTTATTTTCCTATTTGTTATAATAAAATCCTCCTTTCATCAGGATTCCCTGTAGCTCGGGAATCCTGATCTTTTTTGGGGAAAATGTAATTCTTATGATTCTTAAGAAATTGTAAAGAATTCTAAATTTTTCACTGTACTACTTGAAATAGTACGGAGTTTATGTATACTGTAAATGAAAACGAAAGGTTTTATTTTTGGAGGTATGTAATGAAAAAAAGAATAGCACTTTTGTTAGCATTTACATTGGCAATTACAGCATGTATAGGCTGTGGTAAAAAGGATGAATCAGATAATAAAAATACAACTATAAGCAATACAAAGGACCAGGGTTCAGACTCACAGACAGAGGAAGCTGAGCTTTCTAAGCCTGAATATGCAATCACAGCTGTTTCAGCTGACGGATATGATTATTTTGAAGGCAGTGTAGAATGCATTCAGATAACAGATGGAAAGCACGAAGCTTTAGCAAAGGCTATGGACGACTTCTTTTCTGGCAGAGTAACTCTTTTCAACGAAGGAGTCGATAGTCAGAATGATGAAGCAAAGAAGATGAATGAAGAACAAAAAGAATATGCTGACGAGGAAGGCCTTGAGTATGAGCCTATGAAATATTCTGAGACTCAAACGGTTTCAGTAGTTCGTGCAGATGAGAACATTCTTAGCTTTGTAATCGACACAGCATATTATAGTGGTGGAGCTCATGGCAGCTCATTGTTAGAAGGCTTTACCTATGATGTTAATACAGGCGAGCAGCTTTCAATCAGCAATTATGGTGACGAAAGCAAGATTGCAGCCACATCAAAGGACTTTATTCTTAACACAATAGAGGGTTCGGCTGACATAGCAAAGGCAACATTATTTGATGATGATGTAACCTCATATAAGAGTGTAATTGAAGATTATTTCTCAGGTGAGACTTTACCAGAGAATTATCTTGACCACACAGGCATCACCTTTATGTTCCAGCAGTATGATATAGCTCCTTATGCAGGCGGAATCGTTAGCTTTACAGTTCCTTATTCTGAGTTTGAAGACTTTAACGAAGCTTACCTTCCAGCAGAAGGATTCTATACAGAGGATTTATCAATTCAGGGCTTCAATGAGAAGTTCGATGTAAATAATGATGGCACTCTTGAGGATGTATGTCTTTTGAATACTACTTCAGACGATGGTTCCTCTACATACGAGCTTAATGTTGGCGGCGCTAACGTTAGTCGTAAATTAGATGATTATGCTTATGCATCAGGTACATACATCCATGGCAAGGATGGTAACTATATTTTGGTTTCTGTAGAAGGCAAAGTCATTTTATTTGAGGTTTCTAAGGGTATTAGAGAGCTTGGTTACATTGAAACAGACAAGAGCGTAAAGGAAATCAATAACGGTGAAATAGTTCTTGCAGAAATCTCTTATGAAGACGGAGGCATTCAGTGGGGCGAAAGTGAAACTCACAAATATTCTAAGGCAGGATTAGAATAAAATAATTTTTCGATAAAATTTTATCTTCAATAGCGTAACACCCTTTTTTCATATTTATGTGGTATATTGACCGTGATATGTGAATATAATCAACAAATATTGACGGGTTAAGCTTATGAATAAGATTGAAGGTAGAAAATATTATATGAGAATGCTATTAATTAGTATTCTTGGGGGAGTAGTAGTAAATGTAGGATTAGGGTTTATTACTCATCTTTTTGGACTACCTTTATATTTAGATACTATTGGAACTATAGGAGTTGCTAGCGTTGCTGGCGTTTTACCTGCTCTTATAGTTCCAGTAATGGTTACAGTGCTTGTTTTCGCCTTGATAAGTGGCATAATTGGGGCAAGCATTGAAATCATATTATTTGGAAGTCCGCAATTTAGCCTAATGGCTCGTTTCTCTGATTATTTAACATCTAATTTTATACCAAACTTGAATTTAATTTCATTGTATCCCATATATTGCTAGATATTATTGACAAAGGCTTATGTGTATTAGTTGTAGAAGTATTTATTGATGCTAAGGATGAAGTACGTAAGGTAATGGAAAAATATAAGGATTAGACAAAAGGGTAACTAGTTATGATGGAATTTTTACAACAATTTCAATTAAGCGTAATGCTGTTTTTTAGTGGCGCTTGTGGAGTGTTGATTATCCTTACACAATCAACGAAAACTCTTACTAAGCGTAGAAAAGGAGCATTACTATACATGCAGATATCAGCGATGATACTTTTGATTGCTGATAGATTCGCTTATCTATATCGCGGCGATGAAAGCCAAACTGGCTATTGGATGGTACGAGTATGCAATTTTTTGGTATATTTACTGTCTTTAACGCTGGCCCATGCATTTAATCAATATTTAATGGAATTATATCGAAATGAAGTCCGCCTTGCTAAGCTTCCAAAACGCTTTGCTATAGGAGAGGCTTTATTTACACTTGGCGTAATTATGCTTGGAATTTCGCAGATAACAGGTTGGTACTATACATTTGATTCATCTAACAGATATCAAAGAGGACCATTTGTTGCATTAGCATATATATTCCCGCTATCTATGATAGCACTCCAGTTTTCCGTTAATGTTCAATACAGAAAAAGGATTCGTAGGCGTACTTACGTGCCTCTTCTTCTTTTTACTGTACTTCCATTTATAGCATGTATACTGCAATTTTTTTTATACGGCTTATCCCTTACAAACATTACCATGGTCGGCATGGTAGTGCAGCTTTACTTCTCTGAAATTCTTAACATGAATGATTTGCAGGATGCAAAGATTGCAGCAGAGAAGGCCAATACAGCTAAATCCCGATTCCTATCTAATATTTCCCATGAAATCCGTACTCCAATCAACACTATCATGGGAATGAATGAAATGATTTTAAGGGAGGAGCATGAGGCTGTTCCTGAAGCATACTATAACAACATTATGAAGCATGCCAGGGATATAGAATTTGCTTCAGAATCACTTTTATCGCTAATCAATGATGTCCTTGATATATCGCAGATAGAATCGGGAAAAATGCGATTAGTGGAGCAAGAATATGATGTGGAGGAATTTTTAAGAGACGTCATTAACATGCTTCGCGTTAAAAGTAACGATAAGGAAATTCGATTTGATGTTGATATCGATGAGACTCTTCCAAGACGCTTATTCGGCGATATGGGAAAGGTTAAGCAAATCGTACTTAATCTTTTGACAAATGCCCTAAAATATACAGATGAAGGCGGATTTGACCTAAAGGTAAAGGTACTTGGTAAGGATGCAGATAGTGTTACAATTCAGTATTCAGTAACTGACACAGGCCAAGGTATAAAGGAAGAGGATATGAAGTACCTTTTCAATGCCTTTGAAAGTCTTGAAGAGGTGAAAAGCAGTAATATTCAGGGAACAGGTTTGGGACTTGATATTTCAAAGCATTTTGCAGATTTGATGAATGGTGAGCTTACTTGCGAAAGCGAATATGGCAAAGGCTCAACCTTTACATTTATAGTAAGACAGATTGTTGTAGACCCAACAGAAATCGGATTCTTTGAGGAAAAGGTTGAGGAGACTGAAAAGGGACCATATATTCCTAGATTTGTAGCTCCTGATATTAGTATTCTGGTGGTTGATGACAATCCAATGAATCTGGCTGTAATCAAAGGCTTGTTGGCAAACACAAAGATGTACATTGTTACTGCCGATTCCGGTGAGGAGTGCTTGGTGAAGCTGGAGGAAAGCCAATACAACCTGGTTTTACTTGACCACATGATGCCTGGAATGGATGGCTTGGAAACCTGCAGACGAATCAGAGAAAAATATCCAGACCTTCCAGTTATAGCGCTTACCGCTAACTACATTGCAAACGGAAAGGAATACTATATTTCAAAGGGCTTCACAGGATATCTGCCAAAGCCTGTTGATGGTCAGACACTTGAAAACATTATTCGTCTATATTTGCCAGATGATGCAGTTATGGATTCTGATGTGGATGCAGTGGCAGAATTTATAAGGCTGCCGCAGGGCTATGAATGGCTAAATGATGTGGATGGAATCAGTGTAGATGACGGCATCAAATATAGTGGCGGCGCAGAGAGTTTTGTATTTTCATTAAAGCTGTTTTTCGATACAATAGAAGAGAACTCAGAATTACTAAATAAAGCATTTTCAGAAGGTGATATTAAGCTATTTACAATAAAGGTTCATGCACTGAAAAGTTCGGCTAGAATCATCGGTGCCCACGACCTTTCAGAAAAGGCAAAATGGCTGGAAGATGCAGGAAAGAAAAATGATGTAAATTACATCGCTAACCATTTCCCAGAAATGCTGGCTGAATATAAAAGCTATGCTGATAGGCTAGCAAAATTTAATCCTTCTGTTGATAATTCAAACAAGGAACCAATCGCAGAGGATGAACTTATGGGGGCGATAGAGGCATTGAAGGAATTAGTGCCTCAAATGGATTTTGATTCAGTTGAAATGGTTGTAAATGATGTAATGGAATACAAATTGCCAGATGAAGAGGAACAGCTCTTTACCGAATTGGCAAAAGCTCTACGAACATTTAACTGGGACAAAATGGAAGAATTGCTAAAGGACAAATAACAGGTTGGAGGATACTATGGAACAGAATAAGATAATGATTATTGGGGCGAAAGAATCATTCATCATAAGAGTTCTTTTAAAGAAACTAAAGGATGTGGATATCGATGCATTTTTTGTAACCTTAAATTTAGATGATATTCATGACCACTGGGAGGAGACAGCATTAGTTACCTTCTACATGGAAAAGGAGGACAGACTTACTGATGACATTCGTACATTCCTGGTAGATAAAATGGAGGATGATGATAAACAAATTATCCTTATAGGGGACCCTGTAGATACTAATGAGGTTGCAGCGAGTATTCCTTCACAATTGATTTATAAGATTCTATCAAGACCACTTGTGTATGATGACTATATTGATTGTATAAACATTTTTAATAAACAGGCTGCGTCAGATGAACTAAAGCGAAGCATTTTGATTGTTGATGATGATCCAAACTATATGAGTCTTGTTCGTGAGTGGCTAAAGGATTCTTACAAGGTTTCTATGGCTACATCTGGACTTCGTGCCATCAAATGGCTGGGCAGTAACAACACTGTAGATTTGATTTTGCTGGATTATGAGATGCCTGTTACAGATGGTCCACAGGTGCTTGAGATGCTTAGGGCTGATGACGACACTAAGAACATTCCTGTAATGTTCTTAACAGGAAGGGATGATAAGGAAAGTGTTATGGCAGTCCTTGCTCTTAATCCACAGGGATATTTTTTGAAAACTATAGGTAAGGATGAGCTTTTAAATAAGCTTAAGGTTTTCTTTATGGGGTAATGAAGCTTTATCAGTAGATTAATGTTAACGGGTTTTACAATTCTTTTATAAATTGCTATGGGAAAAAACAGATGTAGGGTATGTGCGCTTGTTGCATTAATATTTGCATTTTTAGTTTTACCTGCAAATAAAAGTTATGCAGATGAAGTTAGCACAGATAATGAAAAAGCTTATATTGGCGGAGGCTATGCAGCTTCGGGGCAAATAGAAAACATGGGGTATTATGCCCATATTTATGATGCAAAAAATGGGCTTCCTACTTCTGAGGCTAATTTTATTATAGGAGCTTCAGATGGCTATATCTGGATTGGCGGATACAGTGGAATAATCAGATATGATGGCTCTTCCTTTGCCAGGTTCACTGACACAGAAGGGTTAACCAGTGGCAGAGGGCTTTTTGAGGACTCCCAAGGCAGGATATGGGTAGGAACAAATGATAATGGAGTAGTGTATTTTAATACCTTTAGAGAACCTGTCCATCTTACTACAGATATAGGGCTTCCTTCATCATCTATCCGTACATTTGCTGAGGATAAAGCTGGAAATGTTTTTATAGGCACCACTGAGGGAATAGCTTATGTTGATACAGAGGATAATCTGCTTAAGCTTGATGATGACAGAATTAATAGTGAACGAATCTTAAGGATGGATTCTGGCAGTGATGGCACTATTTATGGCTACACTAAAACAGGAGCTGTCTTTTCTATAAATGATTGTAAGCTTTCTTCTTATTTTGCATGGGGAGAATTGGGAGAGGGCGACATTTCTAATATTTACGCAGATAGGCAAAATAATGGAAAAGTTTATATTGGTACTAAATCTGACAGATTGTACTATGGAACCTACGGAGATAAATTGGCAGATATGGAGGAAATCTCTGTAGCTCCATTAAATACAATCAAGTGGATTATGTATGCCTGCAATAGAGTCTGGGTGGCATCTGAAAGCCAGTTTGGATATCTTGATACAGATGGCAGGTTTAATGTGATAGAAGATGTGCCCCTTGATAGCGGCATCGAAATGATGACAGCAGATTATCAAGGCAATATTTGGATTGCTTCTTCCAGACAGGGTGTTATGAAGCTGGTTGCAAATAATTTTAAAAATGTAACAGCATCAGCAGGAATAGATGATGTAGTGGTTAATTCTACATGTATTTACAAGGATTCCTTGTATGTTGGAACAAATACAGGGCTTTTGTTCTTACAGGATAAAACGACTTTAGTGGAAACAGATTTAACCAGATATATTGGTGACGCTAAGGTTAGGGATGTTGCAAAGGATTCAAATGATAATCTGTGGATTTCTACCTTTACCAATAGGCTTGGGGTAGTTTGTCAAAAGGCTGATGGAACTATAGTAGAGTTTACAAGAGCTGAAGGATTGCCTAGCAACGAAGTAAGATGTACAGACGAAGCAGAGGATGGCACAATCGTAGTTGCCACCAATGGTGGAATGGCTGTTATTAAGGACTTTAAGGTGGTAAAAAGTATTGATAGCAGCTCTGGCATCAAAAATACAGTTTTCCTTGATTTGCAGGCTGGCAAAGAGGGTGAAGTTTATATTGCCACAGATGGTGATGGAATTTATGTGGTAAAGGGTGATTACATTACCAAAATTGGAAAAGAAGATGGCCTTACCAGTGATGTTATTAATAGAATCAAGTGGGACGAAAAGAGACAGCTTTATTGGATAATTACATCTAACAGTATTGAATATTTGAAGGATGGCAAAATTACCCATGTAAGCACATTCCCTTATAATAACAACGATAATATTTTCTATGATGATAAGGATGGCTTGTGGGTGTTAGCCTCAAATGGCATTTACCTGGTTAAGGCGGAGGAAATGCTAAAGGATGATGTTAAGGATTACAAGCTGTTTACCCTTGCAAATGGTCTTACCAGTATGCCTATTCTATCAGAGTACAGCGATATAGATGAGGATGGTAATCTATATATTTCTGGAATGACAGGGGTTTCTTTAGTCAATATTAATAAGTACATGAATAAGAATATTAATGTTAAGACTGGAGTTACTAGTATTTCCTGTGATGATGTTTTCATCGCTCCTGACTTAGAAGGAGTCTACACTATCCCTGCATCTACAACACGTATACAGATTACCCCAGCAGTGCTGGATTATTCCATGACCAATCCTCTTGTCAGGGTATATTTGGAAAACAGTGTGGATTTAGGCTTTACTGTCCATAAGGAAGATATATCAATGCTGGAATTCACCAGTATGAGATATGGCAATTACATACTCCACATCCAGATTTTGGATGAGTCCACATCCGAGATTCTTAGCGATGATACCTATAAAATAGTAAAGCAGCCTACCTTCTTCGAACTTACAGCTGTAAGGGTTATTCTTTTAATTCTTCTTGCAGTGTTTGCCGGTATCGTTGTTTGGCGTGTAATGACCTGGACTGTTATTCGTAGACAATACATTGAGATTCAGCAGGCAAAGGATGAGGCAGTGCGTGCTAACAGCGCTAAGAGCCGCTTCCTTGCCAATATCTCCCACGAAATTCGTACACCTATCAACACTATTATGGGTATGGATGAAATGATTCTCAGGGAGAATCCAGAAGGGGTTCCAAGGCCATATCTTATGACTGTTATTAATAACGCCATGGATATTCGTACAGCTACTGAGTCCCTTCTTAGTCTTATAAATGAGATACTTGATATTTCAAAGATTGAATCTGGCAAGATGCATTTGGTTGAGCAGGACTACGAGCCTGAGACC
>JAEEGL010949300.1_pt1 | contig 13693 bp, 9 predicted proteins | sample 9134231 | NCBI WGS metagenome assembly JAEEGL01 (sample SAMN16246548, study PRJNA631951) | gut metagenome | biome: gut microbiome; feature: rumen; material: fiber-attached | host: Bos | place: Iran: Karaj | collected 2018-10
CATTATCATTACAGAAGGCTTTGAGGGTAGTAGTACCAATGTTAGAGTTATATTGGCCATTGTTGATCTCGGCATTATGTGAATCCATGCCAGTACCAGACAAAGTACAGGAGACTGGGACAGTAATATTAACTTGATCTACTACACTATCGTTAGTAGCAGAGACAACAGAAGAAGAAAGGATTAGTCCTATGACGGTAGTGATACCAGTTAGAGCTAGTGGTGCTATACTGAGTACTGATGAAGCAGTCGTAGCCCTTTGTGTTATATGTTTATTCATGTATGAACCTTTCTTCTATATATAAGCTATGCTTATTATTATACTTATTCTACCCCTCCACCCGTGGGGGTGTCAAGGACTTTTGCAATAGCAATATAATAGTATGATACAATATATGTATGAATACGGTGGGTATTACTGAGGTTGAGAGTATCAAAAAACGTATCAAGCTATGCGATTACTTGTGCGTGGCGCAAATTTATCTAAAGGATAACTTTTTACTTGAACGTAAACTAACGAAAGATGACATTAAGCCGCGGTTACTCGGACATTGGGGGACCTGTCACGGCATTAATCTGGCCTATGCGAATCTAAAATCATATTACGGCGACGATCCTAATTTTAGTTTTGTTCTAGGGCCTGGACATGGGTTTCCGGCATTACAGGCGAATTTATGGCTCGACGAAGAATTAGCGAAAGTAGATTCTCGTGCTACGGTTGATCAGGCCGGTCTTGAATATATCTGTCGTAATTTCTCTTGGCCGAACGGTTTCCCGAGCCATGCTAGCCCGATGACGCCTGGCGTAATTACTGAGGGAGGGGAACTAGGCTACGCACTTGCAAATGCGTACGGAAAGTGCCTAGGCCACCCGGAAACTACTATCGCCGTCCTGATAGGTGATGGGGAGTTAGAAACGGCTACGGCAATTGATTCATTGAATCTTCATAATTTACTAAGTGGACCCCAGAATGGACGGATACTGCCGATTCTGCATCTAAATGGATACAAAATTTCCGCCCCTTCCATCTATGCCCGCAAGTCAGAAAGAGAATTGAATGAACTTATCCGAGGCTTTGGTTTTACGCCGCGTTGGGTAGGAGAGAATATCGAAGACTTCCAAAGTGCACTCAGAGAGAACATCGAAGCGCCATTTTATATTATGCAAACCGAAAAGGGGGAAGGTGGCCCCAACCGACATCATGATGCTCACCAAATTCCCCTTAAAAATCCGAAATCCAACGATAGAGAGCTTCAAGAATTGGAGGATTGGCTTTCTTCTTACCATTTTGGTAAATTGTTCGATAAAACAAAAGGGGTTTTGTTATGATGAACCACGTCAACCGGCCGACTAAAAAGCTCCGCTCATCCGCAAGAAAAATTGGCGAGCTACTAGCCGCAACATTAGAGAAAGACCCACATTTTTATTTCTTCTCTCCAGACGAAACCACATCAAATAAATTCGATAAAGTTTTTGAGGTGGAAAAAAGAGCGTGGGGGGATTTACCTCAGGAAACCTGGGATTTACCAGAATCATCGGGTGGGAGAATTATCGAAATGCTTTCCGAAAATGTGCTTTTTTCAGTCATGACCGGGCACCTAGCAAACGGAGAGCGCGCCATGATGGGGAGCTACGAGGCGTTTTACCCCATTATCACTTCGCAAATTTTGCAACAAATGAAGTTTATTAAACAAACAAACGCCACAAAATGGCGCGCGCCAATGCCGGCAGTAAACCTGCTTTCGACATCAACATGTTGGCGACAAGACCATAATGGCTTTACGCATCAGTCTCCTGCTTTGATTTCGACGCTTCTAGCAATCCCTTCTGGCCTGGCTAATTGTATTTTCCCGCTCGACGACATGGCAGCCAAGGAATCATACGAATTCATGCTAGATTCTGTTAATGTTGTAAATCTAACAACATTTGACAAAAATGAGCGACCTAGGTATCTTTCTCCTGAACAGGCTAAATCATTTTACTACAATGGTGGAGCCGCGATTATTGATGAGTACTCGGATAATGAGCCGGATTTCGTGATAGCTGGATGCGGAGACATTGTGGCGCACGAAGCAATTAAGGCGATCGAAATTTTGAAGAACGATATCCCGGAGATAAAACTCCGATTCGTCTACATCAATGCTCTTACATATCGGAGTATCGGGACGCGCGGTAATCGCCTCGGTTCTACCGATTTTGCAAGGCTGTTTACCGAGGATAAGCCAATTCTCGCTAACTTTCATGGCTATCCGGAGACTTTGGAAACGATTCTAGAAAACTATACATACAGGGGAAGATTACGTGTACACGGGTTTTACGAAGAGGGCTCTACGACTACCCCATTTGAAATGCTGAGAAGAAATGCTGCGTCGAGATATGATTTAGCCATAGATGTCGCCAAGTGTTGTAAACGTGATGATTTAGTTTCAAAGTACAAAGAGGCCATAATTAGTAATCACCAATATGCCGTCGAAAACGGAGAAGACAGAGAGGCGTTTTCTGATTAAACTAACCCCTTGATAGTTTGCATACAGCTGATAATTATTTTATGGTATAATAATTGAGTTATGGATTATTTATTATTAGTAATAACACTAGCAATTTTTGCGGAGACTTCTTTTTTGTCTTTTAAGAAACACACCTATAATCGACCGAATCGCAAAAGAATTTATATTGACACCTCTGCGCTAATCGATGGGAGAATCTTAAACGTGGCACGGACTGGCTTTATAGAAGGCGATTTGGTTATATTGAAAAGCGTGCTGAAGGAATTACAGCTGCTTGCGGACGGAAAAGATAGCGAAAAACGCAGCCGGGCTCGCACTGGGCTAGAGAATGTGTCGGAGCTGGAAAGAATAATTGAAGTAAATACCGAGATTGTCGATGACGACGAAAATGGTAAGGGGGTAGACGACAAACTATTAGAAATTGCTAAGAAAAATCGCGGAGCAATCCTAACCCTAGATTACAATCTAATCAAGGTAGCACAAGCGGAAAAAATTCAAGCTTTAAATATTAATGATTTAGCCATCGCTGTACGGACGGAGTTTTTACCAGGACAGCGCATAAAGCTAAGAATCGCCGAAAAGGGCGCAAATCGCGGCCAAGGCATAGGACATCTTCCTAACGGAACAATGGTAGTAGTAGACAAAGCCTCAAATAAAGTCGGAAAAGAAGTTACCGTGGAATTTGTAAGATTCCACGAAACTTCTTCTGGTAAGATAATCTTTGCAAAAATCGTCAAATAGGCGCAGCCGTTTCGTAGGCTAATCTTTAGCCTTTTCTTTTTCGTCCGTCTTGGGTGGAGTAGCGGCCTTCACAGTGATTTCTGCGGTCGCTGAATAACCGGCGGCGTCTGTAATTACGAATTTGATGACTGACGTATCTTCGGTTTTTAGCGTAAAACCACTGATTAGTCCGTCTCCGCCTAGAGAGATGCCGCTTTGTTCAACGCCGTTTACGTATAACGTGTAACCTGCGACATCAGAGCTACCTCGGCGGATTGACGCGTATAGGCTACTGCCACTCACCGATAATGAAACCTGTGGCGGGGTATAGTCGCATGTATCCTTTTGGTCGCGCTTATACGGTTCGGGAACATTATAGACTTCATTGCCGGTCATCGGATCGGTCACTTTGGTGACTTCTACTGCGATCTTGTATTCTTCTGGAGTACAGTCGCTAGCTAATAGGTGATTATAGCGGTTAAAGGTGAGCGTTTCCTTTGTGACACCAGAGTTTTTGGAAGCATTAAACCAGCTAGGCCAAATATCGGTCTTGCCATTGACGGTAAGGGTTTGAATACCAGCGGGTTTGGCCGGCTGATCGCCGGGGTGCCACCTGCCGTCCGGCTCATAGACCTCTTTATGTATACGACTCATGTATTCCGCTATCGCATAACGGCAAACGTCGTGCGTATTAGAAGTTAAACCGCTACCATCATGGTTGCCATTCCAGACGAGAGTAGAAACTGCTGTGGAATAACTTTCCATAACTGAATCCTTTGTAACTGCGGAGTTTGTTGTAGTTGTAGTACCAGTCTTAGTGGCGGTCCAAATCCCTGGAATGACATAGCCAGCGCTCTGCGAACCACCTGGAGCATAGATACTATAGCGCGCACTGCCATCACTTAGAATATTAGAAATCATATAAGCAACTTGTTCATCTACTACGCGCTTCGCTTCGGTATCCTCCCAGCTTTCGACAGTTTCTCCAGATGAGTTCTTGATTTCTAGTACGTAAGAGATGTCTTTATATGAGCCACCTCGGGCGATAGAGGCATAAGCGTTTGCGTGCTCTACCATCTTAACGCCACACCCCGACCCAATAGCAATGGATAGCCCGTAGCTGTCGCGACCCTCACAATAGGATTTGTCACCAAGTGCACGCGCAACTTCGAGGGAGTTATCAATACCATTAATGTAAAGAGCCTTAACTGCGGCGATGTTGAGCGAATGGCCGAGAGAGAACCGGATAGTTACATTACCATAGAAAGATCCCACGGCATTAGTCAGCGAACAGCTCCCCGAATAGCCGGCGCAATACAATCTATTGATATTTTCGTCTTTTAAAATAGAGCCCGGGCCATAGTTGATACCTTCTCTTTGCATAAAGAGCGGGGAATAATCGAGAATAGGCTTAATAGATGAGCCTGGCTCAATGAGCGAATCGGTGGTAGCGTTAAGCTCACCATAAGAGGTGTTAAAGAAGTCGATAGACCCAACCATGGCGATTACCTGCGAAGTTTCAACATCAAGTGACACAAGCGCGATATCGTCACTATGGTTCTTATAGGTATGTTGAGCGCCAGCCGCAACGGCGTCTTCGGCGATTTGCTGTGCTCTTAAGTCTAGAGTGGTCTTAATGGTCCATCCACCTGAGCGCATCGTTGAGATACCGTATTTCTCCTCAAGCTGTTTCTTAACTTCAAGGACAAAGTGGGGCGCTTTCATATCGGCGTACTGACTGGACTCTGGTTTAATAGTATCTAAAATAGGTATCGCCTTAGCCTCCGCGGCCTCCTCTTCGGTGATGTAACCAATCGAAGCCATATCGTCGAGTACTTTATGCTGACGCGCGATAAGCATTTCGTTGCCGTAGGTATTGTATGGGTTCAAAACGCCAGGGTTGTTTGGAATAGCGGCGAGTAATGCCGACTCGGCCAGGGTTAAATCTTTGGCAGATTTACCAAAGTAAGTCTTTGCAGCAGATTCTACACCATTTCTCCTACCGCCATAAGGGGATTGGTTAAGATACATAGTCAGAATTTGGTCCTTCGAATACATGCGCTCTAGCTCGATTGCAAGAATCAACTCTTTGATCTTGCGGGTCAGGCCGCCACGATCCGCGCTAGCCGCTTCGTCCGAGAAATAAACCTGTTTGATCAACTGCTGCGTCAATGTAGAACCACCCTGCACGCCATGCCCGGATAGAGTAGAGAAAGTAGCGCGTACTAGTGCTCCGAAATCAACTCCTGGGTGATTATAGAAGTTTCTGTCCTCGATAGCTACTGTGGCTTTATACATATACTCTGAAATATCCTCGGCGTCCACCACCAAACGGTAGTCCTCGTTACCGGTATCTTTCCACAAGAGTTCACCATTGCGGTCGAGGTATGTGTTAACGGTCTCAGAAATCGACATCTCATCAAGGCGGATTTCGTCAAGATCCTTCTTGTAGTAAAGGAAAAGCCCGCCGATAAGGATAATCAGAATTAGAAACGAAGCAGCAAAAAACTTCAGGATAGCCTTTTGTCCGCGCCAGGAAAACCACCATTTAAAGACTCGCTTGGGATGCAGTCTAGCAAAGAATCGCTTGACCGGCTCTTTGGGTAGCTTGGCTAGCTCCTCGGCACGACGCCTCGCACTTGCTTCTTTCTTTGCACGATGCTTATAAGATAGGCTCGTGTAAAGACTCAGATTATTTTTCGCAGTTTTTTTTGAGGATTTTTTGGCTCGCTTGGACTCAGACGGCAAAATCCTCTCAGATTTTTTCTTTGTCATGCATAATATTATACACTAAAATGCATAAATGCAATAATTTAGCCACGATTATCGCGTTTGCTTATGATATTATATTATATATGCGAAAGTTTAAGTTTAAATCGGTTGTGGCGCTTGCGAATATGAAGCTATCAGTCAAATCCGCCGCAATTGTCCTGGCGAGTTCGACACTGATTTCAGCGCTACTTGGTCTTTTCCGCGATCGTCTACTGAACTCTTATTACCTTGGCACATATCCGACAGGAATTGATGCATATACGGCTGCATTCACGATCCCTGACTTTATGTTTTTTATCCTAACTTCTGGAGCCCTTGCAGTTTCTTTTATTCCGGTTTTTAATCAACGCCTCGCGACTGGCAACAAAAAATCTGCCTGGGAGCTTTCGTCTAGCCTCCTAAATCTTTTGGCTATTTTAACTTTAGTCACCAGTGTTCTAATTATGATTTTTGCCGATCCCTTGATTCGCTACATCGTTAGCCCAGGACTAGACGAATCTGGTATGATTCTGGCTATTAATATGACGAGAGTGATTGCGATTAATCCTTTCTTATTCAGTATTGCTACCGTAATTACTTCAATCCAGCAGGCGGTCGGACGGTTTATCTTTTATGCTTTTGCGCCAGCTATTTATAATATCGGCATCATGATCGGTATCACTTGGTTCACAGGTGGCATCAATTTATTTGGTATACAACTATTCGAAGGTGGCATCATGGGCGTAGCACTCGGCGTGATTCTTGGCGCGGTATTACAATTAATCGTTTCCTTGATTGGCCTATTTGGTCTCGGTATGGACTACAGTTTCAAAATCAATTGGAAAAACCAAGGATTCCGTTCGATCTTGCAGCTCTTACCGGCTCGGTCCTTAGATCAGGGAATCGATTACATTAATGGGATTGTAAATACTAACCTGTCTTCAAGAATGGGCCCAGGTGCGGTAAGGTCTTTTAATCAAGCTTCTTCTCTACATCAAATGCCAATCAATCTGATCGGTGTGGCTATTTCTACGGCGTTTTTCCCTAAGTTGACTGAGGAGCTGGGGAGCGGAGATGATAGCGAGTTCTATCAAACTTTCCGACGAGCACTTAGAACGATTGTTTGGATTGCTTTACCGATTGCGGTAATAGCTTTCTTTACGCGGGGCTACGTGGTAAGCTTTATTTCAAACATTGGCAATAATAGTAGCAATGGTACCATCGCGTCCGTTCTCGGAACTCTGTGCCTCGCGATCTTTGCTCGGTCGGTTTTTCATATCGCATCTAGGGGGTTCTATGCTTTTCAGGACACAAAGACACCCTTCATTGTCTCAATTTTTGCAATTGGACTCACGATTGCTTTGTCGGTATGGTTCTTTGTCATGGGGTGGGGGGTGGATGGCCTAGGCCTTGCGCAATCGATTGGGGCCTTAGTAGAAATTATCGTTTTGCTATATATCTTACAGAAACGGTCGAATAATCAGCTCCTAGACGAAAGCTTTTGGCGAGCATTTGCGCGTATGGGAGTTGCTACGATTGTAGCTGGAATGATGGCGTTTTCGATGACTAAATTCATCCCTCTGATGGCTACCGACAATTCGCTTGTGATTACTATTCCAAAGTTTCTAGTGATTTCTGCACTTTCTGTAGCCTCATATATCGTTGCAAGCTATTTCTTAAACCTGAAGGAGTCTAAACCGATTATTGATTATCTTAAGAGAAAGCTATTTAAAAATGTTAAATAGGTGATATAATAGTAAGATATGGAAATCAAACGCGAGGATATTTTGCATTTGGCAGACTTATCGAAGCTGTCGTTGTCGGAGGAAGAAATCGCTTCTCTAGAGAAGGACTTGCAGGGAATTATTAATTATATTTCGCAAATTAGCGAGCTGGATACTAGCAATGTAGAGCCAACCTATCAGGTATTCGAGATGGTAAATGTCTGGCGAGAAGACGCAATAATCGAACAAGACGCGACAAGAGAAGAGCTGCTAGCGCTCACGAAAGAAGAAAAAGACAATCAAGTAAAGGTGCCGAAAGTACTATGAAGACAGCCAACAAAAAAACAACCGCCGAAAGCTTAGTAAAGGAGGCGCTAGAAAAAGCGAAGCGTTATGCGGACTATAATATTTTTACATTTTTGGACGAAGAAGGGGCCTTGGCACGGGCGCGTGAAATTGACGCCAGAATCGCCAAGGGCGAAGACGTAGGAAGGCTGGCTGGGGTCCCTTACGCTCTTAAAGATAACTTCCTGTCTCCGCACGGCGAAACGACGGCGGCTGCGCATATTCTGGAAGGGTTCGTATCGCCCGTTACGGCGACTTCGGTAGAAAAGATTGAGACAGAAGGTGCGATTATGTTAGGGCGCGTTAATATGGACGCTTTTGCACACGGATCTTCGACCGAAAACTCATATTATGGTCCAACCTTGAACTCTCATGACCGTGAACGAGTGGCAGGTGGCTCATCGGGTGGGTCGGCCGTAGCCGTAGCGTTAGATATCGTGGAGTTTGCCTTAGGCACAGATACCGGCGGCTCAATTCGACAACCAGCGGCCTTTAATGGTATCTATGGCTTTAAGCCTACATATGGTGCCGTATCACGATATGGCGTAGTAGCTATGGCCTCATCAACAGATTGTGTCAGTTTCATGACTAGGACGCCCGATGATATGGACTTGTTAATGCAGATCGCCTCCGGACAAGATCCAAAGGACCTGACCACATTACCAGACTATTATAACGACAGTAGAGTCAACGAGGTTAAGAGAATTGGCATAGTGAAAGATTTTGATAACGACTCGATTGATATAGAGATTCGTGAGGCTCTAAAAAAGAAATGCGATTTACTAAAATCTAAAGGATACGAAATCGTTGAGCTCTCAATGCCATCACTTAAATATGCCTTGAACGCATATTACGTAATTGTGCCAGCAGAGGTCGCGAGCAATCTGTCGCGTTATGACGGAGTGCGATACGGTTTTCGTTCAGAAAAATCTAAGACCCTAGACGATTTATACGAAAACACCCGTGATGAGGGGTTTATGCCAGAGAATAAGCGCAGAATTATGATTGGGAATTTCGTGTTATCTAGTGGATTTTATGATGCGTATTTCTTACAAGCAGCAAAGGTACGTACACTGATAGTAAAAGAATTCGAGCACGCTTTCGAGCAGTGTGATTTTGTCCTGATGCCAATTTCACCAAATCCACCATTTAAGATTGGCGAGAAAGTCAATGACCCGGTGGCGATGTATATGGAAGACATGATGTCGGTCTCAGCTAACCTTGCCGGAGTGCCAGGACTTGCGATACCAGCCGGAGAGACGGCCAAAGGTCTGCCGATTGGATTACAATTGGTCGGCCCAAGACGGAGTGATAAAAGTTTAATTCAATTTGCAAAGGAGTTATAGGGTGTATACTTCAATTATACCATATATTGGTAATTATGTCAATGTTTATGGGGGTGGTTTCTAATGGACGGCGGTATAGTTACATTCTTTTTGGCCATCATTATAGTGGCGGTGTTGGTATTTGTAGCGATTTTGCTAACAGGGAAACGTGGACACCATTTTAACACCGAATTTTATCAGGCAAAGTTTCTCGAGATCGAAAACAAGCTTAGACAAGATAACCCCGCCACTTATGCTTTAGCGGTAATAAATGGTGATAAATTATTAGATAAGGCTATGATAGAAATTGGTATTCCCGGTAAAACCATGGGCGACCGGTTGAAGCGGGGTGGCGGAAGATTTACAGATCTTAACGCAGTATGGCGTGCACACAAGCTACGTAACGCCATCGCGCACGAAACGGACTTAGAGATAGGTTATAAACAAGCCGCCAACGCCCTAGCAGTTTATAAGCAGGCTTTGAAAGATTTAGGAGCAATATGAGAAAAGACAGAATTAACCGTCGCGTACTGAAAATATATCTAACTCTGAAGAATGGAGGGCGAAAGCTATGAAATATATCCCCACTATTGGTGTTGAGTGTCACGTGCAGTTATGCACCAAAACAAAACTTTTCTCCGAAGTATACAATGATGCGAGAGGGAAGGAGCCAAATTCTTGCGTTTCTCCAGTAGACTATGCGCTACCTGGCATGTTGCCAAGACTCAACGGAGAGGCGATTCGGCTCGCAATTTTAGCCGGGCGAGCAATGAATTGTGAAATTAACGCCTATTCGCGCTTTGATCGCAAACACTACTTCTATCCAGATTCACCCAAAGGATACCAGATTACTCAGTTTTATCATCCGATTATTGGGGCTGGTTACGTAGAACTACCTTCTGGGACTAAGATACGAATCGAACATGCCCATCTCGAGGGGGATGCGGCAAAACTGACGCATTTTGACACTTATTCATTAGTAGATTTGAACCGTGTCGATACACCGTTAATCGAGATTGTTTCGATGCCAGACATTCATTCCGCTAAGGATGCACATGATTATTGCAAGGAGCTTTGGCGGCTAATGTGTTTTGCCGGGGTAACGTATGGTGATTTATACAATGGCAATATGCGGTTTGATATCAACACCTCTGTTGCACCAGAGGGGGCCAGTGAGCTCGGGACCAGAACCGAGGTAAAGAATCTCAACTCATTTAAGAGCGTAGAAAGGGCCGTAGAATACGAAATTAAGCGCCAAAGCAAATTACTTGAAGCAGGTGAAAAAGTCAAGCAGGAAACACGAGGCTGGAATGACGCTAAAGGCGAAACCACTAGTCAGCGCTCCAAGGAAGAGGCAAAAGATTACCGCTATATGCCAGAACCAGATATCCCGCCAATTCATTTGTCGACCGAGTTTATTGAGACTGAATCAGCTAAGTTGCCGTTGATGCCGGCCGATTATCGTAAAATATTTGGCGAGATCATTCCGAATGATACGCTCGAAGTATTACTCGATTATCCGTCTTTGATGGAAAGGCTGGGGCAACTGACGCAATCGGAAATACGTTTTTCGGGGCGCTCCGGAGGTTACGACCGAGGTCGCGAGGGGTCCGAGCCCCGTGACGACGGGAGCGAGGAACCCCGTCCCCGAGAAAACGTATTTCGATTGCACCTTGTCGCCAATCTATTCACATCAGTTCTACTGGCTGAGCAGAAGTCGGCAGAGTATCTTAATGATTTACCATCCACGAAGGATCTAGCAGAGCTCGCCGAGATGAACGAAAAGAAAGAGCTTTCTTCTACCGCAACAAAAGAGGTGTTCTTGAGATTGTTCGATCCCCAGATGAAGGGTCGCGGCGCAAAACAGATTGCGAAGGAGTTGGGCCTAATTCAAGAAAATGATCTTGGCGCGCTCGAAGCAATAGTCGATACCGTGCTCGCCAAGCCAGAGACAAAACAGGCACAAGAAGATTTCAAGGCTGGCTCAGAGAAGGTGCTGGGTTTCCTCGTCGGGCAAGTGATGAAAGAATCTCGCGGCAAAGCCAACCCGTCTGCTGTGCAAGAAATTTTACGCAAAAAGTTGACATAATCAGCTTTTCGTGGTATAATAAGAATAGAGCCTCTCAAAAAGGGCTTTATTTTTATTTATTTATATGGTAGAATCGTGGAAAATATGTCTTGTTTTTGAGCGTGGAGCTTGAGAAGGCAAATAATAATAATTAAAGGAGTATATGGCTACTGGAATTAAAAGCTTGGCTGATATGCGAAACATTGGAATTATCGCGCATATCGACGCTGGCAAAACCACAACTTCCGAGGCGATTCTTTATCGTACCGGATTAAAACATAAAATCGACCTAGTTAAAGGTGGCACTGGTGGTGCCGACACTGACTGGATGGAACAGGAAAAGGAACGTGGTATTACGATTACTTCTGCTGCCGTAACTGTTTACTGGAAGAACCATCAAATCAACATTATCGATACCCCAGGGCACATCGACTTCACCGCCGAGGTAGAGCGCTCGCTACGCGTACTTGATGGCGCAGTGGTAGTATTCGATGGTAAGATGGGTGTCGAGGCGCAGTCTGAGACAGTGTGGCGTCAGGCAACCAAATATGGTATTCCACGCATCTGTTTTGTGAACAAAATCAACCAAATCGGTGGCGATTTTTACAAATCTTTAGATTCTATTCATAAGCGTTTGTCGAAGAACGCGGTAGCAATTCACTTGCCAATCGGCTTCGAGAAAGATATTTGCGGTGTAGTAGACCTCGTCGATATGAAGGCTTACACTTACAAAGATTACGCCGATCACGAACTGACCGTGGGCGAAATCCCTGCTGACATGGTAGAGAAGGCTAAAAACGCCCGCTCGATGTTAGTAGAGGAGGCCGTCCAGGCCGACGAAGCCCTAATGGATAAATACTTCAATGAGGGCGAAGATGCCATTACGATTGACGAGCTAAAAGCCGCTCTTCGTAAGCGTGTGCTTGACGGCGACTTCTTCCTAGTTACTGGCGGTGATGGCCGTGGCGTAATCGTAGAAAAAGTCCTAGACCTCATGACTGATTATCTTCCTAGCCCACTCGACCGCGATCAAGGTCAGACGGTTGGTACCGATCCAAAGACTGGTGACCAAATTATTCGTAAGGCTGACGATTCGGAACCTCTTACCGCACTCGCATTCAAGATTGCAACTGACCCATTCGTGGGTAAGTTAATCTTTATCCGTGTTTACGCTGGTAAGCTTAAATCTGGTGATACCGTGATGAATGCTACTACCGGTGATAAGGAGCGTATTGGGCGCTTAGTGCGTATGCATGCTAACGACCGTAAGGACATCTCCGAAATTGGCGCTGGCGACATCGCTGCTGTTGTGGGGCTTAAGAACTGTACGACCGGTACGACAATTTGTAGTCCAGCTCATCCAATTTTGCTTGAGTCGATTGACTTTCCAGATCCACCGGTATCAATCGCAGTTGAGCCTAAGACTAAGGCCGACCAAGAGAAAATGGGCATCGGGCTCTCGAAGCTCGCTGAGGAAGATCCTACTTTCCGTGTACACACCGACGAGGAAACTGGTCAGACTATTATCTCTGGTATGGGTGAGCTACACCTAGAGATTATTATCGACCGCTTAAAACGCGAACATGGCGTAGAAGCGAACACTGGCGCACCGCAGGTGGCCTACCGCGAAACCATTCGTGGCACTGCTGAGGCTCAAGGTAAACACATTAAGCAGTCTGGTGGTCGTGGTCAGTACGGTGATGTTTGGATTAAGTTTGAGCCAAACGAACCAGGGAAAGGCTTCGAGTTTATCGACCAGATTAAAGGTGGTGTGGTCCCACAAGAGTATCGTAAGCCGGTACAGAAGGGTGTCGAAGACACCTTGGCTGGTGGCGTGATTGCGGGTTATCCAGTAGTAGATGTCAAGGCTACCCTCTATGATGGTTCTTACCACGACGTAGACTCGAGCGAGCTCGCCTTTACTTTGGCTGGTAGCCTGGCTACTCGTGAGGGTATCAAGAAGGCTAATCCAGTGCTACTTGAGCCAGTAATGAAGCTCGAGATTACCACGCCAGAAGAATTCATGGGTGACGTAATTGGCGATATCAACTCTCGCCGTGGTCGTATCGATGAGATGGAAGACCTAAATGGCGGTGCTAAGTTAATTAAGGCCTTCTGCCCTCTGGCAAATCTATTCGGTTACACTGGCGATCTTCGCGGTATGACTCAAGGTCGCGCAGCTTCCTCGATGGAGCTCTTCGCCTACGAAGAAGTACCACCAAACGTAGCACAGGAAATCATCGAGAAGAGAAA
>JAEEGL013163634.1_pt1 | contig 13693 bp, 10 predicted proteins | sample 9134231 | NCBI WGS metagenome assembly JAEEGL01 (sample SAMN16246548, study PRJNA631951) | gut metagenome | biome: gut microbiome; feature: rumen; material: fiber-attached | host: Bos | place: Iran: Karaj | collected 2018-10
AATGTCATTCGTGCGTGATGGCAACATTTATACAGTAACCAATTTCTGTGGCGATACTGCTGTGTTTGATGTTGACGCCGATACTATCGTAATTGATGACATGACTCGCTTTGTTAAGCTTGCCTGCGATCTTCAGCCTAACGAAAGTGAAGAAGGTCTTGATCCTGATTATCAATATGCCCAGCTTAGTCATTCTGTGGATCCCCAAAAGGCTGTTCCGAGAACCCTTTCCCTGGCGGATTACAGTATAGATCTGCGGGGCGATGATAGTGGTGTTTATGCGCCATTACCTACTCTTGCGGATATATTCGCTTCGGCCAGTGGCTTCCTGGCTTTGTATTCCGGTGAAAAAATCTATGTCATTGATAATATTGGGCTTTATATGGATTCGGCCATGCAGGATGATCCGGATTATTACACTGATGTGAAAAAGGATTGTCCTGAGGACATGGTGAAATATGCCTATAATGAGTTGTGCTTCAACCTGGATCTTTGGCATGGCATGCCCGGTCAGGAATTCATTCATGACGATCTTATGAAGGGAACATTCGACCAGGTTCTTACTGAGAAGTATCCCGAGATTAAGGAGATGCTGCTGGCCAGTGATTTTGAGACCTATTACGCAGGTCTGATGCATCTTTTTAATGGCCTTCTTTTTGATGGTGGTCATGCTGCCATGGATTGTGATGCATTGATGGCGGAAGAACTTGAGCTTTCAAAACAGATCATGGCAGACGTGAAGGAAAAGGATTATGGACAGTCATATCTTTTCAAGAGTTTAAAGGCTGTACGTGAAGAGCAGCGTGAAGAGTTCCGTGGGCTTGTCTATAACGGAGATATTTATGCTGAAAAGGGTGATACCGCTATAATCTCCCTGGAATCAGAATTTGTGGTTGATTTTGATGGATGGAAAGATTTTTATGCTGGAAAGGGAAATCGCCCATTTGAAGGCGATACCGTGGGCACTATTCTGACCGGCCTTGAGCGCGCTGCAAAGAACCCGGAGATTAAGAACATTATAATCGACGACAGTTGTAATGGCGGAGGTAATGATGTCTCTATGCTGGCCATTGAATGGCTTATGACCGGTAAAGGATACGTACGGGATAAGGATAAACTCACCGGACAATTCAATACAAAGACAGAAGTGTTTGATTTAAACCACGATGGCAGGATTGATGACAGCGATGTAAGTCCTTATACAGAATACAACTATGGTGTCCTGACCAGTGTTGAATCCTTCTCCTGTGGCAATGCATTCCCATGGTTTATGCATGAACACGGAGCAATGATTTTGGGACAGAAGAGCAGTGGTGGTGCCTGCGCTATCAGACCCACCAGCGCCAGGGGGATTGGTGTTCGTAACTCATGCGCATCCTCCTGCACTGTCAATGACGCTGGTGAAACGGTGGACAACGGATGCCCGGTTGATATTGACCTGACCACCGATGGAGATAATCCATACGAGAATTTTTATAATCTGGATATTCTCAGTGAAAAGATGAACGAATTCTTCAAGGACGCGGAGTAAGATGCTGATGATAAAAAAGGAGGGTTTTTATGAAGGGAATGCGAAAGATACTATTAAAGGCAATGAGTACTGCCATGTCCGTAGCTGTTTTGAGTGGGAGCATGTTCTCAGTGGCAGCTTCTGCTGCAGCACCTGTGATCATTGTCAAGACGGGTGCAGAAAGTGCAAATAGTGGCGATTCGGTTTCCACTAAGACAGTATCAAATCTGAGAGTTATAAATCTGGAGCAGCCAAGAGTCGGCAATGCCCTTGATACCAAGGCTACCATTATGACAGACCAGGAAGTTTTCTGGGAAGTCCCTGTTGTCTGGATAGATGAAAAAGGCGCTATTGCCAAGGCGTTTACGCCTGGTATAGAACTTACGCCTGTTATAACTTTCTTTGTTCCCAACGGAATAACAATTGCACAGGACAGTGCTAATGGTGGTTTTGCCATAAAGCTTCCGGAATTCCTGGATGGTAAGTTTGATTCTTCGAATCTGCTTATTGTTGAAGACCCTTCAAATAATATCACTTTTATCACTACCACCGGGATTTCAGATACACTATCTGCTATGAATGGTGTTACACCATATCTCCAGAACGCCATTTCCAGCGGTAACAGTCTTGAACAGATAAATAAGCAAAAGATAAACGGAGCATATGATTATGCATCCTATATGGCGTCAAATGGCAGCTGGGCTGAGCCCTCAACGGGTGATAGTTCTGAATCTGCAAGCAGCAGTGATGAGAATGACAGTTCTTCTGATGACGGGCCTGAGGAGATGGACCCTGTCCTGATGTACTGCTCCAAGAGTGCTATTGATAATCTTGGATATGACAACATGGCAATGCTCTATAACCTCGTTTCTGATGTTATCCTGCCGCAGGTTGTTTCTGAGCTGACCAAGGCATTCCCGGCATTTACTGAAAGCGATGATGGAAAGGCCATCGGTGAAAAGATCGGACTTCTTGTCTATACTTCAGAATTTCCGGACAGCCAGGCAAGTTCTCAGACCTCTATAGCCTATGTTTCAGGAGTACCAGATGGTACAGGCGCATATTATTATATGATGGGTGTAAATGCCAAAACCCTGTTTACAAAGGACCCCGAAACCGGAACCTATAAATATAATGAGGATGAGCGTACCAATCTTGAAAATACAGTAATACATGAGATGCTGCATGCGTTTATGGATGACTATACGAGAGCCGGCGTGGTAAGAATGCCTGACCAGAGTAATGACTATCCCGGATGGTTCTGTGAGGGTATTGCCTCCGCTGTAGAGAATGTGTATACCTTCAGATATGACCAGTACAGCAAAATCTATAATAAAAACCTGAAGACGAGTAACAAAAAAGTTTTGGAATTCTACAATAACTATTCCGAAATATATCCTGCCGGCACCCAAATAAATCATGTTCCGGATATAGGTACTTCAGATGATGAGGGCAATCGCATAAGTGCTTACACGATGGGATATATGGCAACTGTATATCTGTCATTTTTGTCACAGGCAAGTGAAAACGGTACTGATCAGTCGAACTATAAAAGCTTTAAATCTGAAGATTTAAGATCCGGATTAAATTCGATACTGTCACGTCTGCACGAGGGTGAAACTCTTGATGAGGTGATAAAAGACATATCCGGCGGAAAATACGAAAATACTGATGATTTCACTGCCAAGTTTGTAAAAGGAGAAAACGGGGACGGAACAAACGGCGACGGCGGGAAAGAAAACCTTGAGGATTCTCTTGCGTTCTGCACTGCATACCTGAATTATATGGGAAAGGTAACAAAAAAATTACAAAAGACAGATCCCAATGCAACTGCCAACGGTTCAATCCTGTTACCCCTTGACACAGCTGCAAAGTCTCCAATAAAGAAACAGGCATCCAAAGACGCAAAAGAAAACCAGAAGTATTTTAATATTTATCATGATCCTACGGTTGAAGAAAGTGAGCAGCCATACGTTAAGTCAACCGTTGATCCGAAGATTATTTTTACATCCGGTGGAAAGAAACAGAAAATCAAAGCTGATAAAGGCGGAAAAGGTAAGGCTGTGGCCAAAGAAAAAGCAGACAATGCACAGCCCACCTCTGCTTCTGTTAAGGGAGCCGAGACAGCATCTGATGAAGAAACTACAGCGGCAGAAGAATCAGCGTTGGCAACAGCAGAAGAGCCCACACAGGCTGTTGAGACTACACCTGTTGTGCGTTCAGCACCTGCCCCTGATGTAGAGTGTGCACCCGAAGAAGAACCAGCACCGGTCCTTGATGTAGAGCTTATAGTGGTAGAAGAGACCGTTACACCTACAGAAGAGTCAGCTCCTGCTGTTGAGGCAGCAGAAGCTGCAGAGCCTGAAGCTTCTGAAGAATCAGCACCTTCAGAAGAGACTGCTCAGGCAGAAGAGACCATTTCACCTGCAGAAGAGTCAGTTCCTGCTGTTGAGTCTGCAACAACTGAAGAACCTGCACCCGCAGAAGACATTGCACCTGCAGAGGAGTCAGCTCCAACTGTTGAATCTACAGGAACAGAAGAACCTGCAGCTTCTGAAGAATCAGCACCTTCAGAAGAGGCCCTTGCACCTTCAGACGAGACAGGTACAACTGTTGAAGCTACAGCAACGGAAGAATCACTACCGTCTGAAGAATCAACACCTTCAGACGAGACAGCTCCAACTGTTGCATCAGCAGAAACAGAAGCATCGCCGGCTGTTGAGTCTGCATCAGCTGTTGAATCTGATTCATTTGTAGAGGAGCCGGCATCAGATGACGACTCTGAAGACGCCTCAGACGATACTGAAGATACAGATGACGATACGGAAGAAGATACTGACGACGATTCTAACGACGAATAATGTACTGGTAATAATGTGAACGGTGCCTGGTACCGCGCATCAGTAAAAACAATGGGACGGTTCTTTTCACAGTCTGCTGTGAAGGACCGTCCATTTTTATTAGAAGGATAGAATGCGAAGGCTATCCTCTGATTATCCTGCAGCTGACTCCCTTTGATTCACAGTTTATACATTTTTAACAAAATGGATAAACGTAATATGGTATATTAATGAAAGGGACTGTAAGCGTAGAAATATCCAGTTTATGGTAAAACAATAATTTGATCAGGAGGAATTAAGAATGGAAGAATTATTAACAACAATTTTAGCAGGTATTGCAATATATGCCACTATATGTCTCATATGGTACATCATCATGGTCGTTGCAAACTGGAAGATCTTTACGAAAGCAGGTCAGCCAGGGTGGATGTCAATCATTCCGATTCTTAACACCTTTATTATTTTTAAGATTTCATGGAATACTATGATGTTTTGGATAATGCTCGGCGCAGGAGTTCTTGGTAGTGTACTCAGCACAATAGCAGGAGAAGATGGCGGCATCCTTGCTATCCTTGGGATTATTTGTACTTTAGCGATGCTGGTTATTGGCCTGATAGATACTCATAAGCTCTCAAAGTCCTTTGGCCATGGTATTGGATTTACACTTGGACTAATATTCCTGAGCCCAGTCTTTACACTGATCCTTGGACTGGGTAAGTCACAGTACATCGGACCAAATGGTGAAGGCGTTTCCGGAGTGACAACAACACTGTAAACCTGTGAGCGGTACCTGGTACCGCTCAATGACTCTCTGGGCATAAAGAACGATACCTAAGACAGGAAAGGACAGCAGCTATGAACAATGATAAAGTTCTTTTAAGGCGGTATGAGGACAACCTTGATGTATGCGGAATGGGCGTTATCATTCTGGGTGCATGGGATGTTCTGAAGGTCGTCATGCAGCTTCTAATGAATATGAAGGACTTCGTTTCTGAGATGCTGATGGATGTGGATGAGAGTGAACAGGGGATTGCGCTGGGAGTCATTGCAGTGATCATTGTCATAGCTCTTTTGATCACAGCGCTTATTTTCTTTCTTCACTACTACATTGGTATTAATGCCTCAAGGGCTGCCAAGGGAATGCCTTACAAAAAAGGCTATTATACCTGGGCAATGATTCTGCTTGCACTTACAATTTTGGGAATGTTTACCTATGTGGACGATATAAGGGATATTGAAAACATTGAGACTACCATTGCTTCCATCATAGTAGATTTGACAGCCATTTATATTCTGGGAACTGTTGTTGTGGCAACCATAAAGATCAAAGAGGTTAGACAGGCTTAAATTCAGGAGTGGATGTATTATGCAGGAAGATTTTCATTACTATGCTACTTATTGCGCTGCATTTTTGGCAGGATATGATCATGAGGAGAGCCTTCTGGTGGCTTATAGTGCCCAGTTTGTAGATCTGTGTACGAGAACTCTGCTTGCAAAGATAAAGGGACCCTCGGATGCAGCAACCACGCAGATGCAGCTTGAGCTTATGGATGCGAGAACTGATCCGGTGGGACTTCAGGATATTACGAGAATATGGTCATCTTTTCATTTCCTTCCCAAAGATTTGTATGCGAATAAACCAGGGTGTTCCAAGAAATATCTTGATAAATTCAGACTTATCTGTGGCCCCAACGGAGATCTTGTTGTAAAAACCGTTGAGCTGGCAAAGGGAAAGCCTTTAGAGTCAGTGGGCATTGCAATGCATGTTCTTGCTGACACTTGGGCACACAGCAACTTTGCAGGAACGCCGTCCCTTGTAATAAACAATACAAATCACTACTTCTATGAGCTGTTTCCTGATGGTGATGGATACAGAGAAAAGAAGATAACTTTTGTTCACAAGACATCAACACCTGATGATCTTGAGAACAGTGTCTATACAAACAGTCTGTATCAGACTAATGAAAATACCATAATGAATCTTGGCCATGGAAGAGCAGGACATCTTCCGGATTACAGCTTCGTAAGATACAAATATCTGCCGGCCTGGGGAGAATATGAAGAACTTATCAAGGACAACCCCAGTGATTACATGAAAGCCTTCACTCAGATGATCCAGGCTATGAAGTATATCAGGGGAGATATTTCTTCCTTTGGTAAAAATGAGTACGACGCCGTGGCGGTGGAGCCGCATCTTGACAGGATAAAGGAAATCATTGAAAAGAGACAGATAATTGCCTGTGATGACTGGAAGGCCTTTGGAGAGGAACTGTCGGGACAGGAGATAGAAGATCATAAGATCGATAAGTACTTCGCAGAGTATAAAGGCGGCTCTAAGAATGAAGATACCTTTATCGGCAGATTCACAAGAGGAGCAATGGCTCACAAGGGCATGGTAATAGATTCAATACAGAAGTCAGGCAACAGACTTGCGGGTATTGCAAAGTAAAAAGAGGGTATAACATGAACGGTTTTCAGAGAATAAAAGGTGTGCTGTTTGGACTGGCAACGCTTGTAGTTGCGATTTTGTTCATATTATTTCCGTCAGATGAAATGTATATGATTATAGTCTCAATACTTTCGCTGGGCCTTGCGATAGCAGGTATTAAAGATATCATTTTCTATTTTAGAATGGCAAGGCACATGATTGGCGGCAAAATGATACTTATCCAGGGAGTAATAATTCTTGATTTTGCGCTTATTACAGGATCACTTGCAACAGTACCCAAGATTTTCATTCTGCTGTATCTGATCGGAATCCATGCATTCTCAGGCGTGGTTGAGGTGCTGAGGGCCATGGAGGCCAAAAGAACCGTGGAAGGTCCATGGAAATTGAAATTTAGCCACGGAATAGTTAACTTTATTCTGGCTGTTGCATGTCTTATTTTCATAAGAAAATCAAATACTGCGCTCATGATCTATAGCCTTGGACTTATCTATTCTGCAATAGTTAGGATATTCAGCGCATTCCGCAGAACCTCATTCATTCTCATTGAGTAAGGAAAAGGGCGAGATGCATACAAGTTGAATGTGACGTCATAATGGCGTACGGATATATTACACAAGATAAAAAGGAGGTTACTAAATGAATTGTGAAATCAAAGGTGGAAACTTTCCGGTAGCGATCTGTCAGATGGCAGCAGGAGACTCAATCATGTGCGAGACAGGCGCAATGTCCTGGATGAATGGCGGTATTAAGATGGAGACCAACACAGGTGGCGGACTTGGCAAGATGCTGGGACGTGCATTTTCAGGTGAGTCTCTTTTCATGAACCGCTATGTGGCTGACAGCGATGGAATTCTTGCACTTGGTGCCAACTCACCGGGTGAGATCCGTAAGATTGAGCTTTCTGGAAATTCTATTGTAGTACAGAAGGGCTCATTCCTTGCAATGGATCAGGGCATTAACCTTGATATCTTCTTCCAGAAGAAGATCGGTTCAGGTCTCTTCGGCGGTGAAGGGTTCATCATGAACAAGCTTACCGGAAACGGCTCTGTTCTTCTTGAGATCGATGGCGGTGCAGTTGAGTATGATCTTGCTGCAGGCGAGAAGATGACAATTGACACCGGATACCTTGTAATGATGGATGACACCTGCTCAATTGATATCGTTATGATCAAGGGCGTTGGAAACATGCTCTTCGGCGGCGAAGGTCTCTTCAATACTGTAGTTACGGGCCCGGGACACATTATACTCCAGACACAGCCTCTTACACAGTTTGCATCCAAGATTGCTGAGATGATACAGGTAGTCAAGAAGTAAAATAATAGTTTTTCAGCATTAAATGGGGAGCGCGGATAATCAAGAAATTGTATCTTCTGTGCTCCCCTTATTTTTAATTTGTGCATGTCACAGTGACAGGAAGGAGAAGAATAATGAATGACCCCTATGACTCTTTAACGGAATTGTTAGATGGCTTGTTTGAGGATTTTACGCCGCAAATGCTGAACAAAATGATACTGATCAGTATTATCGCGGGAGTTATTCTGCTGCTCCTGTACATAGGATTCTTTCTCCTGCTCCTTAAGATAAAGAATAATATCATCAAAAAACTGGAGAAGAAAAACGGGAAGAGCCTGACTCTTCAATTCATAGAGCGCATCATTACAGTTGCGCTTATTGTTATCTTTGTTGTACTTCCGCTGGGTGGCAGGCACATAGCCAGGTCTCTCCTCGGCAGTACTGCGGTGGTGGCGGCTATTGTCGGTTTTGCTGCCCAGGAAGCCGTCAAAAACATGTTTGCGGGACTTCAGATCAGTATATACAAACCCTTCGACGTGGGTTCCAGGGTTGAGTTCGCGGACGGGACCACGGGAGTCATAGAGTCCCTGAATTTAAGACATGTTGTGGTAAGTCTTTTGGATACCACCAAGGCCATAATACCCAATAGCAGCGCCAACTCCATGAAGGTTATAAGCTACAGCTACGGCGAGGTTCCTAGGTCTGCAACCTTCAAGTTCCCGGTCAGCTATGACTGCGACGTTGATAAGGCAAAAGAGATAATCCGAAAGACCATCTGCGATTGTCCTCTGACACTTAATGAGGATAAGTACGATGAGAGTGTTCCCAACAGCAGATGCGTCTATTTCCTGTCCCTTGAGGACAGCGCTCTGATCATGGGGGCTACAGTTCGCTTCCCATCTCATTTTAAGAGCGAGGTAGTTAAAGACGAGATCAATACTTCAGTGTTCAAGGCCCTTAAGGCCGCAGGCATTGAGATTCCATATAACAAGCTGGATGTAAACATTCACGATAAGGATTGAAAGGTACTTTGTTTATGGAGACTACAGAGATAAAGAAATCCGGGAAGAACCAGAAGATCCTTATTCAGACCGGGGTAGTGATCATTATTCTGTTTACCCTGATGACCATTGCTGTTGGTAATATGATCACCATGTCATCCTTCTCCACTGCCTTAAACAGCAATATGGAGATGTTTGAGCATTACATGGATACACTGGGGGAAAATCTGAATGAATATAAATCCCTAAGCTGGCTGATGGATTACTGGAAGGCAAATTCAGCATCCATGATCTCAGAGGATGGCATGATCAAAAAGGTGGACAACATAGATGAGATCCTGGAGAAGCTGGGCGCAAATCGCGGCGCTGATATTCTCCCCGAACAGGCTATGGGCCTGACACCGGAGCAGCAGCTGGATTTTGCAATATTTGCCTATAATCAGTTTTCGGAAGTAATGAAGTATTATCAGGGAGAGGATGAGGACTTTGCCATTATCATTGCCATGATAGGAGCTGGCGAAGAAGAGCCGGTGGCAATCATTACCAATTACCCTGGTGAAGAAGCCCTTATCGGTAAGACCGCGAATCTTCCGGAGGTGCAGAAGATCATAGACAATACGGACCTTGCCACCAGAGCGCAGGTATGGCAGTGGGCATTTTCTACTCCGGCTGATGCCATGATGTTCGGTACCAAGACTCCCTTCAAACCCTACACCGGTGCCGACGAAGCTTTGTATTACGGTATCTTCACCGGAGAGCTTGTCTATAAGGATATGGCCTATACAAGCAGCATAAGAAATGGCGTTATCGCCATGATGGTAGTGGTGTTCATCCTGCTTTTGGTGTTCCTGTACTTTATTGTACCAAGGCCTCTTTCCAAGCTTAAAAAATGTGTTTCGGAGTACTCCGAGTCCAAGGATACAGACAAGCTTACAAAAGAGCTGTCGGCGATCCATTCACGTAATGAGATCGGTGCCTTTGCTGACCAGTTCTCAGATATGGCCTTGGAGATGGAACGATATACAAGGGAAATGGAGAAGCTGGCTGCAGAAAAGGAGAGAGTAGAGACAGAGCTAAATGTAGCCCAGAACATACAGATGTCCATGTTGCCGCAGAAGTTCCCTGAAAGCACGGGCTTTACGTTAAGTGCTTCAATGACTCCCGCCAAGGAGGTTGGAGGAGATTTCTATGACTGCTACATGATAGACGATGATCATTTAGCACTGACCATAGCTGATGTATCAGGAAAGGGTGTTCCGGCGTCGCTGTTCATGGCAGTTTCAAAGACCATGTTAAAGAACAGGACCATCCTGGGCGGTAAGCCCTCGGAGATCCTGGCAGATGTAAACAACTGGCTCTGCGAGGGAAATGACAACTGTATGTTCGTAACGGTATGGCACAGTATCCTGACAATTTCCACAGGAGAACTTGTCTGTGCCAACGCAGGCCATGAGAATCCCGGAATCCGTTCCGGAGATGGTACTTTCAAACTAATAAGGACGGAGCATGGCATGATGCTTGGCGTCATGGAAGGTCTGACCTTTACCGATGAGTATTACACCCTTGCACCGGGGGATGCACTCTTTGTATACACCGACGGTGTTCCGGAGGCCAACAATGTGGATGAGAAGCTGTTCGGCGAGGATAAGCTGGAGTCGGTTCTTTCCACAGTCCTAAACGAAGATACACCACAGGATGTGATGAAGAAGGTAAGAAGCGCGGTAGACGTATTTGCCGGCGCGGCGCCTCAGTATGACGATCTGACAATGCTGTGCCTTGTCATGAATCCGACTGACAAAAAGTGAAGTTGTTCGAATAAAGTATGTATTCTTAGATGATATTACAGAAACACGCATTTTCTGCGGGTTTCGTGCCGACATGATTCAGCATACAACCAAGCTCTTCGACGAAGTCGACTCTAATGGCTTGGTTGATACATTCTTGGATTTTATATCCAAGAATGTATACAGCAAATTGAAGGGTCAAATTACAGATAGGGAGAGCATATATGAACCTGAACACTATTTATTATAACGAACTGGCAGACAGAGCTGATGAGCTTGATGAAGCCATAGAGGCCATAGAGCAGCTGAAAAAAGAGACGGAAGGACAGAAGCTTCGCGAGTTTGAACTCAGGGATAAGTTTGAGGAGCTGTACCTTAAAAAGATCTCGATCCTGTATCAGACAGCAAAGCTCTTTCATCCCTGGACAGAAATGGGAAGACAGGCTCTTAAGGCCGCCACAGACTGTGAAAAAGAATATGAACAGCTGGCAGGAGTGCTTACATCCAGGATTACGGATTCAGCCATAAGAAAATATATGCCTCTTTTCTCCCAGGATATCGTTGAGGATATCATGGTTGGAAAGATGCAGGCCATTGGAGCGGTGAGGTTTAGTGAAAAGTCCGTATATGCAGTCGGGGCTCTTGGATACAGTATCGAGCCGGACCGCCTTTCTGAGGAAGCGGTTCTTAATATCCAGTGGCTGTATGTTGCAAGTAAGTACCGTCATCAAGGCGTGGCCACTATGCTTCTTGGCAATATCCTGGAAAGATGCGTAGAACAGGATATTAAACATATAACCTTTGTTTTTCCGGAGGATGAGGAGTATTCTCAGGCTTTCTACAATATGTTCAGTGACTGGCATTTTGGTTTTGAGAGCGGCCTTTCTCCCGAGTTTGTCATCAGGGTTTCAAAAGATGATGAAAAGAGAGCTGTTGCAAATCTGGCAGAGGGCGTGAAATCCATTGAGGGTATTCCGCGTGAGGAGCTGGAGAATATTGTTAAAAAGCTTACTGAGACTGACGGGGAGCTTAAGGAAATGATCAAGGGAAAAAGACCCTTTAGTTACTTTGACCAAAAGCTCAGCTGCTACCATATGGATAACGGAAAAGGGGGCCTTCTTTTAGCTCACAGAATGCCGCAGGGCCTTGTGAAGACAGAGTATCTTGGATGGACAGAGGACGGAGCCTTTTCACTTAAGGGGCTTATAAGTCACCTGGCTGTCAGTGCCAGAAAGGTTTATGGCGAGGATACGCTGATCATGGTACCGGTGGAATCCATCGAACTGGGAGAGGCACTGGATAAGTTTTTCCCAAATCAGCTTCGAAGACCCATGCTGGAAGCCAGGCTTTCAGAGCCCATGCCCAGCGAAGAAGTAGATCCGGTGGCGGGGCTTTTGCTTACAATTGGGGCGATGGAAGGACTTGAGGTTTCGGATTCAGAGGAGGAATAAATATGGCTCTTTTTCATGATGATGTACAAAAAAATAAAACTAAGGAAGAGCATTCCTACATATTGGAGAATCAGTACCAGAATGAAGTAAAACAGGACGTTATGGACGGAGCCTTCCTTGATCAGAATGCCAGCATGAACGCTGAAGCCAGTCTCGTGATGTCGGACAGCAAATACCAGGACGCGGGCCAGATTCAAGCAGTTCAGCAAAAGACACAGGCGCTTCAAGGCTCTTTTGGAGAGATGGACAAAAAGAAGGTGAAGGCGGTAGATGAGCCTCCTATAGAGCCTGACTATAAGTATGTCACAATAGCAAAATACAATCAGATTGAATCGGGCGACAGCGACAAGATGGTGGCTGTTAAAGAGGCGGTAAACAGATATCATGAACTTAGAGGCGCCGATAAGCAGTGGAACGAGATCGCAGTTCTGGAGGAAGTTGTAAAGGCATGTAATGCTTATACCAGCGGAAAGTTTTCTCTGTTCAAATTTGGAAAAGCGGCGGTAAGACTTAAGGAAGTCAAGCAGGTAAGAGCGGATGCCCAGGCAAAGATAAAAGAAATCCGCAAGAAAGATGAAGAGAAGGGCATTACACCTTCGCAGCGATTCCAAAAGTCCTACAAGCAGATGATCAAAAATGAAGATCGCTATAGCGCGGAGATTCACTCTGCTCATAAGTTTGTGGCTGACACCAGAACAGGAAAGGATAAACAGATCTTAAAGGTACATGTCAAAAACCTGCGGAGCCATTATCCTGCCATGAGTTATGACGAGGCGGAACAGCTGATAATAAGGTTTGAATTTTTTAAAGAACAGAGACAGCTGGATCTGAGTATAGTTGACAGGTATGTAAGCAAAGGTGCCCTTGAAAGTGCTCAGAAAAAACGTCAGAAGGATAGAGAAAAGGAATCAAAGATCCGGGACAAACAGATAAACGAGGCATTTGACAGGATGACGAAAGAAAAATTTGAGGAGTACCTGAAAAATCGTAATCCTATTGCCAGAATCTTTTATCGAATATTCCCATGGGGGCTCGAGACTCAGATTATGCAAGATACTTTGATGTCACTGGCCTTTGCGAAAGGTATTGATTTGAATGAAATTGGTTCTGGCAAATCAAGTAAAAGAAAGAGAAGTGGCTATAACGATGATGAGCATTTCGTGTGATCAGGCTGCCACTACTTAGGTGGAGGACATTATGGACATTATCGAACTTGATGCTGATAACATAGAGGACTACGAAGACTACATAGATCAGGATATATCTGAGAACATAGGAAGAGAGTTCTATCGTGGTATTGTGGCCACTGAAGACGGATTCTCTCCTTTGGGCGCCATGGTCTGGGAGTACAAGAACATGGAAGAG
>JAEEGL014168982.1_pt1 | contig 13693 bp, 10 predicted proteins | sample 9134231 | NCBI WGS metagenome assembly JAEEGL01 (sample SAMN16246548, study PRJNA631951) | gut metagenome | biome: gut microbiome; feature: rumen; material: fiber-attached | host: Bos | place: Iran: Karaj | collected 2018-10
CGAGGCTTCAAAGGCCATGAAATGGATTGACGCTTCCATAGAAACTGTTGTCTGCGGTTCTTCTGCTTCCTTTATGGACCACTACCCGGAATGGGAAGCAAAGGTTATGGACCAGTGCTATGACACTGTAGACTATCTTGCCCTTCACCACTACCACATTGCAAAGCCGGGAGATACTTTGTCTCTGCTCGGCGGCTCTCTCTACTATGAAGACTTTATCAATACCGAAGCAGCTATGCTGGACTACATTCAGGCAAAGCACCGTTCACCGCGCAAGGTAAATATTTCCTTCGATGAATACGGTGCCTTCCCGCGACCTTTCAGCGAGCTGCATCCGGGCTATGGTCCTTACAATATGGCCCGCGTTCATTATCACTTTGACCCTGAGCGCAAATATATCCGTCATGACCCGGACAATATGCCTGAGCGCGAATTCCCGGGCGGAGATATGCTTAAGCTACTCAGCATGACTTCCATTCAGCTTGCCCTCCTTCGCCATGCAGACCGCGTAAAAATCGGCTGTATGACCGGCGGTCTGGGAGCTCTTGTAAGTGCTAACCACGACAGTGTATGGCTGCCTGCAACCAGCTATGCTTTCCGCCAGCTTATTGATTACGCCCGCGGCACTTCCCTTCAGGTGTCTGTTGATTCTGAAACCTTTGATATGCCGGGTTATGCTATTGATGATACTTCTCAGTACACCGGCAAGAATAACATAAACTATATAGACTCTGCCTGCGCCTGGGATGAAAAAGCCGGCCGTCTTGCTGTCTTTGTAATCAACCGAAACGAAAAGGAAAGTTACCCTCTTACCCTTGATATCCGCGCTTTTGAAGGCTTAAAAACAGGCAGCTGCTATTCTATGTTCAGCGAAGATTTTGAAGCAAAGAGCGGCGCCGGCCACGACTGGAAGGCCCCTTCAAAAAAATCAATCAGTATAAAAGAAGGCCTGGCAGCGGCAAAGCTCCAGCCGCTTTCCTGGAATGTATTTATTTTTGAAAAATAAAAAGCCGTCTGCATCTGACCTGGCGGCATAGGAGGAAAAAATGTATTTAACCTACACTGTTTACCTGCTGATTCTGGCCCTCTTTCTCTGGGGCGGTAAATTTGCCGGTTTCAAAAAGGAAGGCTTCCACGAAGATTCTTCTTCCCTGGACAGCATGAAGTCGCTCCGCGGTTTTGCAGCCATTGGAGTAATTCTTCACCACATTTCGCAGGAAAATGCTTTTCAGTGGGCAGGCGGCGGCTATGGCAAGCCTGGCGAGCTGGCCATTTTTGTGAATGCGGGCTTTCTCTTTGTTTCGATTTTCTTTTTCTGCTCCGGCTATGGCCTTATCAAAAGTCTGGAAACAAAGCCTGATTACTTCAAGGGCTTTATGAAAAAGCGTGTACTCAAGACTCTCGTAATTCCTTACTATGTCAGCATTCTGCTTTACGGCCTTGCCCGCTTTGCCTCTGGCGAAAGACTTCCTGCCGCTCAATGGATTACAAACCTCCTGGGCTTTTCTATGATGAACGAATATGCCTGGTATCCGATTATTGCTGCTATTCTCTACACAGCCTTTTATCTGATTTTCAAGAACATCAAAAACAGAAAAGTTTGTTACCTGCTTATGGCCCTTATCATTGTTTTGCTGGGTATGATTTTCTGTGTAAACGGTCACTTTACCTGGTGGGCCGGTCCTAAAAACTGGTGGCTCAGCGATTCACCGCTCAACGAAAAATGGTGGGCTCAGCAGAAGGTTTTCTGGCTTTCCGGTGAATGGTGGATTAACTCCTGCCCTGCTCTTTTTGTGGGTATGCTTTTTGCCCGCTTCGAAGAAAATATCCGGGGCTGGTTCAAAAAATTCTACTGGGGCAAGCTTGTCCTTGTTCTCGTGCTTACTCTTGTAACTATGATTCTTTCGGGAATCGGACAGATGAAGTTCGGCTGGTGGACAGAGTTCAGCGGCAATGGTCCTGACATCGGAAAGAAGATTGCAACCTACTTCTTTGTAATTCCTTACAGCATGCTCTTCCCGATTATGCTCTTTACAATCATGCTCAAGTATAAGGTTTCAAATCCGGTAAGCCGCTTCTTTGGAAAATACTCTCTCGAAACTTATATGATGAACCTGATTCCGCTGACTGCCTTCCGCTTCCTTATCTATAAGATGGATCCTCAGTGGGGCTCTATGCCGGTTTACAAGACAGGCAATTATAATCTTGCAATTTACCTTGTGGCTGTTTTTGCCGCTACAATTCTTCTGGGCATGCTCTATAAACTTTTATGCGGCCTGGTGCAGAAGCTTGTAAAATAGCATAAGGCCGGTGGCAGAATTCTCCTTCTTGTGTGTTACATAAGAAGGAGAATAAAATGCACATCAACAAAAAAATCAAGAATACAGCCTTTCTTGCTGTATTCAGCATCTTTTGTGCTGCAAGCCTCAGCGCATATCAAATCAACATTACAGTAAGTGACAGGGAGCTGGAGTTCCCACTTGAAGGCGTAAAGGTTACTGTAAAAAATTCTGACGCCATAAGTTCAGAAACCGATGAAAACGGAAATGTTATTCTGGACCTTCCTGACTCTATCAAATCTGGAAAAATTCTTCTTTCTTATCCAGGCTATAGTACAGAAGAGTTAGACTTTACTAACTCAACAGTTTCTCTTTTTGCTTCGCTCGGCATGGCCGAAGTTATCGAAGGAAAAGAACTTGTTGTAGAACGCTCGGTACCAGGACTTACAGATGAGCAGTCCGGCGTTTCTGTCGTAGTCGACAAGGAAACTTTTTCTTCTACTGCCCGTATGGGTCTTGTTGAAGACGTAATGGCTTCTGTAAACACAATGCCTGGTATTACTTATGGTGGAACACAGCCTTCTGTTCGTGGTGGTTACCCTCGTGACACAACAGCCGTTATGGACGGAGTTTATCTTTTGTTCCCATGGCAGTGGGGTGGTATCTGTTCAATTTTTGATCCTGGAATGGTAGACAGTGTAAAAATGTCTAACGGTGTTTTCTCTGCCCGCTATGGCCGAGCTCTTGCCGGGCTTCTGGAAGTTAATACCGTTACTCCAAAAGAACAGAAACTGTCCTTTGCAGTTTCAACTTCAGATATTTCTACAAACGCATACGTAACAGTACCATTCGGCGAGAAAGCCGGAATGTTTGCAGCAGGAAAAGTAACTTATCTTGATCCTCTCTTTATGTTGTATAAGAGTGTAATTAAGGAAGGTGAAATTGCAGATGCCCTCAAAATGATTAATGTTTGTCCTTACATCCGCAATGGTTATACCAAGTTCTACTACAATCCGACTGAAAAGCTCAACCTTACTTTAAGCGGCTTTATCGGAGGAGATGGAATCGGTTATGCTGCAGACACCGAAGAAGACGGTCAGAAACAATCAGTTAAATTTGATTATTCTATGCTTCAGGCCTTCACTCAGCTTAATACAAAATGGCTTCCTACAGAAAAGCTTCAGTTCAAGGGATTCCTTTCCTATGCCTTCACAAACGAGGACGTTGCCCAGAAGCAGATTCTGTCCGGAAAGTATAAATACAATGATGATTTTATAAATCAGTATGGTTCCCTTCTTGCGCCAGAAGCAATTTCTTCTAAGACTTATAATCTTCCGGAAATCAAAAACTATTTCGCAGAAGTTATTACAGAGCACTCTGTAGAAGGCAAGCTTGAAGGTGAATACGAGCTCAATAAAATCATGACGCTTGCCGCTGGTGGTGATGTAATGTGGTTTAAGAGTATTTCAAAAGACACCTTCGACACCTGGGTTGAACAGCCTTCTGATAACGCTTTAATTCCTTCTTTCAAGCGCTATGATGCAGTAATTGAAGCTGATGGCAGCGACCTTGTAAATACATCCGCATATGCACTTCTAAGTTTTGGTAGTGAAAGCACTCTCTTTAATGGAGAGCTGGGACTTCGTGCAGACCACTTCTTTATCTCAAACAAAAACGAAGATTTATTCCTTAACTCAAAACCGGCCCTCAGCCCTCGAGCAACAATCCGCTATACTCCATGGAGAAATCAGGGAATCTTCGACAGAATTTCTTTCTCTGGCGGCCTGGGATTATTTAATACAATTCCTATGGAAATGGGACTTGTATCTAAAGATGCAAAACTTGATGACTGCGAAATGAATAAGGCTATCTTCTCTGTTCTTGGAACTGATATTCAGTTTGCCGAAAGCTGGAATTTTAAGTTTGAAGGCTACTACCGCCATTATTACTCTCGTCTTTATATGATTGAAGAGTACAAGGAAAATAAAGCATCTGTTATAGGAAAGAATGATGGAATTGGTTACTCTTACGGTTTCGACCTTATGCTGCAGAAAAAAGCAGGAGACTGGTTCGACGGCTACCTTTCATACTCTTTCATCAATGCAAGGTTTAAGAATCCTACAGGACCAGACTACGAGAATCAGGTTACTATGAGAGGTGAACCTCTCGATGAATGGTACTATCCTGAATATCACCGCTTCCACACCCTGAATCTTGTTACAAACTTCCATCCGACAAGTCACTGGGATTTCATGGTTAAGGGAACCCTTGCAAGCGGAACTCCACTTCGCGAGACAGGAGACCTCTTCTGCTACCCTGTAGTTTTGGAAGACGGAACTGTTATTCAGAGATACTCTCAGAAATCTTATTACAGCAACACTCTCAGGAGTGACTGGTCTTGCCCTGTTGATGTACGAGTTGCCTACAAGTTTGACACAATGGGCGGAAAACTCAAGTGGGAAATCTACGGCGGTGCTCAGGATATCTTTATCAATCTTTATCAGCCGAAAGCCGGAGAAAGCTTTGATGCTTACACTGGCGAAAAATCAGATGTTCCATCAAGTGCAACTTTCAGCATTGGAGTACCACTTATTAACATTGGCTTTAAGTTGAGCTACTAATTCAGCTACAAAAAAAGGAGAAATAAATTATGGAAAGCAAATGGTCTTTAATCGAACTTTTTAATCTTGGTGGACCTTTTATGTGGGTGCTCCTCGTATTCTCAATCGCAACAATTACAATCATTATCGAACGCTGTATTTATATAGCCTGGCACGACAGCAGAGTTACACCACTTTCAAACAGGGTAAAGCAGCTGCTCCGCGAAGGCAAAAAAGACGAAGCAGAAAAAATGCTTTCTGAACTCGGCCACAAGAAAACTGCCGCAACAATTCTTTATGCCCTTTTGTCAAACTCAAAGTTCGGCGAGGCCCGCATGGAAAATGCCGCAGAATGTGAAGCTCAGGAAAGAATCCGCAGAATGGAAAACGGCTTTAATTATCTTACAGCCCTTTCTTCCATTGCACCGCTTACAGGATTTCTTGGAACTGTATCGGGAATGATTGGTGCCTTTAAGTCTATTGCTGCCGCAACCGATGTAAATGCCCAGCTTGTTGCAAACGGTATTTACGAAGCCCTCATCACAACGGTATTCGGACTTATCATTGCAATTGCAGCCCTTGTTGCCTACAACCTGCTTGTTCAGCGCGTAGATACCTTTGCCGCAGAAACTTCAAAATGCATTAACGATTTGATTCCAGAATTGCTGGATGACATGCCTGCCGATGATTTTGACAACCGCCTGGAGCGCCGTGCCTGATTATGATTAAGCGTTTTATGAAGCATGCCCCGGATGACTCATCGAGCTCCGGAGCCTTAAATGATCTTTCATTTCTGCTGATTATCTTTTTCATAGTAATTGCGGGCTTTAATGTAAACAAGGGCTTTCTTCTGAATCTTCCTGTTAAGGATAAGCCCCGCATTGTAAAGACTGATGATTTGATGAAGTGCCGGCTGACACCCGACGGCTCTATTTTTGTGGACGACAAGCCTCTGTCCCTGGAAGAGCTCCGCACCGCCGTTTCAGAAAAAAAAGCAGAATGGCCTAATATGACCTTTCTGCTGATGATTTCGCCTGAAACTGAATATCAGCATGTCGTAGACATCATCTATGAAATAAAGCAGCTGAAAATTGAAAACTTTTCTTTCCGCATGGAGGAGTCAAATGTTTAAAATCCAGAGACGTAAGCGCAAGGCAAGCATTGCAACCGCTTCCATGTCGGACATCGGCTTTCTGCTTTTGATTTTCATCATGCTGATTTCTCTTATCAATCAGAGACACGAAGAAAAGATCGAATATTCAGAAGCAAAAATCCTGGAAAAAACTCAGGAAGAAAAGAATCTGGAAATCTGGATTAAAAGAGACGGCGGAATTTTTGTTGAAGGAAATCAGCTTTCTTCGGAAAATCTGGAGCTGCTGCTTGCAGGAAAAATTGCAGAAGAGCCTGGAGCCCGCATTCACATAATTGCCGACAGAAACACTCCTTATAAATATATAAATGATGTTGTTTCCGTTCTTCAGCTTTTGCAGCATAGAGTAGTGAGTTTTGTAGTCAAAGAGGAATTATCATGAGAGTAGAAGCATTACAGAAATACAAGCCTTTAGCACGCCCGCTTCTTTTTGCGCTGGTAATTGCAATTCACGTAATCGTATTGATTTGCGTAAGATTTTCTATTAAGACTGCAGTTCAGGAAGAGGAAGCTAATGCAGAAATCTTTAAGCTGGTAGATGTAGAAGAATTTGTTCCGCCGCCACCACCTCCTCCTGTAATCGAAAAGAAGGAAGTTGTAGTGAACTCGGTAAAGGCTTCTGAAAATATTCAGGAAACCGAAAAGGAAGTTGTAGAGGTTGAAGAAGCTCCACCAGAAATTGAATATGTTCCTCAGCATAAAATTTCTGTAGTTCCGGAGATTCCGACAAAGGCAATTCTCTCGAAAATTGAATATCCTAAAATGGCAATGAAACAGGGAATTGAAGGGGTTGTTTATCTGGAGCTTTTTATTGATGAGGCTGGAAATATAAGACAGGTAAATGTTTTGAAGGACCCGGGCTATGGCTTTGCCGAAGCAGCAGTTCAGGCTCTTGATGGCATTGTCTGCAAGCCGGCCCTTATGAACGACAAGCCGGTTGCAGTCCGCTTCAGATATCCGGTACGCTTTGTCCTTAGCTAGTATGTCATTCCCTGTCTTGACCAGGGAATCTAGAAATACTTAAACAGCAAATACCCAATAACAAAGCCGGCAGGAATTGCGAGCAGGAGCAGGAAGCCCTTGAGAACAGGATTCATCTTTTTGTTTTCAGCAGGGGCGTCCAGCTTTACCTCGTAAAGAGTCTTGTCACTTTCATCCTTAATCTTAATTTTTCTGTTTTCTGGCATATTCATAATATAAATCAGAAATAAGGATATTTCAACGCCTGCCCCGCCCGCTCCTGCATTTCATGTACGTTTTTTTACAATTCAAGAACGTCTTTATAGAAAAGACTCATAACATACTGTACAATAAAAACCATTATTTTTGCGGAGAATAATATGAAAGAAAAAAAGTCTAAAGGGCGAATCAATGCAGTACGCAATAACTTTTTTGCACTGCGCCTGGTCTGGGAAATGTGTCCGCGACAGGTAGTTCACAGGGCAATCTCCCGTTTTTTGTATTATGTTGGCTGGCTTTTTTACAGTGCCTTTTTTATGCGTTATGTAATCAATGCACTGCAGGAAGGAAAACCTTTTAAAGCCATTATGATTTTCGTAGCCATTACAGTGGGCGTTTTTGCAGGTATGGCCCTCTACAACAGCTATATTCTTGGCGTTATTGCCCCGATTGCAGATGCTGAAATAAACAAAAAGCTTTATCAGAAGCTTTTTAAGAAATCCCGCAACGTTGAGCTTGAATGCTTTGAAAATGCAGATTTCTACGACAAGTATACCCTTGCCATGAAAAATGCAGACACAAGGCTTACCGAAACTGTCGACACCTTCTTTGGAACAGTTTTCGGCTTTATTGCCTCTATCTGTGCCTTCATTTTTATGTATAAGGTAGATAAGCTTTCTGTATTTTTCCTTTTGCTGCCGGTTATTGGAAACTTCTACTTCCGCCGCTTAAACAGTCATGTAGACTACGAGCGCAACAAGGAAATGGCTCCTCACAACCGCCGCATCGACTACATCAACAGAATTATGTACCTCAAGGATTACGCAAAGGAAATCCGCCTTACAAACATTTTCCACCTGCTCAAGCATCAGTATACAGATGCCATTACCGGCGTAGCAGATGTTACCAAAAGGTTTGTATTTAAATCTGCCTTCCTCCACTGGTTCTATGTAATGTTTACCTTCACCTTTATTTTTGAAGGCCTTTTGATTTATGGAGCCTACCGTACTCTGGTCAGCGAAACAATGCAGCTGCCTCAGCTTGCGGTTCTTACCAGCATGATGGTTTCTACAACCTGGATTCTTATCGGCTTTACAGATTCGGTTACTGCCAGCTTTAAGAACGGACTTTTTGTTGAATACCTGAGAACCTTCCTGGAATATAAAGAAAAGATTCCTGAGGATTATGATGGCGCTGATCCTGGAAATCAGATTGAATCTATTGAGTTCCGCCAGGTAAGCTTTGCTTATAAGGATATTCCCGTCCTCACAAACCTTAATATGAAGTTCGAAGGCGGCAAAACCTATGCCCTTGTAGGCCATAACGGAGCCGGTAAATCAACAATCATAAAGCTGTTGCTCCGTTTTTACGACCCGACAGAAGGCGAGATTTTACTGAACGGCCGCAACATCAAGGAATATAATCTTCAGAAATACCGCGCCCTCTTTGCAACTGCCTTTCAGGATTCAAGAATGTTTTCTATGACAGTTGCAGACAACGTAACTCTTGGAGAAGAAATTGAGGCCGCTAAAAAAGAAGAAATAATTACAGAGGCCCTTAAGCTTTCTGGTGTTTACGATAAGGTTTCCAGCCTTCCAAAGGGAGAAGCAACTACCCTCACCCGCGAGTTCGATGACGAGGGTGCGGTTCTTTCCGGCGGAGAATTCCAGAAAATCTCTGTTGCCAGAGCCTTTGCAAGACAGTGCCCGGTTAAGGTTTTTGATGAGCCTTCCAGCGCCCTGGACCCGATTGCAGAATATCAGCTCTTTGACAATATCCTTAAAGCCTGCCGGGACAAAACCTTACTCTTTATTTCCCACAGACTTTCTTCCGTTCAGAATGCAGACCATGTTTTCTTACTTGAGCATGGCCAGGTTCGCGAAGAAGGAACACACCTTGAGCTTATGCAAAAGCAGGGACTTTACGCAGACATGTATCAGAAGCAGGCAGAAAACTATCTTGCTGATAAATCAAAACAGAAGGAGGGAATCTGGGCATGAGTGAGAAAATGAAAAACAAAAAAGCAAAAACAGCAAAGACAAAAGAACAGAAGCCAAAAAGCACAGTTCTTAAAAATCAGATTTACCTCTGGAAGCTCTGTTTTAAGACCTGCCCCCTTTATATGATTTATCACCTCTACGACGCCTTCCGCTATCAGGGAGTAATCTTTCTGGAGCATGTACTGGGAATCCGTTATGTATTGCGCTGTGCAGAATTCCACGAGCCTTTTACTAAGGCACTTTTTTACATTGGCCTGATTCTTGCGCTTAACATTCTGCAGATTATTCCGGACGGCTTTTTTATCTACGGCTGGCAGTTTAAGTATAAGCCGCGCCTTTACCGGGCCCTTAAGGAACAGATGTTCAATAAGGCTTCGGAAATTGACCTTTACTGCTATGATGACCCGGCCTACTACAACGACTTTGTACTCAGCGTTTCTCAGTCGGAAGCCGCAATAGACCGCTTCCTTGAGCTTTTGAATATGGCTGTGCAGGCGATTACGGTTCTCTTTACAACCGGAATCTTCTATCTTGTAACAGACCCGGCTGGTATTGTATTTGTTCTGATTTCCTTTATTCTCCGCTTTATGGTTTCTAAAAAGCTGAATAAGGTTAATTATGAAAACCGCGTAAAAATCAATCCTCATATGAGAAAGCGTGATTATGTAAGCCGTGTTTTCTATCTTAAGGATTATGCAAAGGAACTTCGTCTTCACCCGAATGCAGGCAGCCAGCTGGAAAATGAATTTTCTGAAGCAAACGATAACATCATAAGCGAACATAAAAAGGTTGCTGGCAAGCGTGTATGGTTCCAGTTCCTCAAGGATTATGGTGTAAGTGATTTTCTTATTGATGGTCTTTACATCACCTATCTGGTTTATAAGGCAGCAGTGCTTCATTCACTCTGCTATAGTGATGCAGTTATCCTCTTTAACCGTACAGGAAGCTTGCGAGGCAGCATGAGCCGCTTTGCAGACCTTGGTCCTAAGGCTCACGAAAACTCTATGTTCGTAGATAAAATCCGCGCCTTTCTGGGCTATGAACCTCGCATCAAAAATAACGAAGGAGCAGAGGTTCCTGCCGGCAACGGCGAGCTTAAGCTTGAGCATGTGACCTTTAAGTATTCTGAAAGCGGCCGAACCGTTCTTGATGATATTTCCCTCACTGTTAAGCCTGGCGAGCATATTGCCATTGTAGGCTACAACGGTGCCGGAAAAACTACCCTCATCAAGCTGCTCATGAGACTCTATGACCCTAGCAGCGGTACCATCAGCTATCATGGTCAAAATATTTCCAGCCTGCGCCCGCTCGACTACCACAAGAGAATCGGCGTTGTTTTCCAGGACTTCCAGATGTTCGGTGCAAACCTGGCAGAAAATGTTGTAATGGATGATATGTCTGAAGAAGAACTGAAGGCAGAAAAGCCACAGATTACCAGCGCCCTGACAGCAGCAGGCTTTGGTGAAAAACTGGCCCATCTGCCGGACGGCCTTTTTACTCAGGTAACTACAGAGTTCGACAAAAAGGGTGTGGACTTCTCGGGCGGCGAAAGCCAGAAGGTTGCAATTTCCCGCGCCTTCTATAAGGAAGCTGATATCCTGATTATGGATGAACCTTCCAGCGCCCTGGACCCTATTGCCGAGTATGAGCTCAACAAGGCTATGCAGACTGCAGCAAAGGGAAAGACTGTCTTTTATATTTCTCACCGCCTTTCTACAACCCGCGACGCAGACCGCATCATCATGCTGGAACGCGGCCGCATAATTGAAGAAGGTACTCACAAGCAGCTGTTGGCCCGTAATGGCAAGTACGCCGAAATGTGGAACGCTCAGGCTGGAAAGTATAACTAAAACTTCAGAGTGAAGAGTGCACCGTGGGGCTCTACATTACCGGCAGTAATTTCTGCCCCGAGAGCCTCGCACAAGGTCTTTGCAATTGCAAGGCCAAGACCGGAGCCTCCGGCAGCCCTGGTGTGAGCCTCGTCTGCACGATAGAAGCGTTCAAAAACATGAGGCAAGGCTTCTTCGCTGATTCCCGGCCCGTCGTCACTTTCACAAATCATAATTCTGCCGTCTTCAGCCTGCCCAGCACTCAGCTTTACAGTGCACTCCCCGCCAGCAAACTTGGAGCTGTTAGAAACCAGAACCGTCAGAACCTGATGGAGCATTTCTGCATCTGTCTGGATTTTCAGGCCAGCCTGACACTCAACTTCAACCTTTGCCCCGGCGGCAAAGGTTTTGATTTCCTCGGAAACGCGGGCCAGAAGCTCATTTACATCGACCTCGCAAACCTGAGGCTTTATACGGCCGCTTTCAATGCGGGAAATCTGCAGCAGGTTTTCTATAATCGCATGCATGGATTTTGATTCATTCTTAATTGCATTCAGAGATTTTTCCAGCTGCTCCGGATTATCCTTACCCCAGCGCAATAAAAGATTTGCCTGACCGGAAATAACCGTAAGCGGCGTATTGAGCTCGTGAGAAACATCGCTGGAGAACTGGCGCTCCCGGTCGAAGTCCGCTTTGATGCGGCGGAATAAATCATTAAAGGTTTTTGAAAGCTCGTCTATTTCATCCCCGCGGCCGGTAAGTGGAAGCTGGCCATCAAGATTTTCTGTAGTCATGGTCTGAGCTGCTCTTGTAATTTTTGTTACCGGCTTTATAGTATTTTTTGTCAGCAGCAGGGAAAACAAAAATGAGAGAAGCAGCACCGGAAGAGCCATCAGCAGAAGAGCCGAAGGCAGCTGAGGAAAGAGCTTTGTAAAGGAATCATTTTCAATATTTTCCGAAACTGCAATTACAATATTTCTGTTTCCAAGATTATGAGCCTTAGCATAATAAAGGACATCCAGATCTCCATCAAAAAAGAAATCCTTTTCAAAGTAATGCAGCGCCTTTCCCCCCGTTTCTTTTAAAAGCGGAAGAAAAGGATCATTTGTTACCAGAACCTCTTCTGTATCTGAATCATAAGCAATATAAGTATGATAATAAGGAAGCTCGCTGGAAAGAAGAAAACTGTCACCACCTTCCAGCATATCCTGGGTCAGTCCCTGAGAGTTCTGCCATTTTTCTGTCAATTCCTCAAGTATATGATTTTCAGAAGCCATCAGCTTTTCTGTCTGATTTCGTTTAACCAATGAACGAATGCAATACAAAAAGGAAAGCGAAAGCAGTATTGTAGAAACTGTGAGGATAAACATAAATCGAAGTGACAGCCTTACTGCAAAAGATCTTTTCATTTTTCTTCCTTAGAAAATTCTTACAAGTCTAACCCATCATATATCCCGCGCCACGCACAGTTTTGATATATTCATCCTTTGTATATTCAGAAATTTTAGAACGCAGGTAACCCACGTAAACATCAACTGTGTTTTCATCAATGTAATGGCCCACGCCCCAGATTTCATCAATAATCTGCTGGCGGGAAAAAACCTTACCCTGATTTTCTATCAAAAGCTTAAGGAAAAGAAATTCCGTTTTTGAAAGCTGAACTTCGACAGGCTCATCTCCTTCTGTACCCTTATCATTTTTAATAGAAAAACTCATGCGGTCAAGATTGAGAGTCAGATTTTTGACTGAAACCGGAATCTCTTTTTCCTTTGCATAATTCACGCGACGGAAAAGCGCATTAATTCTTGCAAGCAGTTCCTCAATCTCAAAGGGCTTTGGAATATAATCATCAGCTCCAAGATTAAGTCCGTTGATTTTATCTATTGTTTCACCGCGGGCTGTTTCCAGAATTACCGGCACAGTTGATTCAGCGCGAATACGGCGAAGCACTTCCAGACCATTCAATTCCGGAAGCATTATATCCAGCAGAATTAAGTCCGGCTTTTCGCTTTCAAACTTTTCAAGTGCCTGACGCCCGGTAACTGCAAGACAGGTTGTATAACCTTCATGCTCCAGTTCTGGAATTATAAAATCAGAAATTCCCTTATCATCTTCTACTATCAGGATTTTCATATTCACCTCACTCACTATCAACTTCAATCAAAAGTTCAACCGGCTCAATCATTTTACCATCAAAAGAAGAGATATTCTGAACTTTCAATTTAAATGTAGCTTCATTTAAAGGCAGCAGCATTCTTACTGAATTGCCTTTCTTATTAAAATTAAATCTCGTGCCAAAAGGAAGCGGTCTGTTATTAAAAAAGAAAGAATCTGGCTGCATCGACCGAGGGTTTATACTTTGATTGAAAAAAATTACAAGGCTTACAAAATCTTCTGCCTTTCTTTCACAGCGTGTATGAATTATTTCCAATGGAGAATTCTCTGCATAAGCCCTGTTTCCCCTGTAATGAATAATGTTATCCGGATCTTTGGGGGGAGGCGGCAGTCTCTTAAAATCACCTTTTAAGAAATCATTTTCCTTTGCTTTTTCATCTTTAGGAAAAACTTCTTCCGGCAGCTCCTGCTCAGAAGGTAAAGGAGGAAAAACCTCAGAGTCAGGAGCTGCAAAAGAAGCCGTGCAAGGCACGAACATTAA
>JAEEGL014281220.1_pt1 | contig 13693 bp, 15 predicted proteins | sample 9134231 | NCBI WGS metagenome assembly JAEEGL01 (sample SAMN16246548, study PRJNA631951) | gut metagenome | biome: gut microbiome; feature: rumen; material: fiber-attached | host: Bos | place: Iran: Karaj | collected 2018-10
AGACCTCCTGACTAAATATGATATCAAAAAACAGCGGTCAAGGCAATGCCTGAACCGCTATTATTTGATCAAATGAACACAGGTTCAATACCTGCCGCTACGCCCACTCGTCCCTGCTTACGGGTTTGCGGATGCCCACCAGTATGAACTGCTCCCAGAGGAAAGACTGGCCGGTGGAGGGCTTGAGCCTCAACTGGATCTGGCGGGGGCTGTCGGCGCCGCCGGATTCGAGCAGTACCTTGCAGTAGCTGGGATCCGCGTGACTGTTGGGATCGTCCCACATCCTGAGAGTGTAAGGCTGGTCCGGTGTGTAATCGTTCTCCGGAGTTGCTCCATTAAAGTAGGAGCGGGGGATGTAGTCCACATTGTCCATGAATCGGTCGTTTATAAATGACCAGTACATAGGGGTGAGCTCTCTGGGGCCGGAGAGCCAGGCGATCATGCGCTTTGCCTCCTCCTTGTTTTCCGGGTAAAGGCAGAATGCCGCAACAGCTAAAGCCGCTGTATCCGCAGGGCTTTTGAGCGCAGCCTGCGGCAGCGCCTGCATTTCCTCCAGGGTCCTGGGGAGCGCCTCAAAACTTATCTCCCAGCTCTGTCCGTCTCTGTAATTATATGCTGCCATAAAACGCCTCCTTTGCGCGATGAAATCGTTAACGTTCCATGCACATTTTAACATAACGGAGGCGGTTAGCGCAATCCGATGAGAAGATTTGCTTTGTATGCCGCATTCCTTCAGGATCGTGCAGGACTGACACAAATGCGGATCAAAACTCCGGACCGGCCGATCCGGATATCAGCAAACTAAAACCCCAGGCCTTGCGGTCCGGGGTCTCTTTTGCGTGATGTCTCTGTCTTACAGATCTGCGTCGAAGGGCAGCAGAGCTACTGTTCTTGCAACCTTGATAGCATTGGTAATGTCTCTCTGGTGCATGGAGCAGGCGCCGGTGACTCTTCTGGGCAGGATCTTGCCGCGCTCGGAGATGTACTTCTTAAGAGTATCAACATCCTTATAGTCTACGGTAAGAGTCTTGTCTGCGCAGAACTGGCAAACCTTTTTTCTGCTGACAAAGCTTCTCTTTTTGTTTTCTCTTTCCATTTCTTGCTTTCCTCTCTTAGTGCTTAGAACGGGATATCGTCATCCGTAAGCTCGGTAAAGCCGCCCGGAACATCGTCGTCCGCAGGAGCGCTCTGCTGCTGGCGGTTATTGGAACCGCCGTAGTTGCTGGAGCCGCTGTAACTGCTGGATCCGCCCTGGTAGCCTCCCTGGCTCTGATTGTCACGATCTCCCCGGTCAAGGAATTCTACTCTGTCCGCAACGATATCAGTGGTATAAACGGTCTTGCCGTCCTTATTCTGATAGCTGCCGGTCTGTATCCTTCCCTGGATCCCCACGAGTCTGCCCTTGCTCATGTACTTCTCCACGAGCTCTGCGGTCTTGCCGAAGCAGACGATATTGGGATAATCGGTCTTTTTTTCGCCGTTTCTGTCAGGAATTCTGTCGATAGCGATAGAAAACCTTGCTACGGCCTGCTGAGAACCGCTGCCATAACGAACATCAGGGTCTTTTGTTAGTCTTCCTATCAAAGATACTGAATTCATAAAGCACCGTCCTTACTTATCATCCTTGCGAATGATAACATGTCTCATGCAGTTTTCAGAAATTCTAAGTCTTCTGTCCAATTCCTTGGGAAGAGTGGGGGCTGCAGCGAACTGCATTACTACATAGTAGCCTTCAGTCTTCTTCTCGATTGGATAAGCAAGCTTTCTGATTCCCCAAACGTCAGTGTTGGAAACTTCGCCTTCAGCTGCGATGATACCCTTAACGGTCTCGATCATAGCTTCCTTTGCGGAATCCTCGAGTTCGGGGTTGATAACAAACATAAGCTCATACTTATTCATTGTTTCACCTCCCTATGGCCTGGTGTGGCTGCGGTCTTCCCCGCAGCAGAGAGCCTCGCTTTTGCGAGTGCCTGAATATTCTACCACAAACGCCAGTAAATGCAAGGACTTTTTGCGGTCATACGGAAGTATTTTTACAGAAAAGGAGCGTCCCTAAGAGGTGGAGAATCAGCATTCCAAAAAGAGAAGCAGGAACCCATTTTCACACAGGCTGCAGGTTTCAGCCAACGAACCAGCACCGGATTTCTCTTGCTTCAGAATATATTCCTGTTCCATTATCCGTTCAAGCCGTCAGGATAACACTGATCCGCGCTTCCCGCAGATAATCTTTCTGCTTCGCAATTTGTTTCGGCCATTTTGCAGTTTTTGGGCGGTGATTGACACCAATTGCCAGAAATGCGTTTTGCAGTTTGCTACACAATAGCAAAAATATTTTACATTGCAGCAAATTGTTGCCTTCATTTTCAGCTGCCGGTCCCTAAAAACACAGACAATCTTTTGCAAGTCACTGTTTTTCTGGCAATTCCAGTGGAACTGAAGCCGTTTGCAGAAAGGGAAAACAATAAATACTTAAGGCGCCGTTTGACTTTTGGTGTCAAAAGCGGGTCATAAACTCAAATTTGCCCGAAATGAATTGCAGCAGAGTTTTACCTGGTGTCAATGACAGGTAAAAACAGATGAATTGCCCGAAAAAATACTTCTCAGTTCGATTCGGCTCATATAGACTTTCGCGAACTCGGGGCGGGCAATCTGTTTGCAAGATATTCTAAAAATCCCATGATTATCCAACTATAGTTAGTCTTTATTATCCGAGTATTCGTCAAAAAACTGTTTGAAGGCTTTGATATCTTCAAGGACATCTGGTTCTATTATATCTTCAAATGTCATTGAATACATCATAAGATCTTTAGAACACAGAAGTCCTAAACTATGTATGTCTTCTATTGGGCCCAGCTCATCTAGTATTTTTATACAGATCGAACAAATCAAAGCCTGTATATCAACTTTGCGTAAAATATCATAATCACTGAATTGTTTACTTGTTAAATATGTAATTTCATTATGATAATAGTTTATAGCATCCTCAGTAGTATAATCTCCGTAAAACATATATGGGCTTACGGAATGCAGCGCTGCAACAGAATTAATGTTTGTCACATCGGGTAAACTAAAAAGCAAAGCAACCGTATCCTTGCATGCAGTCAAATTTTTTTCTGCATCTTCTAAATCATTGTGTTTTACAAATATTACACTCTTTAAAAAATAAGCCTTTGCTATTATTAGTTTAAAGCTAATAAACCTGTCTTTCGTTTGATCACTGTATACAATATTGTCTAACACTTCTTCACACTGTGCAATAATCTCATCAAGTTCTTGTATAGACTCTTTTGAAGGATTCTCCAGCATGCACACCATGGATGCCTCATAGCTGTTAATAAGATGCTTATCTATTATTTCATCTACATGCAGGCCAGCATCATCCAAGATCCATTTTGTTAGTTCGATGTATTGTTGCTCATATTTTACAATATTCTTGCTATACAAATACATTTTTTGCATATCTTCTGCTTCATGTGATCGTCGAGTATAGTAATCCGCTAAAACGTAATTGCTATTCCAAAATAACAGGATCTCGTTTTCGTCATCTGTATCAGGTGATGCAGTATCAACTAATTGCTGAATAATCGAAATTGGATGCTCCCATCTCTCATCATTGGATGGGATATTCTGTATACTGTAGCATCCACATTCGATAGTGTTTGCAAACAGATAGCTCCAGGAATCTTTATCTGCATTCTTCTTCACTTTGTTCGCTATTACAAGGGCCTGATATGTATATGTCTCGGCATTGTCAGGCTCAGCTATTGCCTGTTCCAAATACATATAAGCACTATAAGCGGTATAAATGTTATATTCATTACTATTTGTCGCAGAGTTAGCCTTGGAATCAAACTCTCTTGCGGCAGTTTTGTAGTCATGACTATCAAACGCAGCATTATATATCTCTTTAATGGTAGCAGCTTGGGTAGCGTCTCCTACGTTAATGGCATCCAGTTTCGGTTCTTTGTGGAAAGATTTAATGAATACAAGAATGAGTAAGCATAATAAGAGGGCAGCTAACGAAATCAAGACATAGAAACGCTTACTCTGCTTATCAGTATCCTTTTGGGATTTTTTGTCTTTTTTTCCCTGTTTGTTTTTTAAATCGTCTTTATCTTTTTTATTACCAAAAATATTTTCCAGATCCTCGTGAGTTACCGTTACACCTTTTTCTGAACCGCTCACTTTTGGATCTGTCTCTGAAGATTCAATGGGTTCGGGTTTGGCAAATAAATTATATTCAGTTTTTTTTGTCTCACTATTATCCTTGCTGTCAATTAAATAATACCTTTCATCACGGCGTTTGCCCTTGCGTTGCTTATGACCTAGTAAAAAGTAAACTTTTTGATTCAGTTCTGTTCTCGTTTTAGGCAGTTGGGAAACACCCGGGATTTCTTCTTCTATAGAGATGGGATTTGGGTATCTGTCTATAAGAGCCTCAAGCAAAGCGCGATGAGAACTGTTCAATTTTTCTGATTTTTCTTCCTTTTCATCACTCAAGTATATGTTTCCGCCCAGGACATACTTGACGATTACTGTCTCATTCGCACCGTTTTTGAGTTTATAATCCATGCATTGTTCCATTATGATGCTCTCATTAACTCGTGTAAAAAGTATTTTCTTCAATTTTCTTGTATTTCAATTATACCTTTAAAAATCAATACTTTTCAAGCTCAAATTCCGTGGGATTCCGTGGGATTCTTAAAAAGAGGAATGCAAAAATCTTCCTCTTTTTCTATACTCAGATCAAGCTAAACGAATCTGGTCCAGAGCGGCCGCAGACACCCCCCCCTTAATCAAGCCGGCCGCTCCTCCGGGACCAGTCACAAGATCATTATCCAGACCATCACAACTATGCTGGCAAAAGGCGGCCAATAACTACCGACAAACACCTACCTCACAAACCTGATATGCCACGCCGCCTTTACCAGGCCAGCATACAATACAAACTTATAAATACTCACACCCATCTGATGAGAGCCGGTTGAATCCCGGCCGAAACGCGGCAGTCTCACCCCCCTGGCTGCTGCGTCATGGGAATCCACCCAAAAGGACCTTGACAATTAAATATATTCACAGACGTACTTTCTGAAAGGAGAATAAAAAATGTCTACAAATATTTTCAAAGATGCCTTGTCCAACTCTGACAAATTTGTCAGCGGAAACGCGATCTACAATTCCGTTTCCAATATCAAGCCTTTTATGGATGCCGGGTCCACCCAAGCCAATAGGGTTTTGGCTCTTAAGCTGGCTGGAGGTTGGGCGGGGGCGATCAAAGACGATTCTGTCCATGATGCCGTTATCGATTTGTTTACTAAGGCCGCCGCGCTCCCCGATGGAGAAGTCCTGGAACTTTCTGATATTGAAAGAGCTTTCATCATAATCGCCCTTGATGAATATGCGGAAGAAGAAAATGCTGACAACGAACTGCTTGATGTCGATGAAACCAGCATCTTTAAACAGCACATGCGCGATTCCAATAAGTATATATCTGCAATAGCACCTAAACATGCACTTCCGTTTCTGAGTCCTTTTTTGGATCCGGAGGCAGACCTGGAAAAAAGAAATATAAGCCTCATGATAGGCGCTTTCTGGTGCGGCGCAATCCTGGAGGCGGATATTCAGGCTGCGATCGCAGGCATGTTCTTAAAAGCAGAAAAATTGAACGAGGGAGAAACTTTGGAACTCTCTACTATTGAAAGGGCTTTCATCTGCCTGTGTGTAGATGAGGACAACCTTGAGTAAAACCATTCAGGAGCATTAATCCCACCATTTGGAATTCAAAAGGAGAACATATCCATGCTTAGAACTATGTTTGACCGTTTGTACGGTTTCCTCATAAAGACTGACATAACAACCGAGGAGATCGACTATGTAGATCCCTCCGCAGCTATCTCAAATGAGATCGATATGCTCTGGTCAATTATCAATGAAAAAGAACCGGATGCGGCTTCAGAAGAAGAGTGTCTTACAAAAATATCTGAGTCGTTTACAAATATGCTTAACCGTTTCCCGGATACGGACGTCACAAAAGCCAGTATTTGGCCGCGTTATGCAAAGGCTGCGATCTCCGCCAGCAGTACACCAGTAAAAGAGCTGGTGGATTATGTAAATGCGGACAACTATAAAAGCCTCTGTGACCGTCTAAAAATGTTGAGCAAGCCGGGTAAGCACAATAACGCCCCCAATTACCATCAGAATTACAGAGAATTTGCAAAAGCTGTGTATCTTCACATTCTGGATGAGATAGATCCTGATGACGTGCCGTCAAATCTCGCGCTTGGTGATCTTTTTCTTGAAGATGGAGAGTATGGAAAAGCAAGAGAATACTTCTCAACGCTGGTTCAATCAGATTCAAGCGCCTGGTTCAACGGGCTAACAGCCCTGATCGCATCATATCAGGCAGAAATAAAGTCCCTCCTGGCAAATGGCAGAGATCTTCCAGATGTCTGGAAGCGGGTAAATGCCCTCAACAAGAAGCAGTTTACTCTATACGAAAAGTACCGTGCCACACTGGAAATAGCGGCAGATCTCAGCGTAGAAAAACTTCCCAAAAGACAATATGTATGTTTTATCGCCAACTATGCCAGAGCATTGAAATACTCCGGGCAATATCAGAAAGCGATGACACTTCTGGAAGCGATTCCCGAAGATTATCCTGAGACTTATCGCACGTATATAGAGAAGGCCATGATCTACCAAGCTAAACCATATCGGAATCCATTATATAGCTTGGATAAAACCATAACCACCCTCATAAAGGCTGACGAGATGTGCCCTGATGAAGATGTCATCGCCAAGAAAGCAATCCTGATGCCCCTTGCCAACACATATTTTACAACCGGCCAATACGATAAAGCTGATGAAGCCTGCCTGGCTGTGCTGAGGATCGACAAGAAAGAGTACCGGGCACATGATCTCAGAAAGCGAATCGCAGCTGCAATCGCTTAAACACTACATATAACCAATATAGCCAATAATGAAAAAGAAAGGATGTGACAAAATGGGTTTTTTCTCATGTGATTACCTCAAGACCGAAGGAACTTTGTTTTCTTCGTACTACTGCACGCTTACCATGCAGAAGGTGGAAAACTCTACCGCTACTAATGTATGCCTCTCTTCAAAGCACACAGACTGCTACCAGTACAAGAAAAAGAACAGTTGGTTCTTCATTGCCAATGCGGCCTACAAAAAACTAGGGTTCCCCGAGGATGATTTTGGCGAGTTCGCGGCATGGAAGTGCAGAGCGCTCTGTTCATCAGAAAGAGGCCGGGCGTTTCTCAAGGACTACAACGACGGCGGTCCAAAGATCGTAGATGCGATAAATAAGCGGCCTGACAGCAAGGCTATATATGAGGATATTTATAAAAACACTCTGCGCCCCTGCCTGGAACTGATCAAGGCGGGGGAAGCTGCAGAAGCCTTCAACCTGTATAAAGCCTTCTATGAGCAGTGCAAGTCTTTGTATCTCGAATAGAATTAAGAACACCGTAGTATTTTTGCAGGGGGAGGCAGTGATCCTGTCTCCCCGGAAAGGAGATAGGATGAGACCCATTAAAGAGATTCCGGGAATTGTAAATAAAGCAAATCCGCTTGTCAAATCACAGATTGAGTCCCGGTTGAAGGTGGCTGCTCTCTTTATCACTCTAATCATCTCCGTGAGTTTTATTATCGGATCTGCGAATTCCGTAATAGAAAAAATCATTACTCCGAAAGAAAGAGCGACTATCGAAGCCAATATAGAAACGCTCATAATGCTCGACCGGAAAACCTGGAAAGATCTCCCCATGGAGAAAAAGCTCAGTATTCTGAAGCTTATTATCCAGATTGAGAGTGACCGTCTGGGCTTGCCGGAAACGCCTTCACTAAGCATCGAAAACATGAATCCGTGGAACGGCGGTTGCTATAATGACGACAAAAGAACCATAGTCATAAACTCTGCCTATATCGATGAGCCCAAACAACTGGTTGAGACCATTTGTCATGAATCTTATCATGCGTATCAGTACCGGGTGGCAGAAGTTTACAGCAGCACGAAAGACTGCTTGCGGAATCTGGACTTTTTAACCGAAGCAGCAGTCATAAAAGAAAACCTTGACAATTACATTTCTGTGCTCGCTGACGAGACTGGATATTATTCTCAGCCCGTCGAAGAACAGGCCAGGACTTATGCATCAAGCCTATCGAAAGAATACTTCAACGCTATTAGTACATACCTTAAGCGCCCTAAGGTTCAGTATATCTTCGGCCTTCCTGTTACGTACGATGATGAAGGGGAGCCTGGCTGTGAAGTGATTCGCCGGTATTATTGGAAGCCCAAATCATCTGAGAGTATATGTGTAGCTGAGAGCTGGGCCGATAATATTGACGACGCCATCTATGATATAGACTCCGATCATCAGGACGAGCTGTTCTGCAACTGCCGCTTCTTTGCAGATGGAGTCTGCCGCTTGTATATTTACCGAAGATGTGACAATCAAATAATGGTGGGAGAGGTCGGTGATGCAGTCGTGGCAAACCTTCCCGGATATACACATACGCTAGCTGGCGCTGTCATCACCAGATGGGATAAAGGCTTGCGCAAGATCCACATTCAATATTGTACAGAAAACGGCATCGCAGAAGGATATTACGATATTGGGGATCTTAAAATCAGCTTTAGCCCCTTTTGCTGCCTTGCAAGGAATTCTGCGATGTAAATGCAATTAAATACAATCGGCAGTCATTCTGCCCGCAACAAAGGAGGAAACCATGTATACAACCAAATGGAGTAATATCAGTTGTCTGCAGCCTTATCTTATGGAGCTGATTGCAGATCTTGCCCTTGGCACATCTTACCATGAAGATGGATTCGGTTACCTGGCATCACGCTATTTCATAGCTCAAAATTCTAATGAACCGATCCTTTTCGAGAGCGACATAAAACAGATCGTATCCAGTATGGATGAGGCTCCTGCAGATCTTTTCTGCGGAATAGCCATCTGCCGTATCGCTGAAAATTCGATTCGCTATTACAACAGCATTGTTCCTTCAGAGCTTGAACTTCGTCCAACAGCGGAAGACGTCACTTTTCTTGAGGATATCATAATCAGCCGCCTCAGGGAGATGCTCACTTGCTATTCAAACGGACGCGAGCTGGAAACAAAAGATTTTAGAACAAAGTCAGGAGGTGTTGGATTCCGGTGGAAGAACAGCTAACTTGTCCTTACCTGGGAAACAACATGAATCATTCAAACAAATTGTAAGTATAAGGGTGAACATGAAAGGAGAAACACTATGTCAAACCTGTTATTTGAAAAACCAGAGGTTCTTGTCTCTCACTTTGAGGACATCATGGGCGGCATCGTCAGAGGGGACAGTTGTGGTTCCCGGAGCGGGGCAATAGACATTCTTTTAGCCCTTGCTTTTCGGCAGGGCAACAACGGGTATGCGGATAAAATACGTGCAGTCAAGCTTATCAATCAGTTTTTCACTGATGCGATGGCCCTCCCTGACGTTGTTGCGGATGAATGGATCTCCAAAAAACATCTTCTCAAAATGTTGCTTGATCTCTCCCTGCGTTATATCAAGGAACTTGCAGAGGAGACCCATATTGATCTCAGTCATAGAACAGGAACGGAGGAGCTGGCAGATCTGTATCAGGATACCATGGCATTTCAGTATTGCCTGGCGGTAAGCAATGACGATGCCGGACAACAACACGAACTTGCCAAAATCTTACTGGACGCTACTACACAGAATATGGCTTACTTGCTGTCTCAGCCGGAAGCAAATCAAATGTATACGGACATTAAGCCAAAGGATCATTTCTGGTATAAAGATTTTGTTTATTGGCAGCAGCCCCTCGGGTGGATAGGATACATTATGCTGCCGGAAAAATCTCATATCTCTAGTCTGTATTTCATCGAGACTTACCTGAAATATCTGGACAATCTGAAATCGATCAACATTAGAGACGATAATGAAGATCTGCGGCAGCTGATCCTTAATGAGAACATGGAACGATTCAGCGAACTAATTGACCATGCCGATGACCTGATAGAGATCGAGAGAGAAATAACCGAGGACCAGCTTTCCTCCTTGGAAGATGCCCAAAAACGACTGCATGCACTGGCTTGTGAAATGACTCTGAAAACAGAAAAGTAAACTGCCGAAGGATGTTGCATCAAAGCTGTCCTACCGGCTTACGGGGAGAAAGGAATTCCCATGAAAAAGAACTTACTGGCAGTCATTATCGAACTGATTGTGGCTCTGTCAGCATATGCCTATTTAATGCATAAGTACTCCGAAAGAATCGGATCACAACAAGCACAGAAGATTCTCTTAGCCTTAGCTGCAGCCATCGTGATCTCTGGTATAGTCGATTGCATCATCTATGGATATGGATTTGAGCCAGTAACTGCTTATGTGCTGAGACTTATAGCCTCTTTCCTTAGCCATTCGATATCATTGTATTATGTGCTTGTTGAACCGCGTTCCGAATGGCGTCTGATCATGATTTATGGAATAACCTATGCTATACTCCACCTGATACTATCTGGGATAATCAGTTTTCTTCTATCAATTAATAAGGAGAATTTCCGGCAGATGATAGGCTTAGAAGACTGAATCTTGAACGCATGACGGTCAGCAATGGCAAAGAAACCGTCATGTATGTCACATAAAAAGCCCGCAGATAATGCGGGCTTTTTCTACTTTTTCAGCGAGCCCTTCTCTACGTTCTCCTGCAGGATCCGGTCGGTAACTTCGTAGAGTTTTTCCGAGCCCAGCCGGGTCTTCTTCTGGCGGCCGTAGACCTGCTCCGCGGAAACGCCGTGGGCGATCCAGTCGCTGCCGCCGTTGCTGTTGTTCAGGATCAGCGGCTGCAGGTTGTCCATAGCGTGAGCGAATTTGGCCTCAGCGGTCTCGAAGGCCTCAAATTCATCGAAAAGGGCGGTCAGTTCGTCCCGCTGGTCCTCCGGAAGGAGCCCGAAGATGCGCTCCTTTGCGGCATCCTCCCGGGCCTTCTTGGTCTTCTGGTTCCCCTCGTCATACGCGTAGGTGTCGCCAGCATCGATCTCCACGACATCGTGGATCAGACACATCAGCATCACCTTGCCGATATCCACCGGTTCGTTGGAGTATTCCCGCAGCAGATAGGCCATTACGGCCATGTGCCAGGCGTGTTCCGCGTCGTTTTCAGCCCTTCCGTGCCCGGAAAGGTGCGTCTGGCGGAAAATATTCTTCTCTTTGTCTATTTCAAGCGCAAATTCAAGCTGTTTTTTGAGTCTTTCGTCCATTTTTACTCCTTCAAAACCGGAAAATGGTGCTGCCAGTATGCAAAATATCCGCCTTCGCCACCCAAGGTCTCTCATCACTGGGCCAAACTTGCCTCACTGAAAGTCTTAAACGGCGTCTGCAGAACGCAAACAACCCGGCTTGACACCGTTAATCCTTCATCACCAGCCCAACTATTGCCTGCTCCGCAAACAGAGCCGTCGTGCCGCCGGTGTGGAGGAAGACAACGGTGCTTCCCTTGGGGATGCGGGCGGAATCCAGGTAATCCAGCATGCCGCTCAGCGCCTTGCTGGTGTAAACGGGGTCCGTAAGCAGGCCCTCGAGCCTTGCCAGCCTGCGGATCGCGGCCGTTGCCGCCGGCGACGGGATCTCGTAGCCTTCACCCACATAGTTGCCGTCGACTTCAAAATCCGCAGTGCTTACGCGCACGTCCGTCGCCCCCATGTGGTCCAGCGCCGCGTTTGCCAGGTCCGCAACGCGCTGGTCGTACGAATCGTCCTTCAGGCCGACGCCGAAACCGACGATCTTCGCGTCATCATCCGCAAACTTCTTGCCCGCTACCAGGCCTGCAAGCGTACCGCCGGAGCCTGTGGTCGTAAACAGGTAATCCATGTGCTTTCCGAGCGCCTTCATCTGGTCCAGCAGCTCCAGGTAGCCGTTCACGTAGCCGCAGACGCCCACAGGATTGGAACCGCCCACGGGCACGTTGTAGACCTTGTGCCCCTGCGCCTCGAGCTCAGCGATCCGCGCACCCGAGATAGCCTGCACATCCGCCCCCTGCTCCACGATATGCACCTCTGCACCGTAGATGGAGTCCAGCAGCAGGTTCGCTCTCAGATCGTCCGGATCTGGTTTGACGATGCTCGTCAGGTAAACGATGGGCTCCAGCCCGCAGATCCGTGCGGCGGTGATGGTCTGCATCGCGTGATTCGACTGGGTCGCACCATAGGTGATGACGTAGTCGCAGCCGTTCTCCTTAGCCCAGCCCATCAGGAATTCGAGCTTGCGGATCTTGTTTCCGCCGTAAAGATTGCGGCCGGTAAAATCGTCGCGCTTGATCCATACGTCGTATCCAGTCTGGCGGGAAATATTCTCCAGTTTATGCAGCGGTGTGGGGAAAAATCCTATGCTTACCCTCGGAAGTTCCGGAAATTTTCTTGTACTCATGCTCATCCTCCTGAAATCGGTCAAATCACAACATTTTGCTTTAATATTTTCTCCATTGTACCATACCCGGCGCCTTTTGTCGGTGATTTTATGGCGCAAAACCGGATAAGGCATATTTTTGCCTGTATTCTGAATGTATAAGGTTGAAGAAATCCCCGTTTAGATATAAAATGAATTGTTATATCTGGAGGGAACATGCTTACATTCGAGATACCCGGCAGGGAAAACCTTGAAATATCAACACTTCTGCTGGATTACAACGGCACTGTGGCAAGAGACGGCATCCTGATACCGGAGGTCGTGGAGCGCATTCACAGGCTCCAGGAGGATCTGCGGGTGCTGGTGCTTACCGCGGACACCTACGGAAACGTCAGGAGCCAGTGCGAACCCTGCGGAATAGAGGTCATGACCTTCCCAAGTGAGGGTGCGGGCAAGCACAAGGAGGCGATCGCCAGAAGCTTTGGCGGCGGAGTCGCCAGTCTTGGCAACGGCTTCAACGACATGGGCATGTTCGACGCCTCCGATCTGGCAATTGCGGTGATCGACGACGAAGGCATGTACGCAGGGCTGCTGGCTCACGCGGACATACTCGTAAAAAATCCCGCCGACGGGCTGGATCTGCTGCTCAAGAACGGCCGCCTGAAGGCGGATCTGCGCAGCTGATCACATAAATATACTTTCACGGAAAGGATACCGATGAGCAGATATTTCATCAAAAGAATAATACTTTTGCTGCCCACGCTGCTGGCTATACTGCTGGCAGTATTTCTGCTGCTCAGCGTCACCAATCCCAACGGATTCAGGGGGTTCGGGCTCTACAGCAGCGGTTATGCACAGGGGCAGCCGGATCTTCTCGACCGCATATTTGAATCGACAGGCGCGGAAGTCAACCTGTTCACAAAATACCTCAGATACAGCTACAACCTGATCGTCCACGGAGAATTCGGCACAAACAACAGAGTGCTGGGCGTCAGCGGAGAGATCTTCTACCGCCTGAACATATCGCTCAGACTGGCCGGACTCGGATTCCTCGTATCCCTGCTCGTGGGCATCCCCCTGGGGATCACGTCCGCGCTAAAGAGCGATTCGCCCTCCGACCGGATCATCAGCGTGGGCACCCTTTTGGCAGCCTCCATTCCGTCCTACACGCTGGCAGTAATCTGCATGGTGATCTTTACCGTAAAACTCAGGTGGTTCCCGCTTTCCGGGCTAGGCAACTGGCGGTCCTACTTCATGCCCGTAATGGTCA
>JAEEGL014841349.1_pt1 | contig 13693 bp, 12 predicted proteins | sample 9134231 | NCBI WGS metagenome assembly JAEEGL01 (sample SAMN16246548, study PRJNA631951) | gut metagenome | biome: gut microbiome; feature: rumen; material: fiber-attached | host: Bos | place: Iran: Karaj | collected 2018-10
GACCCGGCGTAGGCGCCGCCTTTCGCACGAAACGGCCCTTCCGGACGGCGCGCACGTGAACGCTCCGCCCGTCCGCGGCACGGCGGACGGCGGGGCGTCTTCATTATATTATTATATACAGCCGCGCGGGGGCGCGCGCCGACCGCGCCGCGCGGCGCGCGAACGGCCGTTCCCGGCCGTCTCGGAAGGGCTTGGCAGAAATACCCAAAAAGACGATATACATAAAAAAGCATATTTTGATTTAATATCATGAAATAAAGATAAAAAATATATTAGCAATATTGCACAAAAATGAACCGAAAATGAATATAGCAAAAAACTGGAAAATAAAAATATCAAACTCACATAAAACGAAAAATAAAAATATAATACAGAAAAACAAGAAATAACGAATATTAATTATTTTGTACGAATCAGAAATCGGGCAGAGAAGGAAAAACAGTTGTAAAATCCGGCGGGTCATGCTATAATTCTACTTGTTCATACGGGCGTATTATCTCTAAATGCGTCCGGATGGGTCGCGGTAAGGCGGCCCAAATAACAAGGAGGAAAAACAAATGAAGTCCTACGCACGTGCACTTGCATTGGTTCTGGCTGTGCTCATGCTCATGGCTGTCGTCGCCGGCTGCAACAACAAGCCCGCCGAGAGCTCCAGCACGGAGCCCACGCCGACCTCTGCGCCGGCCCCCAGCTCCAGTGCTCCGGCCCCCAGCTCCAGTGCTCCGGCCCCCAGCTCCAGCACGGAGCCCGCTCCGAGCTCTGAGCCCGCCCCGAGCTCTCAGCCCGATGTGACGGTCATCCCGACTGCGACCATCGCGCCGACGACTGCTCCGACCACGGCTCCGACCACGGCTCCGACCACGGCTCCGACCACGGCTCCGACCACGAAGCCCACCACGAAGCCCACCACGAAGCCCACCGCGACTGCGACCCCGAAGCCCACCGCGACCCAGAAGCCCTCCGGCGGCGTCATCCCGCAGCCGAAGGTTGACCTCGGCGGCTTTGTCCTCAAAGTTCGCGCCGGTCAGTGGACGGCTCTCAACGCGAAGGGTTCCGATGCTGCGACCAACGAGCTGATCGATGAGATCGCCAAGGTCCAGAAGGATCTGAACTTCAAGCTGGAAGTCATCAACAACACCGCCAACTACACCGACTACAACACCGTGAAGAAGGCCATCCAGGCCGGCAACAAGAACATTGGTACCTTCATCGAGACCAATATTCCTCTGGCGCTTGCCGGTTATGCGAGCGGCTACTTCATGGACCTGCTCAAGATCGATCAGGAAGCCACCGGCTTTGACGTCGACGACCCCGATCGTTTCTGGCAGGATATGACCAATGCGTGCCGTTTCGAAGGCGCTCTGTTCGGCGTTGCGATCACCGGTAAGTCCGCGAACGTCACTGCTCCTTCCGCCGGTGTGTACTGGTTCTTCAACAAGAACATCTGCGCGAAGGCCGGCTACAGCGCCGCTACCATCTACCAGATGGTCCGCGATTTCAAGTGGACGTTTGCCGAAGCCGAGAAGATCATGCAGAAGGGCTATGTCGCCGACTCCAACGGTGACGGCACTCCCGAAGTTTGGGGCCTCTGCTCTTATCAGCGTCAGCACAAGTACTACCTGCAGCTGAACGGCGGCAACTGCGCCGCGAAGGTCAACGGCAAGTGGGTTTACACCGGCAACTCCGCGAAGGTTGTTACCGTTCTGAAGTGGATCCAGGATCTGTACGTGACCAAGAAGCTCGCCGTGACCACCGGTTCCGGTAACGTTCGTATGAACGTCATCAACGGCACGACCGTCTTCTCTCAGGCTGCTCCTGACTATCTGACTCGTTCCGACCTGCTGGGCGTTGTTGATAAGTTCAACGAGAACGTCGGTATCATCCCGTCTCCCGTCAGCGCTGAGATCGCCGCGACCAAGAAGTACATCAACGCGACTTCCAACGCGAAGAACTTCTCGCTGCCCACCATCTACAAGAACGACAAGGATCTGAACAAGATCGCGACCGCGTTTGCCGCGTGCTGCAAGGTTATCAACGACTACGATGCTTCCATGCAGCGTCTCGTTGACCTCGGCTGCCTGGCCAACAAGGACAACTTCGAGATGTACACCAAGTACATCCTGAAGTACTTCGCGGTTGACCCCGCGTACGTCACCGAGATCACCGGTACTTCCGGCATCGACCCGGTTTCCGTCATGACCCTGGACGTCACCAACGGCATCAAGGAAGCCCAGGCCTCTGCGGATTCGTATGCGAACTCCATCAACAAGACTCTGAGCGAGATCTTCAAGCAGTAATTGTTTGACGAAGCGCACAGGGATCATTGATTGAGCCTGAAAGGGGGAAGGCGAAAGCCTTCCCCCTTTTTCTGTCCGAACCCGTATAAAACGCCGTAGGCGGATCGCTCCGTCTGCGGCGTCTGCATATCCCTTCGTGGTTTTAGTCCTCCGCGAGCACCTCGGTGTGCGGCGCGGGGGTCTCCCGCAGCACTCGCTGGCGGAATTTCAGCGGCGTGATGCCGTAGACCTTGCGAAAGCGGGAGATGAAATGCGAGTAATCGGAGAAACCGCACCGTTCGCAGGCCTCCGACACGCTGCAGCCCTCCGAGAGGCATTTCTTGGCCATGACCAGCCGTTCGTTCTGCACGTAGGCGTAGGGCGACACGTTCAGAAAGCGCTGGAACAGGCGGCTGAGGGTGTCCTTGGAAAGATCGAGGTGGCGGCAGACGTCCTGCACGGTCAGCGGCTCGGAGAGATGCGCGTGGATGTATTCCAGCGCGGCGGTCAGGTCGGCGGGCAGCTGCTGACCGACGGCGGGCAGCGGGTCGGACATGCACTCCTCCAGCAGCACCAGGAAGGAGGAGAGGAGCAGCAGCTTCCGCGCCTCGGAGACGTTCTCCGTCCGGCTCAGCCGAACGAGTTCGCCGCAGAGGTCGAGCATGCGGACCCGGTGCGCCTCGGAGGGCGAGATGCAGGGGCTTTTCACGTCGTTGAGAAACGAAAACAGCGCCGGGCTGACGTCGGCGGGCAGCGCGAGCGTGAAATGGTTGTTCGCCATCGGCCGGTTGTAGATATACCGGTGCGACTCGTAGGGCTTGACGATCACGACGTCCCCGGGGGAGAGCAGAAGGATCCGGTTGTCCGCGGAGAAAGATACGTCTCCGAAGATGTGCACGTAGATCTCATAGTAATCATGGCTGTGCGCGTGCGAACTTTCGCCGGCCTGCCCGGCCGCGGAGGTCTCCCGGTGCTGCCATTCCAGGCAGAACGGCGCGAGCCCGTGGTAGGTCACGGTGGAGGCGACGGTCTTGTCGTTCATATTCGGCGTCTTCCTTTCATCCCACGCCCGCGGGTGCGGACGCATCTGCAACAGATCGCATATTTTCGGCCTTATCAGACCGTATTCATGACAACTTTATTATGCCCTTTTTTTCACGCGCTGTCAAGCGCCGCGCCGAAGATCGCAAAAAAGCGGGCGTCCGTGCCCGCTATTGCTTTTTCGGGTGGATTGGAATATAATACAGAAGAAGTCAAACAAGGAAAGGATACGCTTCGGATATGAGCAAGTTCAATATTCCCGGCGGCGTCTGGCCGGTCATGCTGACCCCCTTCACGGAGGACGGCGCGCACATCGATTTTGACATGCTGGAGAAACTCGTCAACTGGTACATCGACAACGGCTCGGCGGGTCTGTTCGCGGTCTGCCAGTCCAGCGAGATGTTCTTCCTCTCCCCGGAGGAGCGGCTGGAGTATGCGAAATTCGTCGTGAAAACGGTGAACGGCCGCATCCCGGTGGTCGCATCCGGCCATGTGGCCGACGATGAGGCGACCCAGCTCCGCGAGGCGGAGGCGATGTACGCCACGGGCATCGAGGCGCTGGTGCTGCTGCCCAACCGCTTTGCCGCCGCAGATCAGACGGACGACGATTTCATCGCGAATCTCGACCGCTTCCTCGGCAAACTCGACCCGTCCATCCCCCTCGGCATGTACGAGTGCCCCTATCCCTACAAGCGCGTCATGACCCCGAAAAGCGTGGCCTTCTGCGCCGACAGCGGCCGTTTCTGCTTTGTGAAAGACACCTGCTGCTGCCTGGACGATATCAAGGCGAAGCTCGCCGCCGTCCACAACCCCGACTTCCGCATCTTCAACGCAAACTGCGCCACCCTGCTTGATTCCATGCGGGCCGGCTGCGCCGGTTTCTCCGGCGTCATGGCGAACTTCCACCCGTATCTGTACAGTTATCTCTGCGCGCACGCCGGCGAGCAGACCGAGTTCGTCCAGCGCCTGCAGGATTTCGTCGGCATCACCTCCTGCATCGAGGCGCGCACCTACCCCGTCTGCGCCAAGGTCTACCTCGGCCGCTACGAGCTGCCCGGCTTCCGCACCGTCTGCCGTTCGATGGACCCCGCCGGCATGGCGGACAGCGTGAACTGGGAGATCGACAGTCTCTACCGTCTCTCCATGGGCATGAAGGCCGAGATCGACGCCCGCAAGTGACCGGCCGCCGATGAAAGGAGGATCCGCAATGAAACACGGCAGACGCGTCCTCGCGCTGCTTACGGCGCTGCTCCTGCTCGCGCTCTGCGCATGCACCGAGAAAGAGCCCGCCTCCTCCGGCCCCGCGCCGACCGGGGCCCCCTCCGCCTCCGAGCCCGACGACGGCGCCTACACGCTCTCGCCCGCCGTGGGCGAGCATGAAAAGATCCCCTTCGGGGATGCGAAGCTCGAGCAGGCGATCCGTCAGGCGATGGAACTGCCGGAGCAGTATGATATCACGCCCGCCCACTGCCGCGCGCTGGTCTATCTGGACATCCGCGGTCTCGGCGTCTCGAATCTGGACGGCCTGCAATACTGCTACAGTCTTGAAGTGCTTTACGCGGGCCACAACCGGATCTCCTGCCTCGCGGCCCTCACCGGCATGGAGGACATGTTCATTCTCGACCTGTCCGACAATCGCATCGACGACATCTCCGGCATCACCTACATGAAAAACCTGATGCTGCTGGACCTGCACGGCAATCCCCTGCGGGAGGGTCCGAGCCCGCAGTCGGTCTTCAACACCGACCAGACCTATATCGCGACCGAATTTTCCGCAGTTCCTTGGGAATGATCGGGCCGCCGACGGGATTCGGCCCCAATCGACGCCGCAAAAACGGTATACTGTCCGCAGAACGGATCTCATCCGTTCTGCGGATTTTTTTGATTTGGAAAGGAAAGGACCCGATGAAGATCGTGACCTGTGAGCTCGAGCCGGGGCGAAGGCGCATCCTGCTGGAGGGAGAGCTCGATCATCACGCCTCCCGAAAGGTGATCGCCGCCCTGCGGGACGGGCTGGACCGGGCGCCGGTCCAGAATCTCGAGCTGGACCTCGCGGGGGTCAGCTTCAGCGATTCCTCCGGCATCGCGGTGGCGCTGCTCGCGCTGCGCACCATGACGGAGATGGGCGGCACCCTCCGCATCACGCACACGCCGCCGCAGATGCAGCGGCTGTTTCGCACGGCGGGGGTAGAGCGCATCCTGCAGGGATGCGGAGGAGGAAAGTGAGGAGAAGATGGAAAAACAAAACGAAATGCAGCTGATCCTGGACAGCCGTTCGGTCAACGAGGGGTTCGCCAGGGCGGCGGTGGCCGCTTTCGCGGCCCAGCTCGATCCCACGGTGGAGGAGCTCAACGACGTCAAAACGCTGGTCAGCGAAGCGGTGACCAACTGCATCGTGCACGCCTACCCCAACGTGTGCGGGCGCATACATATCACCTGCCGCATCTACGCCGGCGGCCTGCTGGATATCGCCGTGCGCGACCGGGGCGCGGGCATCGAAGACGTGGCGAAGGCGCGGGAGCCCATGTTCACCACCGGCGGCGCCGACCGCGCGGGCATGGGCATCCCGATCATGGAAAGCTTCGCCGACCGTTTTTCCATCACCTCCGCCCCCGGAAAGGGCACCTGCGTCCGCATGCGCAAGCGTATTTCCCCCCGCCTGCGCCGATGAGCGGCCCCGTGAAAACGGAGGAGGAGCAGCTCCGCGCCCATGAGCGGCTGGTGTGGAGCGTCGTGCGGCGCTACGGCGCGCTCGGCGAGCGGGAGGAGCTGTTTCAGCAGGGTTGCATCGGGCTGCTGCAGGCGCTCCGCCGGTACGATCCCGCCCTCGGCACGCAGTTCTCGACCTACGCGATCCCCTGCATCGCCGGGGAGATCCGCCGCTTTCTGCGCGAGGGCGGCGGCGTTCGTCAGTCGCGCGCCCACGCGCGCCTCGCCCGCCGGGCGCGTGCGCTGCGAAACACGTTTTTTCAAAGCTGCGGGCGCGAGCCCCGGCTTTCAGAACTGGCCGCGTCCCTCTCCGTCACGCCGGAGGAGCTCGCGTGCGCGGAGCTGGGCGCGGAGACGCCTCGCTCACTGCAGGAGCCGCTGGAGGGCGGCGGATGCGTGGAGGATACGCTGTGCGGGGATGCGGAAATGGAGGAGAAGACGGTGGAGCGGGAGAGTCTGGCCGAGGCGCTGCGCCTCCTTTCCGGGCGGGACGCCTGCATCCTCCGCCTGCGCTACGGCAGCGGCCTGACGCAGACGCAGACGGCCAATCTGCTCGGCATGACGCAGGTGCAGGTTTCACGCGCCGAAAAAAAGATCCTTTCCGAACTGCGTCTCCGTCTCGGCGGCGTATGAATCGCACACGCGCGGGGCATACTTTTTCGTGAGATCCGAAACGGAGAGGAAGTGGAAGGGATGAAGGGGTTTCTCAAAGGCATGGCCGCCGGCGTCGCGGCCGGCATGGCGGCGGGCATGTGCGCGGCGATCATGACGGATATGAACCGGCGCACCCTGCGCAAGAAGGCCGACAAGGCCATTTCGGCCATCGAATCGCTGATCGAGGACGCGGAGAAAAAGATCATACGCTGAAAATCGAACAAATGTTTGACAAAAGCGGGCAATTGTGGTAGCATAGTAATCGAACAAATGTACGATGCTGCCGGCAGGGGCCCGCTTTTGTTCGCATTTCCGGAAAAAAGGAGAGCGATCGACGTGGATCTGATGGAGAAATTAACGATTCTGGGCGAGGCGGCGCGCTACGACGCCTCGTGTTCCTCCTCCGGCAGCGGCCGGCAGGGGAAGGCCGGCGGCATCGGGAACGCCTGCATGGCGGGCATCTGCCACACCTGGAGCGCCGACGGCCGGTGCGTCTCCCTGCTGAAGATCCTCCAGTCCAACGTCTGCGCCTACGACTGCGCCTACTGCATCAACCGCCGCTCCAACGACGTCCTCCGGGCGACCTTCACCCCGGAGGAGGCGGCGAAGATCACCTACGAGTTTTACCGCCGCAACTACATCGAGGGCCTTTTTCTCTCCTCGGCGGTGGTCGGCACGCCGGATGGCACCATGGAGATGATGTACCGCACCGTGAAGCTTCTGCGCGAGAACTACCGCTTCGGCGGCTATATCCACGTCAAGGTGATCCCCGGGGCGGACCCGGCGCAGGTGGAGCGCATGGGCCTTCTGGCCGACCGTGTGAGCGTCAACGTCGAACTGCCCTCCGCCGACAGCCTGCGCCTGCTCGCCCCGCAGAAGCGCACCGAGGCGATCCTCGCCCCGATGGACGCGATCCGCGCTCTGAAGGCGCAGAATGCGGAGGAGCGCCGCCGCTTCCGTTCCGCGCCGCTCTTCGCGCCGGCGGGCCAGTCCACCCAGATGATCGTGGGCGCCACGCCGGAGAGCGACCGACGCATTCTGAAACTCTCCGAGGGGCTGTACCGGCGGTACGACATGAAGCGGGTCTATTTTTCCGCCTACATCCCCGTGGGCGTGCACCCCGCCCTGCCGGGGCCCGAGCACAAGGCGCCCCTGCTGCGCGAACACCGCCTCTACCAGGCGGACTGGCTCATGCGCTTCTACGGCTTCTCTGCGGATGAGATCACCGGGGAAGACGATTTTCTTGCCGCCGACGTGGACCCGAAGTGCGCCTGGGCGCTTTCCCACCGCGAGCTCTTTCCGGTGGAGATCAACGAGGCGGACTACGGAACGCTGCTGCGCATCCCCGGCGTGGGCGTGCGCAGCGCGAAGCGCATCCTCGCCGCCCGCCGCACGCGGCGGCTCGACGCGGAGGATCTGCGGCGGCTCGGCGTGGTGATGAAGCGCGCGAAGTGGTTCGTCACCTGCAAGGGGCGCTTCGCCGGCCCCACCGCGCCGGACGATCCGTTTCTCCGCGCCCATCTCCGCGAGGGGGCGGACCATTTCGGCCAGACGACGCTCATCGACGTCGGGCCCGCGGACGCGCCGCCCGCGGATCTGCGCCCCGTGCGAAAACTTTTGGAGGTCCGGGCATGATCTACGTATATGAAAACAGTTTCGAGGGCTACCTGTCCGCCGTGTTCGAGATTTATCTGCAGAAAGACTTCGGCGCGATGCTGGAGAACGCGGGCGAGGGTGTCGGCGGGCTGGACAACATCTGTCTGGTGCAGCCGAGCGTCGAGCGCGCCCGCCGGGTGACGAAGGGGCTGGAGGCGCTGTCCACCCTGCTCCCCGGCACGCTGTACCGCGCGTGGCTCTCCCGCGAGGCGGATGCGGACGTCGCGGTGCTCCGGGTGATCCGCCGGGCGTTCGCCGAACACCGCAACCCCCTCTCCGAAAAATACGATCTCGCCATGCGGCGGGTCTGCGACCTGTCCCGCAAGGTGTCCGAGGAGGCCGAGCGAACGCGGCAGTTCGTGCGCTTTTCCGTGCACTCCTCCGGCCTGATGGTGGCGGATATCGAGCCGCAGTACGACGTGCTGCATCTGGTCGCGGGGCATTTCTGCGGCCGCTATCCCTCCCAGCCCTTCATGATCCGCGACCTTCGCAGAAAAAAGACCCTCCTGTGGGACACGCGCGAGCGCAGCGTCAGCGACGATCCGATCCTGCTGCGCCCCCATCTGCCGCCCGACCGCGAGTTCGCCGAGCTGTGGAAGCAGTACTTCCGGGCGGTGGCCATCCCCGAGCGCGTCGACCCGAAGCTGCAGCAGCATTTCGTGCCGCTGAAATACCGCGCGCACATGACCGAAATGCAGTAAAAAGCGCCGGCGGAGGGACGCTTGCCATAGAGCAGGTGTCCCTCGCGGTTTATTTGCGGGTTCGGTGCGAATGGATCACAGAATAATCGAAATCCTATATATCACGAGACGGGGAAAACTCCGCCTCTTTCTTTGTTCAATTGCGATGTGACGCGCTCAACAATATGTTGAAAAGAAAACAACAAATTGATAATTGATTTTGATGAACAGCAGCGATATAATACAATCACACCGATGAAAAACGGAATGGGGAGAAAGCCATGATAAAATTAAGCACAAAAATTAAAGAACTGCGGTTGCGCGACGGCAGGACTCAGGAAGAGCTTGCCGAAGCCGTTGGCGTTACCGCACAAGCGGTTTCACGTTGGGAGAAGGAAATCTGCTACCCGGATATGGAACTTATTCCGTCGATCGCAAATTACTTTCACGTTTCGATTGACGAACTATTCGGCTATAACAACGACCGCGAGATAAGGCTTTCGGCATATATTGAAAAAATCGATAAAATGCGCGAATACTGCGACGGAGAATTCCAAACCGCCTTGGAAGAACAGGAAACGTTTTTAAGACGCACGCTTGCGGAGTTTCCGAACGAATGGAAATTGCAAATGCGGCTCGCGAGTGTTTTGGGATCGAAAGCGGCAAAAGAAAAGGAAAACGGTGAAGACAGCGGAAAGATACGCAAAGAGGCTATTGCTCTGTTGGAACAGGCGAGCAAGAACTGCGATGATGTCGAGTGGAAGGAAAGTCTTATAGGCCAACTTGTCGCGCAATATTCGGAAATCTGTGACGATAAAAAGCGGGAAAAGCTTGCCGCCGAGAGTTCCCCAGTCTTTATCAGCCGGGAGATGATCCGCGCATATTCCAAAGATGAAGAAAAGCACAAGCAGTATACAGCCGAGGCGGTGCTTTCGCTGATTCATTCGGTCGCATGGGTGATCGACTGGAATTGGGCTGATTCCCCTAACGTGTTTATCGCTATGGCAGAGCTTTACAAGGCGTTGTTCGGGGGAAAGAATTACGGACTCTTCAACAGTGATATGTACGAGTTTTACTATCGTGCTGCTTACCAATATGCAAAACAAGGCGATGAGCAGAACACAATAGAGTGCTTTGATCTTGCGTTGCAGCATTTTAACGCTTGCAACACCGCATGGGAGAAGAAAGAAAACAAGCCAACTTCTCCGCTTCTGTCAAGCGCGGTTGCGTTACCTCGACGTTATGTATTGAATAATTCCGGTAATATTATAAGCACTCTTTCCTATTTTCCCGAGGATATTGCTTCTTTGATCAGAAGTAACCCGAAATATGCCTGGCTTTTTGCTAAGCAAAAATAAACAATGAACCGATCGAGACGGGGAGTGATCCCCGCCTCACCGAGCAAAAATGCGCTTTTGATGACCGCAGGTTGTCAAAAGCGCTTTTGCGTTGGTTTCGCGGAAAACGAAACGGATTGAATAAAAGTGAAAAAACTCGGGACACCTGCTCTGTCGCAAGTGTCCCGAGTCGGCGCTTTTTTTGAAAGATCGCGTCTTACAGAACGCCCTTCATCAGAAGGATCAGCAGCACGAATACGGCGATGAACAGCAGCGCAAGCGCGGTGACCGCCGCCGTGGTGCGCGCGCCGGAGGGCGCTTTTTCCGCCGGGGGAAGCAGGCGCGCCTTGGCCAGCCCGGTGCGCAGGGGCTTGTAGAGCAGCAGCACGATCGCGGCGTTCAGCCCGCTCTTGAGCAGGTTGAAGGGCAGAATAAACGGCACCAGCAGAGCGGCCACGTCCGCCCGGGCGACGCCCATATACAGCGGGGTGATGAGATAGTTCCACAGCAGCATGACGCAGGTGGAGAAAACGACGCTGACCGCGAGACCGACGACGGCCCGGGAAAGGGTGCGCTTTCTTGCGTACAGGATGGAGACCGGCAGCAGGAAGGCGCAGGAGGACAGCACGTTCATCACAAGGCCGATGACGCCGGTGCTGGAGACGGTCACCATCTCGACGAGACACACCGCCGCCGTCAGCAGACTGCCCGCGATCGGGCCGTACAGCAGCGCCGCGATGGTGAGCACCACGTCTTTGGGCTCGTAGCTCAGAAATCCCAGCGCCACGGGGATGCGGATCAGCACGACGCACAGCAGCGCGAGCGCGCCGAGCATGGCGAGAGTGACCGTCTTTTTCACGCCGAATCGGTTCATAAAAAGGATCTCCTTTCCGAAATAAAAAAAGCCCGAAGAGCGTCTCTTCGGGCCTTGAGAGAAAACGGAAAAATGCCGGAGGGCGTCTGCCTTCTCTCATCCAGACTGTCGCTGTCGGTCCCGGAATTTCACCGGATCCTGCCTCTACGGCTTGCGGACTGTCACCGCCGGTCGGGAGTTTCACCCTGCCTTGAAGACTGCTTACGCGCACTATCATACACGCAAACCGGCCGCCTGTCAAGAGGTAAGCGCGAACTTGTATTCCCGGCGCGGATTTGATACAATAAAGGCGAAGATCCGACCGCCGGGAGGGAATAAAAATGGCACGCGAACTTCGCTATGAAACGCCCGGGCTGCTCTGGAACGAGGCGCTCCCCATCGGGAACGGAAGACTCGGCGCGATGCTTTTCGGCGCGCCGGAGGCGCCGCGCCTGCAGCTCAACGAGGAGACGCTCTGGACCGGGAGACCCTGCCCGGAGCAGGACCCGAAGGATGCCTACAAGCGCCTGCCCGAGCTTCGCGCCCTCATCGACCGGGGCGAATACGAGGCGGCCGGCGCGCTGCTGGACGAGGCCTTCGCCTGCACCGACCGCAAGACCGCCTACGACGCCGAGCACTTCGGCGCCTACCAGACCGGCGGAGAGGCGGTCTTCCGGGTGCGCCTGCCCGCCCCGGCGGAGGAGTACCGACGGACCCTTGACATCGACGAGGCGGTGTGGCGGGAGCAATTTATCAGCGGCGGCGTGCGCCACGTGCGCACCGCCTTCGCCTCCGCGCCGGCGGGGGTCGTCGTCTACCGAATGCAGTGCAGCGCGCCCGGCGCGCTGGATCTGTCCTTCTCATTGAGCCGCGAGTTCGCCGCCCTCTCCGGGGATGCGGATCTGCTGTGGCTGCGCGGGCACGCCTCGGGCCGCCCGGATTTTCTCGAATTTCTCTTCGGCGTGCGCGTCTGCCCGCAGGGCGGCCGCCTGCGCCGCACGGAGGACGGCTTTGAACTCACCGGCGCGGACGGCCTGACCCTTTTCATCGGCGCCTGCACCGACTACGCGCCGGACGCCGCGGCGGGCTTCCGCCGCCCGCTGCCGGAGGCGGAGCTGCGCGCCCGGCTGGACGCGGCCGCCGGAGGCGCGCCGGAGGAACTTCTCCGGGCGCACGTGGCGGACTATCGAAGCTTTTACGACCGCTGCACCCTCCGGCTCTGCGACGCCCAGCCCGACGATCCGCTGCCCGAACGGCTGGCGCGCCCGTGCGACGCCGCGCTGACCGAACTGTTCTTTTCCTACGGCCGCTATCTGCTCATCTCCTCCCAGCGGCCGGACAGCGTGCTCCCGGCGAACCTGCAGGGCGTCTGGTGCGACCGGCTCGCCCCGCCATGGTGCTGCGATTACCACACGGATATCAACGTCCAGATGAACGACTGGATCTGCGGCCCCACCGCCCTGGCCGACTGTTCCGATCCGCTGCTGCGCTATATTCGTCTGCTTTCCGGCCCCGGCCGCGCCACCGCGGCGGCGTGCTACGGCGCGCCGGGCTGGATGTGCGGCGTGATGACGACCCCCTTTGGCTTCACCGCCCCCGGCCATTCCGGCTGCTGGAGTTATTTTGCTCTCGGCGGCGCGTGGCTGTGCCGCCATATCTGGGAGCGCTGTGCCTTCACCGGAGACGTTGAGGTCCTCCGGGCGAATTTCGACCGGCTGCAGGGCTGCTTTGCCTTCTGCCGCGCCATCCTCACGGAGGACGGCGGCGAACTCGTGTGCAGCCCGTCCACCTCCCCGGAGAACGCCTTTCGCGTCGGCGGGAAGACCGCGTGGGTCTGCAAGGGCTGCGCCGTGGATACCGCGATCCTCACCGACTTTTTCACCCTCTACGCAAGGGCGTGCGACGCGCTCGGCCGCGCGCCGGAGGAGGCCGCCGAGGCGCGCCGCCTTCTCGCCCGGCTCCGCGCCTACCGCGTGGGCGCGCAGGGTCAGCTGCAGGAGTGGTACGGCGACTGGGAGGCCGACGCACCCGAGCCGCATCACCGCCACGTCTCCCATCTGTACGGCGTGTGCCCCGGCGCGCACGTCACCCCGGAGGACACGCCGGCGCTCGCCCGCGCGGCGGAGAGGTCGCTCGAGCTCCGCGGCGACGAGGGGACCGGCTGGTCCATCGCGTGGAAGATCTGCCTCTGCGCCCGCCTGCACGACGGGGAGCACGCCTTCCGTCTTCTTTCCCGCATGATGCGCCCCGTCCCGCCGGAGGTGACGCGCGTCGTCATGGGCGGCGGGGTGTACCCCAATCTGCTGGACGCGCACCCGCCCTTCCAGATCGACGGCAACTTCGGCGCGCCGGCCGGCATCGCCGAGTTCTTCCTGCAGAGCCACCGCACCCTGGCGGACGGAACGCCCGTCGTCGCGCTTCTGCCCGCCCTGCCCGCGGCGCTGGCCGACGGCGAGGCGAAGGGGCTTTGCGCCCGCGGCGGCGTGC
>JAEEGL016881647.1_pt1 | contig 13693 bp, 12 predicted proteins | sample 9134231 | NCBI WGS metagenome assembly JAEEGL01 (sample SAMN16246548, study PRJNA631951) | gut metagenome | biome: gut microbiome; feature: rumen; material: fiber-attached | host: Bos | place: Iran: Karaj | collected 2018-10
CTTGGTACCGCCCCTTGCATGTGGTTCGAACGTGGCGGCAAAGTGCTCGTTTCCATGGCCGGTGTCCCCTTCGAGATGGAATGGCTCATGCACAACCGTGTCCTCCCCCGCCTCCAGCAACATTTCCGCACAGGAACCATCCTCAACAAGAACATCCTCGTCCAGGGCATAGGCGAATCCTTCCTGTCCGACCTCATCGAGCCTTGGGAACTCGCTCTGCCCTCCTTCATTCGGCTGGCTTACCTCCCCGTTGCAGGCATGGTCAAACTGCGCCTCACTGCCCGCGGCAACGACGAAACCCTCCTCCAGGAAGCCATCGACAAAGCCGTCACCGAGCTCTATCCCATTGCCGGACAATACATCGTTGGTGAAGACTGCGAAACCCTCCCCGAACTCGTCGCCCAAAAACTTACCTCCGCAGGCTGCACTCTTGCTGTTGCCGAAAGCTGTACCGGTGGCACCATCGCTTCCCGCCTTACCGCTCTCGCAGGTGCTTCGGCCTATTTCAAAGGCGGCATCGTCGCCTACAGCAACGAGGTGAAAGAATGCGCCTTGGGTGTCAGTCACGACACTCTCGCCGCCCACGGCGCTGTAAGCGAAGAGACTGTTCGCCAAATGGTCGAAGGTGTCCGCTCACGCCTCGACAGTGACTACGCTCTGGCTACTACCGGCATTGCAGGCCCCACCGGCGGAACCCCCGACAAACCCGTCGGCACCGTCTGGATTGCCGCCTGCTCGCGCAACACCACCGTCACCCAGCTCATGCACTATGGCGACCGTCGCCAGCAAACCATCGACCGCACTGTAAACCAAGCCTATGCTATGTTAATACGACTGCTATGCCAAAAGGATTAATCACCATTTTAATGCTCATCTGCTCCAATGTCTTCATGACCTTTGCCTGGTACGGCAACCTAAAACTCCAGCAGATGAATCTTATCAAGGACTGGCCGTTGATAGGCATCATCGTCCTCTCGTGGGGAATGGCCTTCTTCGAATACACCTTTATGATTCCCGCCAACCGCATTGGCTCACAAATCACCGGCGGCCCCTTCTCCCTCATGCAGCTCAAGATAATACAAGAGTGCATCTCCCTCTTTGTCTTCACTGTCATAGTGGCCACCGTCTTTAAGGGGGAACCCATCCGCTGGAACCACCTTGTAGCCTTTGGCTGCATCATCCTGGCTGTATTCTTCGCCTTCTTGAAAACAGAATGACATAAAACCCCGAATTCCCCTACATTATGAAACTGAAACACATACTTTTCGTCTTTTTAATGCTGCTCTTGGTCGCAGGCTGCAAAAACGATATGGAAACGATAGAACTCGCCAACTGGGAGTTCCAATACAACGACCAATGGTATCCTGCCAAGGTTCCAGGCTGCATCCATACCGACCTCATGGCCCAAGGCCTTATCCCCGACCCCTTCTACGGCACCAACGAGGACTCCGTGCAATGGGTTGGCAAACAGGTATGGAAATACCGCACCACCATTACCCGCGACATGTGGGAGGGTTTCGAACACTGCGACCTCGTGCTCGATGGAGCCACCTATTGTGATGTGTGGCTCAGCGGTGAGTCGTTCGGTACCAAATTCCAAACACGAGTGATGACCATCGATAACATGTTCCGCGAATATCGGGTGTGCCTCTTCGATGTTTTGCTCGACAACAAGGAACTGCCCGACCTCGGCGACGAGGCTACACTCGAGATAACGTTCTACCCCATTGAGCAAAACAACGAGGACCACTTTGCCACCGAAGTATGTGAAGAGGATGGCTACCCATGGCCTGATATGGACTACGACCTGCCCGACCACCGCGCCATGAGCCGCATGGCTCCCTACATGCTGGGTTGGGACTGGGGTCCAAAGCTCAGCACCGTGGGCGTTCTCGGCAGTGCAAGATTGGAGTGCTACAATGACGACTTGCCCGAGAAACCGGTGACAAAACCCAAGTCGTGGGGTGTTACCCTGAGGCAGGAACAAGACTCCATCGGCCAAAGCTTTACCTTCTATCGCAATGGCAAGCCTCTTTTTGTGAAGGGTGCCAACTGGATTCCCGTCCATTCATTTCCCGTGCTTGATAGTGCCAACCGCGCCCGCTACCGCCATCTGCTCACCTCGGCCAAGCAGGCCAACTTCAACATGCTCCGTGTGTGGGGCGGTGGAATCTACGAACCCGACTATTTCTTCGACCTCTGCGACTCGTTGGGTCTTATGGTGTGGGTTGATTTCAATTTCAGCTGTGCCCTTTACCCCTCCGACAGTGCTTTCCTTGCCAACGTCAAAGAAGAGGCCGAGCAGCAGGTGCGTCGCATCTCGAAGCATCCATGCGTGGTGCTGTGGTGTGGCAACAACGAGGTAAAGAACGGCTGGGAAGACTGGGGCTGGCAAAAACAGTGCAAGTGGACTCCCGCTCAGTGCGAGGCTCTCAAACATGGCATTGACACCCTCTTTGGCGAAAACGGCATCCTTGCCCACGCCGTCAAGCAATACGACCCGCTGCAACGTCCCTACATCACCACCTCGCCGCTCTTCGGTTGGGGGCATCCCGAATGTGTTACCCACGGCGACAGCCACTACTGGGGTGTATGGTGGGGTGAACAGCCTTTTGAGATGTACAAGGAGAAAACGGGTCGCTTTATGTCCGAATACGGCTTCCAGAGCTACCCCGACTACAGCACCGTATGCCGTTTCTGTCCCGAAGACCAGCGCTCCATCGACTCGCCCACGATGAAGAACCACCAGAAACATGGCCGTGGCCGTGAGATAATTGACAAAGCCATGCAGCAATACTATGGCGTGGACAGTCGCTCGCTCAGCCTCGAGGACTACTGCTACGTGAGCCAGCTGCTCCAAGCCTGGGGCACGGGCTACGGCATCCTGTGCCATCGGCTGGCGCAGCCCCACTGCATGGGCACTCTCTATTGGCAGTTGAACGACTGCTGGCCCGTGGCATCGTGGAGCAGCATCGACTGCTATGGCAACTGGAAAGCCCTCCACTATCGCGCCCGCGACCTCTTTGCCGATACCGTCGACCTTGCCCGCTGGGAGAAATACTATAAGACCTACCCCAAGAACCTACATCTGCCCAATGCCCGATACAACCTCAGCCATCACATGGAAAAAGGTACACTTGTAGTTGAGTTGAAGGCGCAAAGCAACCTTCGCGACGTAATGCTGCAAACCGAACCCCACGTAGACGGCCATTTCGACCTCAACTATTTCGACCTCCCCGCTGGCAGTTCGGTGCAAGTACGCTTTATTCCCGCAGACCCAAAGGCCAAATTCTCCCGCACCAACGTCACACTCAAGTGCCTTAACCAAGTCCTGAACCACTAAAGTCAATTCAACCAGCGCGGAAAGTTTTTTTACCATATCAAAAAAAAGACGTATATTTGCATCATCATAACGTAGTAAGTCCGTTTAGTACCCGTCAGTGCAAAGTGATGAAAACCAATTGAATTATTGTTTGATACAACGGCTAAAACCACAATAAACGGGTACAGGCGAACACAAGCGGAAACGATTGTTTAACATTATTATAAATTCCTATCACGATGAAACTACAAGGAAGACGCGAAAGCAAGAATGTAGACGACCGCAGAGGCCGTACTGCCAAAACTGCCGGTATCGGCATTGGAGGATTGATTATCGCTGGTATTATCGCCCTGTTTATGGGTGGCGACCCTTCGAGTGTGTTGCAGCAGATGGCCAGCAGCAATATGCAGACCACGGAGAATACCGGCTATGTGCCTACTGCCGAAGAGCAAGAGCTGGCCAAATTCGCCAGTCAGATTCTTGCAGGCACCGAGGATGTGTGGACTGCCGAGTTCAAGAAAATGGGACGCACCTACCAACCGCCTGAGCTGGTATTGTTCAAAGGCTCTGTTCAGAGTGGTTGCGGTGGCGCAACCTCCTCGTCGGGTCCGTTCTATTGCTCCGCCGACCAAAAGGTATATATCGACCTTGAGTTCTTCTCGAGCATGCGTCAGAAACTGGGTGCCGACGGCGATTTCGCCTATGCCTATGTTATTGCCCACGAAGTGGGTCACCATGTGCAATATCTGCTTGGAACCTTGACCGAAGCCCACCAGCTTATGAGCCGCGTGAGCGAAAAAGAGGCAAACCAGATTAGCGTAAGATTGGAACTGCAGGCTGACTACTATGCCGGCGTGTGGGCTTATCACGACAACCAGATGTTCGGCTCGCTGGAGGACGGAGATATTGAAGAAGGACTGCATGCAGCGTCGGTGATTGGTGACGACTACCTGCAAAAGAAAGCACGTGGATATACAGTACCCGAGTCGTTCAACCACGGAACATCGGCCCAGCGTGTGAAATGGCTTAAGAAAGGTCTGACCACAGGCAGTGTACGTGGCGGTGATACCTTCTCGCCCGATTATGCCAGTCTTTAATGCCTTTGTCTCAAAGTTTTTGATACCATTCTGTATGGTTTAGCAAAAACTTTAAAAGATTGAGATTGAGTTGGTGACGATTTATTTGTTGCTGTTTTTTGCAACAATAGAAAAAAAAAGTGTATATTTGCACTCTCAATCGATAACGATTGCAACTAACGAATAAAATAACAAAAAATATTCAATCATGAAGAAAACTCTATTTATCGTATTACTTATGGCCCTGATGGGCGGAGCTTTTGCCCAGAATGAGGGTACTACCGAGTATGTGTCGGCATTGATAACATTCAGAGATGGAAGCAATGTGCCTCAGGATTCACTGAATAAATACGGCGTTATTATCCAGACCCGCGAAGGCCGGATGGCTAATGCCCTTATTGAAGCTTCCCTGTACCAGGCTTTCTTGAACGCCAATCTCGTGGAGCGCGTTACACCTTCCACCCGTGTTGTGCTGCTCAACAACCAGAAAAATTCACAGGGTGTCTATTCCGTCGACCCCACCACCAAGCGTTCTGAGGTAGTAAAAGAAGAGACGGGTGATGTGCGCCGTCACATTATCCCCGAACAGGATATTCGCAACGACGAAGCCAAGGGTTGGTATGTTGGTTTGATGCTGGGCGGTTCAAGCAACACCCTCGACGTCCAAAAGACCATTTTCAACGGACAGTGGTATTCTTATCGTGGTCTGAACCTCGAGGCTCGTGCTGGCTACCAGTTCAACGAGTGGTTCGGCATCCGCACTGGCCTTGCCCTGATTTCGAAGAATTATGCCACCAAGTTGAATGTATCCTATAACGATGTGGAAGGAAAGTACTCGACTTTCTATCAGAACCAGTATTTACAACTCCCCTTGATGGCCGACTTCTCCATCGGCGGCGAGGCTGTCCGCATCCACGTTATGGCTGGTGGATATGCCGGTTATTGGATTTCCCAGTATCGCGATGGCTATATCTATAAGGCCAACGATGCCCGTCCTTACACTGGCTGGTCCTACATGTTTGTTGATGGTTACGACAACCGCTTCGACGCCGGTTTGGCCGGTGGCGTGGGTCTCACCATGCGTGTTGCCCCCTGCTGGCAGCTGCATTTCGAAGGCAATTACTATCATGGCCTTATCAGCACCGCCAAGAGCCCGAGCAAGACATTCCACCGTACCTGGACATTCGGAATGGGTGTGACTTATCATTTTTAAAAAGTAAAATTATTGTATATTGGTTGGTAAGGGGTGGGAACCGAATTTCGGTTCCGCCCCTTTGTTGTTTCAATTAGGTAGGATGCTGGAGGAAGTTTCGGCGGGGTTGAATTGGTGTAATAGCGGTACTTCAACGGCACTTCAACGGGAGTTCAACGGTCGTCCAGCATTTTTTTAGTGTGAAATAAGTTGGATATTATTGTATCTCTAACGGTAATTCAATGGGTTTAGAATATGATTCGGATTGATGATAATACTATTGAGGTGGATGAGCCCGTGTGGCCGGATTTTCTTAGGAACAGGCCTGCCGAGAGTCATAAGGGCTCCTACGGGCATGCGTTGCTGGTGGCGGGCAGTTATGGCAAGATGGGTGCTGCGGTGCTTGCAGCACGTGCCTGCCTGCGTATGGGGGTGGGGCTGTTGACGGTGCATGTGCCGCGACGGGGTGTGGATGTGATGCAGACGGCGGTTCCGGAGGCAATGGTTTCGATTGACGAGGGCGAGGAGCGTTGGGAGCATTGTTTCACTTCTGAAGAGTTGGCCCGTTATGATGCCGTAGGGGTTGGCCCCGGACTTGGCACGGGCAGCGTAGAGACGATGCGGAGCCTGTTGGAGGCTGCGGAGGGCAAGGCAGTGGTGATTGATGCCGATGGGCTGAATATGCTCTCGCAGATGGACGACAGGCGCGCGTTGCTGCGGAGGTTGGGCGGAGGGGCACCGGTGGTGCTGACTCCCCACGCTAAGGAGTTTGAGCGGTTGTTCGGGAAGTATGCCGATGCGGCGGACCGGCAGCGGGCTCAGCGGGAGTTAAGTAGGGAGACGAATTGCGCTATTGTATACAAGGGGCACCGGTCACAAATTACTGGTGTCGAAGGTGAAATGTATGTGAATACCACGGGTAACCCCGGCATGGCAACAGCGGGTAGCGGTGATGTGCTTACGGGAATGATGTTGTCAATTTTATCACAAAATAAAGATAATCAACTCAATGCAGCAATGTGTGCTGTTTTGGGTGTGTGGATGCATGGCAAATCTGGTGATTTGGTGGCCGAGAAACAGCCGGAATACAGCATAGTGGCAGGCGATTTGGTAAATTTTTTATGTAGTGCAATGTTTTGATTATCATGATTGTTTGTGGTGAAATAGATTTTTTTTCAAAAAAAAGTTTGTTGGTTTGAAAAAAGTTCGTATCTTTGCAACCGCTTTGAAAGGGAAAAGCAATCTTCCTCAATAGCTCAGTTGGTTAGAGCACCTGACTGTTAATCAGGGGGTCGCAGGTTCAAGTCCTGCTTGGGGAGCAAGAAAAAAAGAGCCGCAAAACACATTGCGGCTTTTTTGTTGAATAAGGGGCACCGGAATAGTGCTTCGTTATAGAAATGGATGATATGAGTAGCACGTTGTTGTATACATTGTTGTTTGCCTTGGGTATTGTGGCGTTGATGATGCTTGGACTCGGGGTGAAGATGATATTCCGCAAGCATGGCGAGTTTAAGCGTCATTGCAGCGGGATGGATCCATATACGGGCGAGTCGGCCGGTTGTATTTGCCGCAAGGCAGCCACCAAAGGACAAGGCAGTGCCAAGATTAAGTGCAAAGAGAGCGAACGATATTCGCCATTGGAAGTGAATGAGAATTTGCTGTCGGAGACATGATTTCTGACGGATGGAAAGAATGAGAAATCCCCGCTTCGGTTTGTTGTCCGGAACGGGGATTGTTGTATGTTTTGAGAAAGCGTTTCCTATTTGATGTTGAGGTTTTTCTTGTAGGCTTTCATAGTGTTTTCGAGGAGTGAGATGATGGTGAGGGGGCCTACGCCGCCGGGGACGGGGGTGACCCAGCTGCAGAGGTTGTCGACTTCGCTGTGTTTGACGTCGCCGATGATGCGGTAGCCACTCTTACGGCTCTCGTCGGGGATGCGGTGGATGCCGACGTCGATGACCACGGCACCGGGTTTGACCATGTCTGCGGTGACAAATTCGGGTTTGCCAATGGCGACGATGAGGATGTCGGCGGATCGGGCGAGTTCGGGGAGGTTCTGTGTGCGGCTGTGGCAGAGGGTTACGGTGCAGTCGAATCCTTTGCGGGAGAGAAGGTTTGCCACAGGGGTGCCGACGATGTTGCTGCGGCCGATGACCACGCAGTGTTTACCGGTGGTTTCAATACCGTAGCGTTTGAGGAGGGTGCAGATGCCCATGGGGGTGGCGGGGACGAAGGCGTCTTCGCCAAGAACCATGCGGCCGACGTTGATGGCGGTGAAGCCGTCGACATCTTTGTCGGGGGAGATGGCGTCGATGATGTGCTGCTCGTTGATGTGTTTGGGAAGGGGCAGCTGGACTATGAATCCGTCAATTTCTGGGTCGTTGTTGAGGAATTGGATGGATTCGAGAAGCTCTTGCTCGGTGGTGCGTTCTGAGTAGCGGTAGACCGAGGAGGTGAAGCCTACTTCGTGGCTTGATTTTTCCTTGTTGGCGACATAGGTTTGGCTTGCGCCGTCGTTGCCGACGATGACGGCTGCCAGATGCGGGGGACGGTGTCCCTGGGCAGTGAGTTGGCGCACTTCGTTGGCAATTTCTTCTTTGATTTGGGTGGAAAGTACTTTACCGTCTAATAATTGAAACATGGGGAGTGGCTTTTGTATGTGTGTGGATTAATTAACTCGGATTGATGTGTGGGGTTAGCGATGGCGTTTTGGGAGCCGTAGTTGTTTGCCTTTGGAGCTGACCGTTTTCATCATTTTGCGGGTTTCTTCGAATTGTTTGATGAAGCGGTTGACCTCTTGGATGGAGTGGCCGCTGCCGGAGGCGATGCGTTGTTTGCGGCTGCCGTTGATGCAGCTGGGGTTGCGGCGTTCGTAGGGGGTCATGCTGCCGATCATGGCTTCGATGGGTTTGAAGGCGTCATCGTTGATTTCGACATTTTTGGTGAGTTTGTCCATGCCGGGAATCATGCCGATGAGGTCTTTCATGCTGCCCATTTTTTTGACTTGGTTGATTTGGGAGAGAAAGTCGTCGAAGCTGTATTCGTTGTGGATGAGTTTTTTCTGTATTTTGCGGGCTTCTTCTTCGTCGTATTGCTCTTGGGCGCGTTCGACGAGGGAGACGACGTCGCCCATGCCGAGGATACGGCTGGCCATACGGTCGGGGTGGAAGACGTCAAGAGCGTCCATTTTTTCACCGATACCGACGAATTTGATGGGCTTTTGGACGGTGTAGCGGATGGTGAGAGCGGCACCGCCACGGGTGTCGCCATCGAGTTTGGTGAGGACTACGCCGTCGAAGTCGAGCCGGTCGTTGAATGCTTTTGCGGTGTTGACTGCGTCCTGGCCGGTCATGGAGTCGACAACGAAGAGGGTTTCCTGTGGGTTGAGGGTGGATTTAAGACGGGAGATTTCGTCCATCATCTCTTCGTCAACAGCGAGACGACCGGCGGTATCGACAATGACAATGTTGGTGCCTTTGAGGCGGGCGTCCTTGATGGCTTTGGTGGCGATGTCGACAGGGTTGGTGTTGCCTTCTTCGGTGAAGACGGGAACCTGGATTTGTTGTCCCAGTGTTTGGAGCTGGCTGATAGCGGCGGGGCGGTAGACGTCGCCGGCGACAAGCATGACGCTTTTGTTTTTCTTGTTTTTGAGGTAGTATGCCAGTTTGGCGGAGAAGGTGGTTTTACCAGAGCCTTGGAGACCGGCGATAAGGATGACTGCCGGAGAGCCTTTGGTATTGATGTCGACGGCTTGGGAACCCATGAGTTCGGTGAGTTTCTCGTGGACGATTTTCACCATTAACTGTCCGGGTTCAATGCTTTGGATGACGTTGCGGCCCAGGGCTTCGGACTTGACTTTATCGGTGAATTCCTTGGCGATGGGGTAGCTTACGTCGGCGTCGAGGAGGGCTTTGCGAACCTCTTTCACCGTCTCGGCTATGTTGATATCGGTGATGCTTCCTTTGCCTCGTAGCGTGTGTAACGCTTTCTCTATCTTGCTACTAATACTTTCAAACATAGTGTTATTCGTGCTTCTGTTGAGAATGCAAATTTACGGTTTTTTTTTTGATTTTTATCTCTAAAATTTAATTAACAAACTTTTTTTTCTCTTTTGTGAAACTTTTTTCGTTTTTTGACGTTATGGGGGTATAAAGAATGTGGAATAGAAAATTCAGATATGAGACAGTTAAAAATTACCCATTCCATTACAAACCGCGATATTAAGTCGCTGGATAAGTATTTACAGGATATTTGCAGCGAGGAGTTGCTGACTCCTGAGGAGGAGGTACGTCTTGCACAGCGTATCAAGGCTGGCGACCAGGAGGCGTTGGATCGTCTTACCAAGGCCAATCTCCGTTTTGTGGTGTCGGTTGCCAAGCAGTATCAGAACCAAGGGTTGAGTCTCCCCGACCTTATCAACGAAGGCAATGTGGGACTGATCAAGGCAGCCAAGCGTTTTGACGAAACCCGTGGTTTTAAGTTTATTTCGTATGCAGTGTGGTGGATTCGCCAGTCGATTTTGCAGGCTATTGCAGAGAATTCGCGTATCGTCAGGCTTCCGTCCAACCAGTTGGGTGCTCTCAATAAGTTGAAGAAAGAAATCAGCCGTTTGGAACAGGAACTGGAACGTCCGCCATCGGAAGAGGAACTGGCCGACTTGCTTGATATTCCCGAGGAGAAAATCAAGAGTATTCTTGGTATTTCGGGTCGCCACATATCTATTGACGCGCCTCTTGTGGCCGACGAGGATGTGAATTTTGTTGATGTTCTGCCCAACGAGGATACTCCCCCGACAGACAGTGCGTTGATGCAGGAATCGTTGTCGCAGGAGATTGAGCGCGCCCTCTCTACGCTGACCGAGTATGAGCGTGAGGTAATCAAAATGTATTTTGGAATAGGTCTTCCCCATGCTTTGAGTCTTGACGAGATTGCCATGAAGTTCGGCCTTACCCGCGAGCGTGTGCGCCAAATCAAGGAGAAGGGTATCAAGCGTCTTCGTGTCAGCAGCAAGAGCAAACATTTACAGGCATATTTGTAGACTATGGCAGGTATAGATTTGCTGTTGAAATATTTTCCCGGTATGACAGAGCGGCAAAAAGAACAGTTTGCCGCTCTGTTGCCCTTATATGAGGATTGGAACTCGAAGATTAACGTCATCTCGCGCAAGGACATGGACAATTTTTATGAGCACCATGTGCTGCATAGTCTCGCCATTGCCAAGGTTCAGCCGTTCAAGACGATGGCAGAGATTCTGGATGTAGGCACCGGTGGCGGCTTTCCCGGCATCCCATTGGCCATTATGTTCCCCGACGCTAAGTTCTATCTGGTTGACTCCATCGGGAAGAAAATCAAGGTGGTGCAGGACGTTGTGGAACAACTTCAGTTGCAGAATGTCCGTGCCGAACAGATTAGAGCCGAGCAGGTGGAGGGCGATTTCGATTTCATTGTGTCGAGGGCTGTAACCGACCTATCGCAGTTTACGCAGTGGGTTAGGGGAAAGGTGTCCAAGATACAGTATCACAATCTTCGCAACGGTATCCTGTATCTTAAAGGGGGAGACCTCACCGCCGAGCTGGCTCCCTTCCGCAAAAAAGTCCGCACATGGGACATCAGCGATTTCTTCGCGGAAGAGTACTTCGACACCAAGAAGGTTATCTACCTCCCCATGCGCTAATCAGATTTAGACGCTTGTTGCAGGGAATGACCGTAGCGGTCGTGGTGTACTGTGGTCTTATTATCGACAGTTCTATCATTCAATCTTTCTGAATTCCATATAGGTGTTGGTGTAGTGGTAATAGATTTTCAGTACTTTGTCGGAAACGGCGTATTCTATGGCCTCGTTAAGGGCGTTGAGCATTCTTTCTTCCCATCCTGAGGCATCATATATCTCGGTACAATTCCCAATGTAAATATGTATGTTGTGGCCGTGTGTGGTGTAATTGCCCCCCAGTTGGTTTATTCCTTTACCCACCACTGTACCGTCCTCTTTGAACTCTAACCAGAAAAGTAGCATCTGGTCGTTCCAAATAGGTTGCTCGCTGCTCTGGGTGGCGCGGTCCACAAAGCGGGTTAGTTGCCAACGGTTGTCGGTAATATGCGGGATGTGGTAGTTTCGATAGATGCAACGTATGCTATTGCGGTCTATGTCGTGGACATCGTAGCCCTCGCCTGCTATGCCACCCATCGACACAAGCACATTGCCTTGGCAGTCGTGCAGGTTTACAAATCCGTCGGCGCACGAAACGCAATAGTTGGTAAGGAAACCGTCCATGCCGTCGTCGTACTTGCAGATACTTATTTCGCCTTTGAAATCGCCGCGGTGGCTCTCCATATAATTCACAGTGTTGCGAAGCCATTCAAGCTGGCGCATGGCGTCGTCGCAGCCGCAGTGGCTGATTGTCTCTATATTAGTCCAGAGGGTGTCTACATGTTCCTGCTTGCTACAGGCAGCAAGGCTTAGCCCGCTTACCGAAGCCAGGATGGCGTAATAAAGAAATCTTTTCATCTTCAATATAATGTATTAGGTTAATAAATTATGCGAAGCATTAAATTTGTGTCGCATTTCCCCTAAAACGTAGTAACGATGAAAATCTCACAAAAAATAACTCTTTTTAACAACCTTTAGCGGAGGAGTGTCGTGCACCAAACTGTACTAAGATGTTGCTCTACAGTCCAATCAAATGCTCAAGGAGTATTTTTGTTCCCAGGCCTATCAGCACCACTCCGGCAATAATGGTTGCCGCCCGTTCCGGCACAGGAATGTTGCGCCGACCCAGATGCACACCTATCAACGAAACAATCAAAGTCGTCCCCCCAATCATTGCCACAGTCCACAGCACATCGTAAATAGCGTGCTCCAACCCCAGCCCTATGCCCACGGCAAAAGCGTCGATACTTGTGGCAATGCCCAGTAGGAACATCGTCCCGACATTCACCACCTTGTGCCTTGTTGCCACCTCTTCCTCTTGGTTCCTTATGCCGTCCACAATCATCTTTCCCCCAACAAAAAGCAGCAGCCCGAACGCCACCCAGTGGTCCACCGATTCAATAAACGACCTTGCAACGTCGCCTATCAGTGCCCCCATCAACGGGAACGCCCCTTGGCAGAAACCAAAAATCAATGCCATCATTATTCCGCGGCGGAAACTGATTTTGCTGTGAAAAGCCGTTGTGGCACTCACTACAAGTGAGTCCACACACAGCGATAGCGACAACAATAAAGCCTCGATAACAATCATTCTGCTACTATTTTGTATCGTTTTAGCATCTCATCTACGTAGTTGCAAAAATACACATTTTTCTTGGAACAACATCCCCGGGCTTTAAAAATATTTTCTGCATCCCGTGTCAGCCGTGCATCCGGCCATTCGGTCTTTTCCCGCCTCGCCCGCCATTTTTTTATATACACGGTACAATAATGTCGTCCCCCGCGCGTTATCTTTACATGAAACGTATTATAAGAACTACTATCCTCCTTGCACTGGCTCTCTTGGTGGCTTTCCCCTCTCAGGCCAGAAAAAAGAACCAATATGAGATAACCCTTACCATTAATGGCGGCAAAGATACCCTCATGTATCTTGGCCATTACCAGGCCAAAGGCAACAGTGTTGTCGACACCGCCATCCGCGACAAGAAAGGCCGTTTCGTTTTCGAAGGTACCGACTCTCTGCCCGAGGGCCTTTATTTCTTCGCCAACCAGCAAGGCTCCTATGTCGAGTTTGTTGTCTATCATGAGAAACCTTTCTTCAAATTCGAGACAGAGCAAGGCGACTGGACTGCCCAGATGAAAGTAAAGGGAAGCCCTCAGAACGAGTACTTCTTCCAGTTTCACCGCATCGACGCCCAAGTCTCCAAAGACCTCGCCAGTCATGTCGGCAAACTCGACTCTGCCCAGTTCGAGCAATATAAATATGAAAAACTCCTCATGCTCGACAGTGTCAAAATGTCTATGATTCTGCAGCGTCCCGACATGTTCCTCTCCAAGATGATGCGCGCCACCCGCGACGTGGAGCCCCCCTTGCTGAGTCCTTCTGGCGACACCCTTTCCGAAGACCAGCGCCGTGACTATTTCCTCGCTCACTATTTCGACAATATCCCCCTCGA
>JAEEGL010050138.1_pt1 | contig 13692 bp, 14 predicted proteins | sample 9134231 | NCBI WGS metagenome assembly JAEEGL01 (sample SAMN16246548, study PRJNA631951) | gut metagenome | biome: gut microbiome; feature: rumen; material: fiber-attached | host: Bos | place: Iran: Karaj | collected 2018-10
GTAGAACAGTTCCGGGAGTGTGCCGAGGACACGAGGAAGAAACTGACGGAGGCGAAGGACCCTGATACCGTCGAGACTGCCATTATGGCATTCCAGCGCGCGATGAGTGCTTTTGACACGGCATATACGATCTGCATGATCCGTCATGACTTAGATACTGTGGATCAGTTCTGGAATGACGAGATGGATTTCTTCGATGAGAACTATCCGGTCATCTCCGATCTTTCCGCTGATGTATATACCGCGATGCTCGAGTCGGAGATCCGCGATGAACTTGTGGAGCGCTTTGGCGAAATGATCTTCCGAAAGATCCAGATCCAGCGGGAGATCGTCAGTTCCGAGGTCCTTGATGATCTCGCCGATGAGAGTTCTCTGGAAAATGATTACAGCCAGATCCTCTCGGAAGCGGATATCCTGTTCCAAGGCAATCACCAGACGATCTCCACAATGACTCCGTTTCTGGAGTCAACTGACCGCGATGTCAGAAGAAAAGCCCATAAAGCCGTATCGGACTACTATGCCGGACAGAAAGCGAAGTTCGATGAGATCTATGACAATATGGTCCGTATCCGTACCACGATCGCAAAGAAACTCGGTTTTAAGGATTTTGTCGAGCTGGGTTATAAGCGTATGGAGAGATACGACTATGATCCCGGGAAGGTTAAAGAGTTCCGGGATAATGTCGTCAAGTACATCGTACCGATCACATCCGAGATCAGAAGACTTCAGAAGAACCGCCTCGAACTGGATAAGCTTCTGTACTACGATCTGCCGTGCCTGTTCGTAAACGGTAACCCGACACCGGTGATCCCTAAGGAGAAGTATTTCGAGACCGGATCGCAGATGTTTGCCAAGATGTTCGATAAGACGCCGAGTTTCTTCCAGGTACTGGGAGAACATGATTTTATGGATCTTTTCTCCAGACAGAACAAGGCAACCGGCGGATACTGCGCGAGCCTTCTGGACTACGGTATCCCTTATATCCTGATGAATGCGAATCATACCGCGGATGATGTGGCGACGATGGTGCATGAATCCGGACACGCATATGCTGCATTAAGAAGCATTGACTCGTCCCAGTTCATCGAGTGTCTGTCTCCGACGCTGGAAGCCTGCGAGATCCATTCCACATCGATGGAGTATCTGACGTATCCCTTTATGGAGATGTTCTTCGGGGACAGCGCAGATGCATACCGTCAGCAGCATATGACACTCGCGATCCTTTTCCTTCCTTACGGATGTCTGGTCGATGAGTATCAGCATGTGGTCTACAGTAATCCTGACATGACTCCTGAGGAGCGTCATACCGCATGGAGAGAGCTCGAGAAGAAATACCAGCCGGATATCGATTATGACGGCGATCCTTTCTATGAGGCGGGTGGCGCCTGGATGAAGAAGGAGCATATCTTTACATCTCCGTTCTACTATATCGACTATTGTCTTGCGCAGGTCTGCGCGCTTCAGATCTGGAGCATTGCCAGGAAGAACCGTAAGAAGGCCATGAGCATCTATGAGCATCTCTGCGCGGCTGGCGGTACACAGACACTGATCGATCTGGTCGAGTCCGCGGGACTTGAGTCTCCGTTCTCGCTGGATGTAATGAAGAAACTTGCATATCAGGTGTGTGATTATCTCGATCTATGAAACTGCCGGAAGCTTTTACAACAAGAATGCATAATTACTTTGAGAAGAAAGGTCGCCTCGATGAAGAGGAGGCTTTCTTTTCGTCCTATGAAAAAGCACCTGTACACGGCATCCGCTGGAACCGGCTGAAGCTTTCTCCAGAACAGTACGAAGATTACATGAAAAAGATGGATCTTCCTTGCGAGCAGGTCTCCTGGTGCGACGGCGGATTCTATACTCCCGATATCTCTTTGGGAAAAGATCCGTATTACCATGCGGGTGCTTACTATATCCAGGAACCTTCGGCGATGCTGCCGGCATCTGTTCTCGGTACTAAGCCGGGAGAGTATGTGCTGGATATGTGTGCCGCGCCCGGAGGTAAGGCGACCAGGATCGCAGAGGACCTGAAAGGTGAAGGTCTTCTGGTGGCGAATGAGATCAATACCGAGAGATCCAGAGCACTCCTTCGAAATCTGGAGCGCTGCGGCGCAGGAAATGTAGTGATCCTGAATGAAGATCCGGCGAACATGACAAAGACGTTCCGGTGCTTTTTCGACAGGATCATTATCGACGCTCCCTGCTCAGGGGAAGGCATGTTCCGTAGAGATCCGTTCGCACCGAAGAGCTGGGAGAAGTTCGGACCGGCGAGCTGTGTGCCGATTCAGACGAATATCCTGGGATACGCAGATGAGATGCTCAAGCCCGGAGGAACCATCGTGTACTCGACATGTACATTCGGTGAGGCGGAAAACGAGGACCGGATCCATGATTTTCTCGAAAAGCACCCGAACTACGAGATCGTGTCCCACAGGGAACTGACCGGGGTCACGCATGACAATGAGGGCATGATGCGTATCTGGCCGCATAAGACAGAGGGTGAAGGACATTTCTGCGTGCATCTTCGTAAGATGCAGGATCCTTCTTTGGACTTCGCGGATGACGCAAGAAAGACCGAGGGGAATAAGAGTTCCTCTCAGTTCGTATTCACGAAATCGAGAGAGTGCTTTTGCGACTTTATCCGCGGGCTCCTGACTGAGAAAGCGGCGGATGAGTATCTGAAGAATGTAGATAAGGACTTTGTTCTGCATAAGGATAAGGTGCATATGATCCCTGTCTCGGAAAAACTCTTTTCCGGACTAAAGGTCGTGAAGATGGGGGATTTTCCCGGGGAGATCAAGGAGACCGCGAAGGGAAGGACTTTTATTCCGTCGCAGGCACTGGCCCTCGAGCATAACCGGACCCAGTTCCGTCCGTCACGCTTTCTGTCGCTTCAGAGAGATGATGAGCGTCTGATCAGATACCTTCGATGTGAAACGATCATGCTCACGGAAGATGAACTGGAGACTCTTGATGACGGTAAGAATATCGTCGTGGCGGTCGAAGACCTCCCTCTCGGGTTTGCCAAGGTCACCGGGGCTGTTCTTAAGAACCTTTACCCCAAGGCATGGAGGCTGATGTGATGTATAACCGCAGAAGTACGGATAAAGATAAAAGAGTAAAGAAAGAGGAGAAGAAGAGTATGGAACGTTTTCTGGTCGCCAGTAAGAATAAGGATAAGATTCACGAGATCAAGGAGATACTGGATGGTTTTCCGTTCGAGATCGTTGGAATGGAGAGTATCGGCATTCATACCGATATCGTCGAGGATGCGGATTCCTTTGAAGGAAATGCGCTGATTAAGGCGAGCACGATTCAGAAACAGGTCGGTGGTTTCGTCATGGCGGACGATTCCGGTCTTTGCATCGATGCGCTGGATGGTGCGCCGGGAATCTATTCCTCACGTTTCTGCGGCGAGGACTCCACGTATCAGGAGAAGTTCGAGAAGATCTGGGAGATGTTAAAGGACGTTCCGAAAGATCAGTGGACGGCTCACTTCGTCTGCGCAATCGCGGTTGTACGCCCGGATGGTTCCCATTTCGTAGTTAAGGAACAGTGCGACGGCGTTCTTCTTGATACACCGAGAGGTGAAAACGGATTCGGTTATGATCCGATCTTCTTTGTGCCTGAAATCGGAAAGACGACAGCCGAGATCTCCGATGAGGAAAAGAACGCTATCAGCCATCGCGGCAAGGCGCTCCGGTCCATGCTTGCCATTTTGAAAGAATCGTGATATACTTTCCTGCGTGCACAAGTGTACACGCACGGCGGACACTTAATTGCGCGAAATCTACTTTCAGATGAGGCCGGATATGTCCGAAAACAATGACTATTTACTGGTTAAAGCAGAGGTCCTGCCCGAAGTATTTGTCAAGGTCATGGAAGCGAAGAGACTCCTGAATTCAGGAAAAGCCGTCTCGGTCAATGAAGCCGTTAAGATGGTTAATCTTTCGCGTTCAGCATACTACAAGTATAAGGATGCAGTTATGCCGTTTTATGAGACATCCCAGGGAAAGATCGTGACATTGATCGTTGCGGTCGAGAATTTCCCGGGTATTCTTGCGGGCATTATCCAGTGTATTGCTTTCGTGAAGGGAAATATCCTGACGATCAACCAGAATATTCCGATCAACGGACTTGCGGATGTTTCGGTCTCTATGGAGACGGATCGTATGACGAGTTCGATCGACACGCTGATCAATGAAGTAGAGAAAATTCCGGGAGTTCGATCCTGCAGAATCATGGCCAGGGAGTGATATATATGAAGAGCATTGCCATTTTAGGATTTGGTGTTGTCGGCTGCGGTGTAGCCGAAGTAATTGAGATGAATAAAGAGCGGATCGCCAAGCGTCTCGGTGAGGAACTGAGAGTGAAGAAGATCCTGGATATCCGTGAGTTTCCGGACAGTCCTTTTGCTTCTCTTGTTACTACTAAGAAAGAGGAAGTATTTGAAGATCCGGAGATCTCTATTGTAGTCGAGACCATCGGCGGCGCACGTATCGCTTACGAATACACTAAAACAGCGCTGTCTGCCGGAAAGACAGTTGTTACTTCGAATAAAGAACTCGTCTCCACTCATGGTGTTGAGCTCATGAAGATTGCGCATGAGAATCACTGCAATTACATTTTCGAGGCTGCAGTCGGCGGCGGTATTCCAATCATCCGTCCGATGCAGAGATGCCTTGCAGCAAATAAGGTTGAGCGTATCGCCGGTATTGTGAATGGTACCACTAACTATATCCTGACACAGATGGCCGAGAACGGTGCTGATTTTGATGCTGCTCTGAAAGAAGCACAGGCTAAGGGATATGCGGAAGCAAATCCTTCTGCGGATATCGATGGTATCGATGCCCAGAGAAAGATCGCGATCCTGAGTACTATCGCTCTTGACGGTGCTTATGTAGATCCGACCAAACTCTTTACTGTTGGTATTACTGCGATTACCACCAAGGATATGGAGTATGCCCGCGAGATGAATGCGTCGATCAAGCTTCTGGCGGTTTTCGAGAATAAAGAAGACGGTGCTTTTGCCTACGTAGCTCCGCATCTTGTATCCAAGAGTCATCCGCTGGCATGTGCCAATGACGTATTCAATGCCATCATGGTTACCGGTAATGCGGTAGGAGATGCGATGTTCTACGGTCAGGGTGCAGGAAAACTCGCAACAGCGTCTGCCGTTGTCGGTGATGTCATGGATGCAGCTGAGCATCAGACAAGAAATGCACATGTGGTCGAGTGGTACGAATCGGATAAGCCGGTGCTTTCTCCGATTGAAGAGCATACTGTATCCGTACTCCTTCGTCTTCCGGATTCTGTTTCTGATGATCAGATCGCAGAGAGCTTCCCGGAGATCTCCTGCCAGCCTTGTGTCTATGAGGCAGAAGGTGAGAAGGCGGTCATCCTCGGTAAGGATGGCGACCTGAATGAGGCCAAACTGGCCATCGGTCTGGAGAACTTCGATAACGTCCTGAGTGTAGTCCGTATTTTCTGATCGATTGTGACGGTTCGTATATCAGTTTCTTCTTCGGAATGGTATAATCAAAAAGATACTGAAGTATCATTGAGTAGAAAGAAAAGGGAGAACCACCTATGGACATGAATGAACTAATTGCCCAGTATCCGGCGATTGCCGAGAAAGCTGCGCAGCTCGGAAAGATCAAGGAGAGCCGCTTCAATAAGAAAGCGTACGCAAGATCGATCGATGAATGGAACAGCTTCTTTCCGGAAGAACTGCAGAAACTGAATGAGGAATTTGCTAACGCTGAAATCGTTATGAAGAAGGCCGTGTTTACGCCTACAGCCGTATGCTATTTGGATCTGAGCTGTTTTCACTGCATTCCGGTAAGAGACATTATCTGGGTATATGCTTATGTGATCAAGGAATCTATGAATTTTATTCCGACAGGAAAGATCCATCAGATCCGTGTGATCGACAGATCCGGTGAGATGCATATTGTTGCTACACAGAATACAGGACCTTTTACCAAGAAGACTCCGGCAACAGATGAGATCGCCAAACTTAAGACCATGATCGATCCGGTACGTCCGGGCGTCATCTACGGTTATTCCAAGGAGATCGAGCAGTTTGTATTCGGCAATCTTCCGGCGGCTTGCGAGAAAGTCGATAGCGCTTCCCAGGCGCAGCAGTGATCGATCACTGATCTATTATGAAATGGTGTGAAAAAACCCCTGAACGAAATCATTCAGGGGTTTTCTTTTGCATCTTTACTATAGATGAACTCAGATCTGGTTTGCGCTGTACTCTGCGTAAAGAGTGGACATCTTGTTCATCATCTTGTTCATCTCCTGCTGGAGCTTGCTGAGTTCCTTTAAGTTCTTGGCATCGATCGCCAGGCGGATCTCCTTGAAGATGGAGACATATTCGGAACTGTCCTTAGCAAGGTGATTGCGGATCTCATCGATCTCCTTCCAGAGAGCGGCATCGTAGCTGTTCGACGGATCGTGGAACGGAACGACGTTTCTGATCTGGGACAGGTTCGACGGAATAATACGCTCAGAGAGCTCCATCTGCCAGCGGTCGAGCATCGCGTGTGCGTAGGAAGAAATCAGCTGATCACTGAATACATCGCCAGCGCAGAGAATCGGAAGCATGTCATCAGCATGGAGCAGGCAGCGGAGGGAATCGTATACTGTCGCCGGCGGTGTGCCGAAGAGACGGTCACGCTCCTCGTTTGTATAGTGTGTGAAGATATCATCTTCGCAGCGGTAAACTCTGTCTTTCTCGAGGTAATCCGCTTCATCACCGTAGCCCTTGCAGAATTCCTTCTCAAGTTCCTGAGTGGAATGACCGGATGTTACGGCGTACTCGATACCGTCAAGCATACACTGGTATGCAGCAGACAGGCACAGGTATGTGTTGGTGTGCGGGTTAGGAGAACGTACCTCGAATCGTGTCTGTACCGCGCTCTCGGAGTTTCTGATGAGTCCGAGGAGTACGGAACGGTTACGGGAAGGTGTATTGATATCCTTGCCGAGAGATGCGATCGCATGAGTCGGAGCTTCGTAACCGGGCTGCAGTCTTAAGAATGCATCTGTGGTTACGGAGATGAAAGGATTGATCAGGTCATAGTGCTTCATGAAGCCCATGAGTGCGCCCCAGCCGATGGTGCCGAGGAAATCCTTGTGCATGTCCTTCGGGCTGAAGAGGTTGACCTTGTGACCATCCTTAAGGAATGCAACGGCATTAACGTGTGTGTGTTCACCGGACCCGGCAACACCCGGGAGAGGCTTCGCGCAGAAGCTTACTTCCAGTCCGTGCATACGGAAGATCTCTTTGATGAAGATACGGGCGAGAAGTTCATAGTCAGCCGCCTGCAGAGCATTGGAATAGTGCCAGTCGATCTCGAGCTGTTCCATGATGTCCTGGAAATCACCGGCATCGGAGAGGTGAGCCTTAACACCGCCGACTTCCTTATGTCCCATCTCCGGCTCGAAGCCATAGAGTTCAAGGAGCATAACTGACTGCTCGAGTGCGGTACGGACAACACCCTTCGTTCTCTTCCAGTACTGTTCTTTCAGGCTCTGGGAAGTAGAGAGGACGCGTGTATTGATCTTTTCTTCCGGGGAGCTGACCCAGAATTCAAGCTCGGTAGCGGTTGTAAGCTCGACACGGTCGAGATCGTCGATGGAGAAGCCGAGTTCATCTACAAGTCTCGGATTTTCTCTGAGGTATCTTTCCAGTTCGGAAGCGAAGCGGTCGGCGCAGCGCTTGAGGATCGAACGTGAGCAGACTTTGTCGCCGTTATGGATCAGGAAAGAAGGAATTCGGAGAGTGCCGATCGGAAGATTGGTGTCCGGATCCAGATGCTCATAGTTATAATCAATGAACCACATGACGTTCAGGTCAGGCTCGAAGTCGACACGACCGTCATTCAGTGTGGCGATGCCGGGGAGCTCAACAGAGGAACCATCCGTCTGTACTACGCATCCGCTTAAGTATCCCTGCAGATTATCGATAAAGTTGATGATCGGGATCTTTTCATCGGTGTCGTTGCCTGCCAGGTCGATACCTACGAAAGATACGAACTTGATCTCAGGATGTTCGCCGAGGGTGCGCTCAAGGTCTGCCGTGTTATGTGTTTCAGGCGGCAGCAGGTACAGAAGATTCGGGTAAATACGAAAGTTCATCATGGTGGTTGCCTCTTCCATTTATAAAATCACGGATATTATACCATTAAACTTTCGTAAGACCGTACCTGTGTTATAGAGAAATTCCACGAAATTCTGTAGCATAAACACTATATAAATAATATAATTAACATAATAGTTCGATATAACAACGAGGCAAGGACGTCCGGGCGAAGGGAGCGCATAAGGACTCTTTGTCCGTATGGTTTAGGAGGTCATTTATGAAAGTTTGTGATTGTGCAGATCTTCTTAATGCTAAGATCCTGGTTAAGACGGATAGTTTTGAGGAAGACCTGAAGATCGCCTGCGGATCCGACCTGATGAGTGACGTTATGGCTTTTAGCAGTGACGACAGCCAGATCATGATCACGGGTCTTGTGAATCCTCAGACGATCCGTACTGCGGAGATGCTTGATGTAAAGGTGATTATCTTTGTCCGCGGAAAAGTCCCGGATGCGACAATGCAGGAACTGGCAGAAGAGAAGGGTATCGGCCTGATGACATCACCGCTTTCCATGTTCACTGTCTGCGGACTTCTCTACGAAGCCGGACTTCGTGGGAAGGAGGCTGCCGTATAGAACCGTTAGTACGCCAATATGAGATAAGAGATAACGATTTTACTCACGCAGGTGAAGCCAGCAGTTCCATGAAGAAATCCCTGAGCCGTCTCGGTGTTAAGGCGGAAGACATTAAGAGAGCATCGATCGCAATGTATGAAGCGGAGATCAATGCCGTAATCCACGGACATGGCGGAATGGCGGAGGTCACCGTTCATCCGGATAAAGTCGTTATCGTGATCGAAGATCATGGCCCGGGTATCCCTGATCTGGATCAGGCGATGGTGGCCGGCTGGTCCACAGCTCCGGATCTGGCCCGTGAGATGGGTTTCGGTGCCGGTATGGGTCTTCCGAATATTAAGAAGAACTGTGATGATCTGAAGATCGACACGAAAGTGGGCGAGGGTACCTGCGTAACGATGATCATCAATTTTACGTAATCTTGAGGAGTCGGGACCACTGTCCTCCTCGGAAAATCGGAGAGAAAAACCGTGAAGAAATTACACAGTGTTTCATTGATAGGGGATCTCTGTGTCGGATGTACGACCTGCAGTAAGGGCTGTCCGACTCAGGCTATCCGTGTGCGCGGCGGTAAGGCGACGATTTATGATATCCGCTGTATCGACTGCGCGCAGTGTATCCGTATCTGCCCCTACCATGCCAAGATCGCCGTAACAGATACTCTGGAGGAGCGTCTTGCGGCGGCCAGCGGTAAAGTTAAAGTCGCAATCGTAAGCCCTGCTATTTTCTCCCAGTTTGAGAACAGCGCGACACGTATCGATGTAATGAAGTGTGTCCGTCAGATGGGCTTTGACTATGTTTTTGACGAGTCGATCGGCTACTCGGGATATGTCTCGGCAGCGCGTCAGATGCTTCTGGAGAAGCAGTCGGCGGCAGAGAAAATGTCTGAGGATGAGAAGAGCGAGATCTTCCCGATGATCAGTACGACCTGCCCGGTCGTGGTACGTCTCATCCAGATGAAGTACCGTGCACTGATCTCCCATCTGGTCACACTCGATTCGCCGATGGAGCTTACAGCACAGTATGCCATAGATTACCTTTGCCAGAAGCTGCAGATCAAGAAGTCTCTGATCTATATCTGCTATATCTCTCCCTGCCCGGCGAGAGTCACATCGGTCATTAATCCGCTTTGGAAGAAGAAGTCCCTGATCTCGACCTGTGTCGGTACGCATGATGTTTACCCGCAGCTGAGATCGCTTCTGAATAAGATCGATCATCACGACTCGCTTACCCATGAGGAAGAGCGTGCGATCCGTATCTCTGAACCGGAAGGCCTGCAATGTGCGGCGATAGGCGGTGAGTCCACCGGAATGATGATCGATAACTATCTGTCCGTTGATGGTATCGAGAATGTTATCGATATCCTTGAAGAGATCGACAGAGAGAACATCAAGAAGATCGCATATGTTGAAGCGACATGCTGTTTCGGCGGCTGTATCGGCGGTCCTCTTACAGTTATGAACCGCTTTGCCGCACAGGCGAAGCTCCGTGAGCATGTCCATGATTTCTATATGGAAAAGCAGCTGTTCCCGCAGCTGATCGTCCATGAAGAGGACATTATCCCGCAGGTCTGGGAACTTCCGCTTCCGGAGAACCACGCGATGAGACTTTCGGAGAACATCGGTGAGGCGATGACGAAGTATGAGCAGATAGATGAGATCCTCTCGACACTTCCGCAGCTTGACTGCGGTGCATGCGGTGCGCCGTCCTGCGCTGCGATGGCGGAGGATATTGTTCAGGGAAGAGCCAGTATCGATAACTGCATTATCCGTCAGAAGAGAATGAAGAAGGAGTGAACCGGTGCTTTTGCCGGAGAAAAAATCATATGAGAACTGTATCTGAGATTATTGAAGCGATGAATCTGAATGTGCTGACGGAGGTTTTCCGTCCGGATGCCGAGGTGAAGAAAGGCTATGCCGGAGATATGCTGAGCCACGTTATGGCCCATCTTCAGAGCGATGAATGCTGGTTCACGATTCTGAACAGCATGAACGTGATCGCTGTGGCCTCGCTGAATGAGTGCCCGCTTGTCGTGCTTACCGAGGACGTCGTTCTTCAGGAGGCTGTCCTGGAGAAGGCAAAAGCAGAGGAGATCTGCGTCTGCTCGACCGATATGGATACTTATACTGCCTGTGCAGTCTTAAACGGAATTATGGAGACAATGGAGGTCTGATCGTCCGAAATGGCCATTTTTGTATGTGATCTTCATATGCATTCAGCTGTTTCCCCGTGTGCCGAGAATGATATGACACCGGGGAATATGGTTTCTATGGCTATGCTCAACGGTCTCGATGTGATCGCTATTACCGACCACTGCTGTGCGAGAAACTGTGAGGCGGCGGTCAAGTGTTCCGAGTTTTTGAAGAATGAACATGGAAAAGCACCGCTGGTCATTCCGGGTATGGAAGTGGAAGTGGCGGAAGGATTCCATGTGGTCTGTTTGTTTCCAGATGTAAAGACGGCTATGGAATTTGAGGAATACTGGACGGCACACCGCCCGAAGATCAAGAACAGAGTTGATATCTTCGGCAATCAGTATGTCATGAATGATGATGACGAAGTGGTTGAGGAGCTTGAAAATCTTCTTTCTACGGGTTCGGATGTTTCCATGATCGAGCTTTATGAGAAACTTGATGTGATGGGGGCTGCGGCGATCCCTGCACATATTGATAAAGACTCCTACAGTATGGTGGCGTCTCTCGGTACTGTACCGGAAGAATGGAAGGGTAGACTTCTTGAGGTCAGTAGAAGATGCAATCTTCCGGAGTTCTGGGATAAACACCCTGAACTGGCCTCATATCACTATATTGTAGACTCGGATGCGCATCAGCTTCCGGATATTGCCGATCCCGGATACTCGCTGAAACTGCCTATTGAAAAAAATCCCGATATGGATGCCAAGACGTTTGTTAATGCATTGCGGGATTTGATGAGAAAGTGATATAATAGGCACGTTGACAATAACAAATATAGATTTTGAAGTGCTTTTCCGACTGTTTATCAGTTGGTAACTGGGGAGAATCTTGAGAGAATTATCGCTTCATATTCTGGATATCCTGACGAACTCGACCCGTGCCGGCGCGTCGCTGGTGACGCTTACGATCGACATGATATCGAAGAAAGACCGCCTTGTTGTTTCATTTGAGGATAACGGGTGCGGAATGAGCGAGGAATTCGTTGCGAAGGTCACAGATCCTTTTGCGACAACAAGAAGTACGAGAAAGGTCGGACTGGGACTTCCTCTTCTGAAAGAGTTGTGTGAGCTTACAGGCGGAAGCCTTGAGATCACGAGCAAGCTCGGTGAAGGAACAAAGGTAGTTGCTACACTTGTACCTTCGTCGATCGACTGCCTCCCTTTGGGCGCGGTAGGAGAATCGTTAGCTGCTCTTGTCGGATCGTGTGAGAAGACCTGCGATTTCGTAGTTATCTTCCGGCATGATGTGAACGGGGAAGCGGTCATCGATACCCGCGAGATCAAAGAGAAACTCGATGGGATGTCTCTACAGGAACCGGAGATATATTTGTTTTTGTGTGATTATTATCGCGAACAACAAGAATTAATACTTGGAGGTTTATAAGTATGAAATCATTAGCAGAACTCGAAGCAATCAAGAACAAGGCAAAGTCCGACATGTCCGCAAGATCTGAAGCCGGCAAGCGTATCGTAGTCGGTATGGCTACATGCGGTATCGCAGCTGGTGCACGTCCGGTCATGACAGCTATCGTTGAAGAGCTGAAGACCAGAGGTATCGATGATGTTGCTGTTACTATGACAGGCTGCATCGGTCTTTGTAAGTACGAGCCGATCGTTGAGGTTGTTGACGCTGACGGTTCCAAGGTTACATATATTAAGATGGATGCTAATAAGGCGAAGCGCATGGTTGCTGAGCACATCGTAAACGGTCAGGTTTGCGAAGATCTTACGATCGCTACAGCAAATCTTTAATGTGAGGTTGTGAGGGGCCTGTATGATCCTCAATAAACCTTTTCAATCGTTTCAAGTAGACTCTCTTAGCAAAAGGCGGGCAGCAGTGCTGCTCCTCCTTTTTGCGTGGGGAGTTTCTTTTCTTTTCCTGAAGTTTCCGCCCGGAGATCCTGACTTTTCACAGTTTTTCTACTGGTCGGACGACCTTGCAAAGGCGAAGGATTATGTCGCCTTCTATAATGCGCATCCGCTTCGGACGGTCATTACCTCAGATAATCTCATTTATCTCGGCTGTTTCCTCCTGTATATCGCATTTATGCATCTGGTCGGACTTTTCTACTTCACGTTATACGTCTGTGATCTCCGCAAGGTCCCGCTTTCCAGAGCACCGAAGATCTATTTTACCCGTATCTGGTGGCTGATCCTCTATTCGGTGACCCTCACGATCCCGGGACTCATCGGATTTGCCGTTTTCCCGTATCTTTATCTGTTTGCGATACCGGCATTCTATGTCCGATCCGGACTGGTGCTTTTCGAGAAGATGGATGTATACAAGGCGACTCTGATCAGCGCCAAGAAGACCAGAGGACATAAGTTTTCTATTTTCCTGGAACTTCTGGTCATCTCCATGGTCTATACGGCGATCCACTTCCTGATTTCACAGGTGCTGGCAGCAGGCTCTACGGGTATGTTCCTTGTTGAGGCCTTCCTGCGGTCGTATATCGTTCTGGTTATCTTCCGTAACATGGGATCGAGATTCCATATGGTTACGGTCATTGACCATTAATAATTTTCATTTCTTGTCATCATATGACAAAATGCCCCTAATCTTTTCTATTTAATAGGTATCTTTGTTGAAATAATGAATTGCTTTTTTGACATAGATTCCCTATTATTGTTATGTTCTAGAAAATCACATGTGGAGGATTGAATTATGGATATTAAAGAAGAAGCCATTCTTAAGCATACCGAATGGCAGGGTAAAATCGAAGTAATCACACGTGCTCCTGTAGCTTCCAAGCACGATCTTTCTGTTGCATA
>JAEEGL010744358.1_pt1 | contig 13692 bp, 10 predicted proteins | sample 9134231 | NCBI WGS metagenome assembly JAEEGL01 (sample SAMN16246548, study PRJNA631951) | gut metagenome | biome: gut microbiome; feature: rumen; material: fiber-attached | host: Bos | place: Iran: Karaj | collected 2018-10
AACATAGCTCAATTAGCAAATGAATTGAATGGTTATTTATCAAAAGCCAAAAAATATTCAAACAGCGATAATTTAAAAAGTATCATTGTTCCTCATGCAGGTTATACATGGTGTGCAGACACAGCAGCAAAAGCTTTTATTAATATAAATCCTGAAAAATTTGATAGAGCTGTTATTTTAGGACCTTCTCATCATGAATATTTTGAAGGTTGTGGACTATCAAAATTCAGTAATTTTCAAACACCTTTTGGAAATGTTAAAATAGATGTCGATACTAATAATATGTTATTAAAAGAAGCTCCTGAAATTTTCTTTACTTTATCTGAAAGTGTCGATTTAAATGAACATTCTATTGAACAAGAAATGCCTTTTTTGAAATATATTTTTAAAGATAAAAATTTTAGTATTTTACCTATTATGGTTGGAGATAGCAATTTAAAATATAATAGAAATATTGGAAAATTATTATATAATTTATATGAAGATGAGAAAACTTTATTTGTTATTAGTAGTGATTTTTGCCATTGGGGAAAAAGATTTGGATACACTTTTTATGATAAAAGTTATGAAACTCCCAGTGAATCTATTGAAGCTTTAGATAAAGCTGCTTTAGAAATTATTGGTAGAATGAATTCTGAACAATTTGAAGACTATTTTAAAAAAACTAGAAATACTATTTGTGGAAGAAATCCAATTAGTATTGTTTTAACTATGATTGAAAATTATCAAAAGAATAATAGCAATAAAAAAGTTAGTTTTGAATGTGCTGGTTATTCTCAAAGTGAGAGAGTTAAAAGTTTTAATGGATCTTCTGTTTCTTATGCTGCTGGTGTTAATTTTATTATTTAGATATTTTTCTTTTTAATTAAATAAATTATTATTTTAAATTATTATTTTGGAATATTATTATTATAAAATTTTTTTTTTATATCAAAAAATATATTTTCTTATTTATTTTACATATATAAAATTTTATATAATTATTAAAATAATAATATATTATATAAAATGAATATTATTTTTTATATTAAACTTTGATTAATTAAATAAATATTATTTTTTTTTATATTAAATTTTTCTAAATCTAATTAAAAATTTTTCAATATCATTATTAAAAAATGATTTTTACTTAATAAATATAATCAATATAAATAATTATTTTTTATTCATAGAAAAAAAAAGATTTATTATATATATATATAATTTTTATATATATATTATTGAAACTTTAAAGCTTATAATAAAATTAATTAATACTCTTTATTTCTTCTATAAAATTTTTCCAATTTACAAAATAATTAATATATTTATAATTATCATAGCTAAAATAATTAAGTTTATCATTTATTTGCTTTATTAAAGCATTATTTATATAATTTAACACATAACTTGGAATATCTATTCTATTTTCATTATTTACATTATTTTCTTTTACAAAATTAAATCTAGAATGATTTAAATTATTAAAAAAAATAATAGAAATAAGAGATCTATTATTTTTATTAATTTCATTATTAGATGAAGTACTATCTGAACTAGTACTTTTTTCATCTGAAAATTTACAATTATTAACATAAGTTTTTTTAATCAAATTATTTAATTTAATATTATTAATTTTAGAAATAAAATTTTTATCTTTTATTTTATTTTGATTTAAATTTGTTTCGTTTTTATTTTCAATTAGAGTTAAATATTTTTTTAATTTTTTGATTGTTAATTTTGGGAATTTTAAATTATTATTATAAAAATTTTCACCAATTAATTTATTATAAATTTTATCATATAATCCTTTTGTTAAATTTAATATTTTAATCGCCAAATTTAAACTATCAATATTTTCATTATAATTTAATTGTTTATACAAATATGAATTTATTTGTTTTGAATGTAAATAAATGCAATTATTAATTTTACATTCAATATTATTTAAAAAATAATAGCAATAATTTGTTTGAAGATATTTTATTTTAATTTTTTTCCCGCAAATATTTAAATTATTTAAAGATAAAATACATAAAGCAGCTTGATTTATTGTATCAAATTGAACTATTAAATTTTTTTCATCTTTTTTTTGGAGGTTTAAAAAAATCATTGATTTTATGTGCCCATATTGACCAATGAATTTTTTTTGATATAAAATATCTTTAATTAAAATATTTTCAGGTAAATTTGAAATAAAAACACTATTTTTACAAATAAACCGATCATAATTATCATTTGTTTTTTTATAAGAATTATATGAATATTGAAGACTTGTCATATTAAAAATTATGAGTTTTTTTAAATATATATAATTATAGATAATTATTATAAATTAATTGTTATGAGTTTAAAAAATATTATAAAAGATTTTTTATTTTTTTTATTACAATATTATTATTTTATAATAATATTTTAATTATTAATTATATTATTAAAAATATTAATTATTATTATTTTTATTTATATTTATTATTTAAAAATAATTAAATTAATAAAATAAAATTTGTTTATTTAAATTTATTTTAATGTTTTCAATTACTGTTATATGAATCTAATAAATCTTTTTCAAATTCTAATTTTGATTTTGCTTTTTTTAATACAATATATTCTAATAATTTTTTATTTTTTTTTAATAATTCTTCAGGATTTTCATTTTCTTTTTTTAATTTTTGTTCATAATATAATCTTTTATTTCTTATATCTATATTGTTTTTTCCTATATGTAATTCATTTATTTTATGAATTTCTTTTTCTAATTTATTAATTTTTAAATTTTTATAAAAATTTAATGAAGTATTATTATTATTACTATTTTTATTATTATTATTATTAAATGTATTAATTTTTATATTGTTTATTTCGTTTTGTTTATTTAAAGAATTACAAATATTATTTTTTTTTTCAAAAAAATCAATTTTTCCCAATTCATGATTAAAAAAAATATTATCTTTATTATTTTTATAATCTTTATATTTTTTATTCATAAAAGTTCTATACATTGTAGAAAAATTATCATTTATTTTAAAATGATAATTAGGATTTAAATCTTTAAACTCATTATTTTTATTATTATAATCTAATTTTTCATTATAATTAAAATTAATTCCATCAATAATAATATCTTTCATAATTTTAGTAAAATCAATTTTATCAAAATTATAAATAACAAAATTATAAAAATTTTCTATTTTATCTTCATTATACAATTCATTTGGGAATTTATATTTAACAAAAAATTCATAAATTAATTCAATTTTTTTATCAGGATTATTTTTTAAAAAATAAACTAATTTCATTAGAGCTTTAGTGTTTTTTTCATATCTTTTACATTCACTATTTGAGTTAAATTTTTTAGAAAATGTAAATAAAAATGGAATTACAATAGGAATTTCTTTATTTATTTTACCATCTAAAAAATTACTAGAAGGATTAAATTGAGAATGAGAATTTTTTTTATTTTGATTTATGAGAAATTCCATATAATTTAGATTTTCTTTATTTTTTTTATTTATTACTTCTTGAATTGAATTATTATTATTTAAATTATTATATGTATAATCAATAGAACTTAATTTATTACTACTTTTACTATTATGATTGTTCAAATCAAAATGTTTATTTCTTTGTGTGTTTCCTAATAAATTATTGTTAAAATTTATTTTTTCTTTATCAATTTGCATTAATTTGTAATAATAATTATTATTTTCGAATTCTTTATCATTTTTTTCTTTAATTTCTTTTAAAGAAGAACAATGTGTTAAAAATTTATTATTATTTTTTTTATTATCTAAAGTTATTTTTTCTTTATTTATATTTGATAATTTAGAAATTAAATTATTTTCACTTTGATTTTTTATCATTTCTTTTTTATTAAATTTTTCAAAAATGTTTTTAATATTATTTTTAAGATTAATATTATTATAAAAATTATTTAAAAAGAATTTCGGATTTGAATGTTTAATTCTTGGAGAATTAATTATTTTAAATTCACTGTAATCTTTTTGATCGCTTTTATAATTTTTACTTCCTTTTAAATAATTTAATTTCATTCGATATTTAATTAATTCAAGATTTAAATTTTTATTCGTTGGATTATTATAATTTTTAATATTTTTTAATTCTTGTTTATTACTTAATAAATTATTATAACAAAAATTATATTCTTTATTATTCATAATTATTAAAATTATAATAAATGAAAATAATTTTTATTTATAATTTATTTAATAAAAATTTAAATTAATATTTAAATTAAAATTATGTCTTCATTAACTCAAAATAATAATGTTACAACGAGCGGCTCACAAAAAATAGCAAAAAAATTATCAAAATCAAAACAATTTGATTATACATTCAAAATAGTTATGATAGGTGATTCAGGTGTAGGAAAATCATGTATTTTATTAAGATTTGCTGATGATAAATTTAATGAAAATTTTTATGCTACAATTGGAGTGGATTTTCGATTTAAAAATGTAATGGTAGATGATAAAAGTGTTAAATTACAAATTTGGGACACAGCAGGTCAAGAAAGATTTAAAACAATAACAAGTGCGTATTATAGAGGAGCCGATGGGATAATTATTGTTTATGATATTACTGATAGAAATTCCTTTGCTCATATTAAAGATTGGCTTGATGATGTTAATAAATACACAGATGATAATCCTTTAAAAATTATTGTTGGAAATAAAATTGATTTAATTAAAGATAAACAAATAAATAATAATGATATGAAAACTATGACTGCTCAAACTGGAATTGAAATTATTGAATGCAGTGCGAAAGATAGTATTAAAATTAATGATTTGATGGAAATTATGACTAAAAAATTAATTGAAAAAAAAAAAAACGAAGGAAATAAAAATACAACAAAAAGTATGATTTTAAATGATATTAATAACAAAAATAAAGAAATGAATAATAAAGGTTGTTGTTAATATTTTATATAAATAAATATATTAATAATAATTATTTATTTATATTTTAAATAAAATAAATATACAATTTTTTTTTATTAAAAAACATTTGATGAACATTTGAAAAATTATTTTATTTATTAAATTAATAATTAAAAATGTTTTTTTTTAAAAAATAATTCTCTTTCTTCAGGATCTTCATAACCTATGTGATATCTTAAATCTTTTTCACCTATTTTTTCAAGCAATCTCATCATTTGTAAATCTTTTTTTTTAATATTAAATTCTAATAAACTTAAAGGTTTTTTATTTTCTTCTTTTATTCTTTCTAATAAACTTGGAGGTTTATCATTTCTTAATAATTCAACCATTGGAGCTTTAATTGAACGAAAAGTACTTTTTCTTTTTGGAAGAGAATAATTTTCATATAAATGTTTAAATTTAGGTTTATTTAATTGAATTGAATCGATGGTTTTTTTTGTTTCTATTTCATTTTCTTCTTTTTTTTTTGGAGAATGAATAATTTCTTTACATTTATCTAAATTATTTATTATTAATTTAAATGGATGATATTTATATAATTTTTTATATTTTTGAATTTTCATAAACATTCCATTTCCATTTGAACGTTGAATCATTTCATCTTTATTTAATTCAGAAATTATTTTATTTTCATCTTCATTATATAATCTAGTTTTTAAAATGATACTTTTTGGATTAATATTATCTTTAAAAATTGGGTCAATTTTTGGTAAAAATTTATTACAACTTTCATAATAAAAATCAAAATTTTCTCGTTTAAAATATGGATGTAAAGAACTTAAATGTTTATTTTTTAAATTTTCTGAAATAACATCTTCATTTAAATCTTTATAACTATAACTTTTATTTTTTTGTTTTCTTAAATCTAATAATTTATTTGAAGTTTTTATCATTTTTAAATTAGGAAATAATTTTTTTTCAGGAGATGAACTAATTGTTTCATAAACATTAGGAAGGTCATTTGATGAAATATGATTATTTCGTGATTCAATTTCATTTGTTGAAGTTAAATAAATTCCATTTTCTAAATTATTAGAAAAAGTATTTAAAATTGATGATGAATAATTATTTTCTTTTGAAGTTGGAACGTTTTCATTTTTTTCCATTAATATTTACAACTTAAATTAAATAATTAATATTTAATTATATTTTTAATATTATTTTATCAATAAAAAAAATAAATACTTTTTTTTTTAATTTATATTATGATATTTTTTTTATTTACATAAAATTATTTTTTGTTTTTATAATTTAAGATTATTTTATTTAAATTTTCAATTTCTTTTCCAATTTCATTTATTTTTATTTCATTATTTTGTGAGATAAAATCATCATTTTCCAATTTTTTTTTATTTTTTTCAATAAGATATTTTTTTCTTAAATATTTTTTTAATAGTTCAGAAAATGAAGAAATTATTATTTTTTTTCCTTTATGCATTAAATTTGAAAATGTATTTCCAAAATTATAATGAATTTTATGTTTATTTATTTCACTAATATTATTATCACTATTATTATTATTATTATTTTCTTCTTTAAATTTTTCTTTTATATTATTATTTATATATAAAAATTTTATTTCAGCATTATTTTCAATTTTATCATTTGATAAATTATTATTTTCATTTGAAAAATATTCATTAAAATAATTATTTTTTTTTGATTTTAATAATTTTTTTTGAAATTGAATTTCTCTATTTGATAATTTATCTAAATATGAATATTTATTATAAAACTTTTTAGATAATAATATTTTATCAATATATTTTTTATCAAAATCATTAGCTAAAGGTTTATATAAATTAGGTCTACTTTTATTTTTATTTTTAACTAGTTTAAAACTTTTATTTTTTATATAAGTAGAATTTAATCTTTTAAAACCATAATCATTAATTAAACTTTTATCACTTAAATGTAATCTCATTGACAATGTTGTACTGCTTGTTTTAAAATTATTTTTATAATATTTATGTTTATTTGAATGTGATTTCATACTTTTTTCCATATTTTTAGTAATAAAATTGTTTAAAATATGAATTGTTTTTTTTTCATTTTTTGGATAATTAAATTCAAAATTTTTATTTTCTGTAATAAATTTATGATAATTTTTTTTTAATAAAGTATTATAAATATCTAAATGATATAAATTTTTTTGAATATCTGAAGATAAATTTTTTTTATGATTTGATTTTATATTAAAAGTTTCATTATTAAAAATATTAAATAAATCTTTATCTAATTTATTTATTAAATTTAATTGTTTTGCATCGAAATATTTATTATTAAGATTATTTTCAAAATTTTCATATCTATTATTTATTTCATAAATTCCATGAGATAATCTAAATAATAAATCTTTTTTTTTTTTGCTTCTTTTTTTTTCTTCTTCGATTTTTATTTTTTCTAAATTTTTTTGATATTCTAATTGTTTTTCAATTTTTTCATTTATAAATTTAATTCGAAATCTTTCTTTTAAATTTCTACATAATCTAAATAATTTTCCGCCATAAACAATATTAACAGAATCTATTATGTGACATGCGTTTTTATAAGTATCAAAAGAATTTTCATCTTCTTGAACATATTCATAAGTTAAACCAATCAATAAAAAATCACAAAATAAAAAATTAATAAATTTATTTATAAATTTTGAATTATTATTTAAATTACATAATTTAATGCAAATTCTACAAGTGTTTAATAATAAATTTTCATAATAAAATGCTTGTGAAAAATTATAATCTTCAATATAAAAAGAAATTATATTTAAAACTATTAAACAATAAATTTTATAAGTATTAAAATCATGTGCAATTTTATTTTTTAAGTAAAAAAATTTTAACATATTATAAGCTAAATTTAAATTAGAAAAATATTTTATTTGATTTTCTTGAATTTTATTTATAAATGCATTAAAATATAATTTTATACTTAAAACTTGTGTTATTTTTTCATATTGAGTATTATTTTTATTTGTTATTAATAAAAGTTTATTTATATCAATTTGAATTTCATTTAAATATTCTTCTAATTCAAACAAACCTTCTTTTTTATTTTTTGAAAAATGAATATTTAATTTATTTTTAAAAATTTTAAATTTACATTTTATTTTAATAAATAATAAATTAAAGGAAGCATTTGATTGTTTAAATAATAAATGTTCTCTTGATAAAATAGATGAAATTATAATTTCATATTTTTTAGTTTTATATAATAAAAACATTTGTACTAAAATTTGATTTAATAAATTTTCATCTTTTTCTTTATTTTTTTCAATCATTGTTTCAAATAATTTTAATTCATTTTCTTTTTTTTCTTTATTTTCTTTTTTTTCTTGTTTTTTCAAATTAAAATTAAAATTTTTAAATAAAGAACTTTTTTTATTTACTTTTGTTGTATTATTTAAATTAAAATTACTTTTCATATTTATTATTATTAATATATTAAATTTAAATAAAAATTATTTATGGGAACTAAACAAACATTACAAATTCCTGAAACAAATGCTCCTTTAAATATGCCTAATTCATTTTTATATGGAACATCATCTTTAAAAAATATTGAAAATCATTATTTAGTTTCAGAAATTTCTAAAAAAAAATTAAGTTTTCAAAAATATGAAGAATATGAAGAAACTATGAATTCTTTTATAAATTTATTATATGACAAAATTTCAAAAAATAATATTGAAAATAAATTAAATTTAGATGATAAAATATTATCAAGTTATTTTATGGATTTAAATGATGAAATTAATATTGATCAATTATTTGAATTAGCTAATTTTATATATAAAAAAATAGGTGCGGTTTTTGGATTAAGTCAAATTTATCCTAAAAAATTAATGCATAAAATTAATTTTGGGTTGATAGCAAAATATTTATCTTTAGAATATAATGATTCTAATGAAATATTTAGAGAAATTTCTGAAAAAATTATAAAAAAAATGAATTTTTTAACAGATGAATTTCCTTTTAAATTATTTCATATAATTAATATTATAGAAAGTAAATGTTGTTATTTATATGGTTATGATAAAAATTTTAATTTAAATATTTGGATTGAACCTTATAATATAGATGAAAAATTAAGTAGTAAAATTACTTATTTAGATTATATTATTTATATTACATTTATTTTAGATGTAATTATTCCTGCTTTAGAAAATAAAAATATCAAATTTAATGATAAAATTAATATTTTTATTAATTTTAATCAAAAAGAAGCAAATCTTGAGTTAATTAATTATTTAATATCAAATATGAATAATTATTATCCTTTGACTATAAATAAAATGTATATTATAAATTATAATGTAATTCTATTTAAAAAAAATACTGCTTTTAAAGAGAAATTAAAAAGTAATAATTTTAATAAAAATATAATATTTTTTCCTAATGATTATAATACAACTGAATATTTGGAAAAAATTATAAATAAAAATATGATTCCAAAAAATTTTGGAGGTGAAATAGAAATAGAAAATTTTAATTTTGAAAAAGAAGAAGATATTTTTGAAAAATTTGCAGAATATTTATCAAAAAATATATTTTGTAAAATTTAATATAAAACATAAATTTTTAATATAAAATTATATTATTTTTAAATATTTACTATTTATTTATTAATTTATATTTAATAAAATATTTAACAAAAATGAAAATTGAACATAAATATTCTTTTAAAGACAAAGATTTTGAAAAATTTATGAAAAAAAATAATTTTGAAGAAGTTCATTTACCTTCAAATTATACTTGGGAAAAAGAAGGAAAAAATATAATAAATAATTTAGATAATATTATTTTATTTTCAAATGAACAAAAAAAAATTATAAAATATTTATATTTAAATGATTTAATTCCTAAAGAATATCATTCAGAATTATGGTATATTTCAATTGGAGCAAAAAGAGAACAAATAAATAATCCAAATTATTATAAAAATTTATTAAATAATTATCCTTATTTTATTCCTTCAGCACATGAAAAACAAATTGAATTAGATATTCCAAGAACATTTGTTGATCCAAATTTACAAAATTGTTCTGATTTAAAAATAAAATTAAGAAATATTTTAATTGCTTATTCAAAAAGAAATATAACAATAGGCTATTGTCAAGGATTTAATTTTATGGTTGGAAAATTATTACAATATTATAATTATAATGAAGAAAAAACATTTTGGGTTTTTACACAAATTTTAGAAAATATTTTACCTTTAAATTATTATATAACTATGTATGGTGTATTAATAGATACAAATATTATAATGGATATTTTAAAAATGAAAAATGGTGATGATTTAAATCCAAATTTAGAATTATTTTATTATAAAACTATTATTTTATTTTTAGCAAGTTTATTTACAGAAAATTTAAATGATAAATTATTATATTTAGTTTATGATTCTTTATTTATGGATGGTTTTATTGTTATTTATAAAGTTATTTTATTTTTATTTGATTATTTAATGAAAATGCATAAAAAAATAAAAAGAGAATTAGAATTAAATGAAATGGATGAATATTATAATTCTATATTAAATAAAATAAATGAAAAAGATTTGAAAAATTTTAAAAAATTATTATTTGATGAAAATACATATTTTGAATTTAATATTAAATCATTAGAGAAAATGAGAAATAATAAAAAAGATGAAATTTATAGAGAAATTGAAAAAGATGTAAAATTAAAAAAATTTAAAGAAGATGATAAAGAAAATAAATTAGTATTAAATTCTTTATTATTATATAAAAATGGAAAGAAAAATGAGTTTAAAGAATGTGATTTAGATTGGCCTTTATGTATTTATGATAAAAAATATAGATATGAATTATCTGAATTTTTAAATTTTAGAGTATTAAATTTTGAAATTAAAGAAGATTATTTTAATAATTTAAGTGAATTAAATAAAAATAATAATATTGTAAAAGAAGAAAATAATAATAATATTAATCCTTTAATTAAACAAGCAGAAAAATTCAAAGATTTATTAATTGAAAGAAGAAAACATTTATGTGATTCTAATGAACATTTTTCAATAAAAATTAAGGAAGATAATTTAAAAGAAAATATTCAATATTTTTATAAAAAAGCTGGTTTGTTTAATGATAATAATAAAGATTATAATAATAATGTAATAAATAGTATTGATGATGCTAATAGAGTATTTAAAAGTATTATGATTAAAAAAAAAGAGGATAATTCTGAAAAAAGTAAAATAAATTATAATAAAGAAGATTTGAATAATTTTATAAAAAGTTTATTTAAAAATAAAGAAAATATAGATGAAGTAAATGAAGAAGATGATGAAAATGATGAAAATGATGAAAATAATGATGATGTTATTGAAAGTATTTATTTTAAAAACAATTAATTATTAAATATATTTTAAATATTATTTATAATAGCATTTTTTGATTTATTAAAGTTATATTAAATAATAATATTAAAAATTTTAATTATATTATATTTAAGTATTATTATATATTTATATTTAGATTATAATAAATAAAATTAATTTTAATGAATCATATTTATAAAAGAGTATTTTTAATTATAAAATTATTTTTAATATAATTTTAAAGAATAAAAAAAATTAATTATTAAGTATAATTTAAATTTTAAAAATAAAATTGTTTATTAAAAACATCTAATAATATCAAACTTTGAAATAAAATAAATAAAATAATAATAAAAAAGAGTTAAAGTTTTTTTAATATTAATTTAAATAAAAATAAATTTCTATAATCATTAAAAAAATTTTACAAAAATAAATTATTAAATAAAAACTTTTATAAAAAATTAATTAAAAATATTTATCGCATTTTTCACATACAAAATGTTGATTTGGTTTACAATTTGTTCCATATGCATTAAATATTAATTTACCTGTTATATTTGCAACATTTTTATAAGTTCTACTTTTATTAAATTTTACAACATATTTTACATTTTTTTTCTTGTAACAAAAAGGACAATTTGGAATTTTACTATATGTATAAAAATTCAATGAATCATTTTCAAAATCATTTAATTTATATTGATGATTGTAAATATAATTACATTGATCATGTTTAAAATTTTTAAAATTTTTTGGATTCATTTAAATTAAAATTTTATTTATTTTTATTAATTTTTTAATGAAATATTATAATGGACGAAAAATTCAATTAAAAATAAATAAAAAAAATTTATGGATGGATAGTGATGAAGAATCAAGAAAATTAAATGCTGATGATATATTAAAAAAATTTGAAGAAGCAAAAAATTATTTTGAAGAAGAAAATAATAATAATAATAACATTAATAATAATAATAATAATAACATTAATAATAATAATAATAATAATAATAATGATAATAATAATAATGATAATAATATTAATAGTGATAATAATAATATAAATAATAATATAAATAATAATAATCTTAATATTGAATTAAACACACATTTAGATAAAGAAATAATAAATAAAATTATAAAAGAAAATAATCAAGAAAATGAAATAATAGGTCAAAAAAAATTTAGAGAAGATAAATTTAAATTAAATCCAGAAGAAAAAAAATTATATCAGCAATTAAATATAAATCCTAAAGAGGCTCATTTATTTGCAAAATATATTAAAGAAGGAAAAAGAATTCCAAGAAGAGGAGAAGTTGGAATAACATCAGAACAAATTGCATATTATGAAAGTGTTGGTTATGTTATGAGTGGAAGTCGACATAAAAAAATGAATGCAATTCGTCAAAAAATAGAAGGTAAAGTTTATTCAACTGAAGACAAAAGAGCATTAGTATTATTTAATTTAGAAGAAAGTTTAAAAAAAGAGAAAAAAATTATAGATAATTTTAAAACAATAATTAATAATAATAAAATTAATAATAATAATAATAATAATTCTTAAAAAAAAATAATTAAATAAAATTAATATATTTTTATTTTTATAAATAAAAATAACAATATTTATTTTTAAATTAATATTAATTAAAATAATAAATAATTTTTTTATTTAATAAGATAGATATAATGGAACAAAATCAAAAAGAAGAAGAAAAAAAACGTTTTCCAAAAGCCAAAAAATTTGCTAGATTAATTAAAAAAGGACGTCAAGGTCAAGTTCATTTTCAAGGATATCGACCAAGTGCTAGTTTCAAAAGAAATAAAAGAAATTTAAAAAGATTACCAAGAAATCCAAAATATCTTAAAAAAAGTGTTTTGAGACAAAATACTTGGGATAGATATAGTATATTATTAAATCCATGTACTTCAGAAAGATTTTATAAAAAAATGGAAAATGAAAATACAATTATTTTTTATGTTGCACAAAAAGCAAATAAACAAGAAATTAAAGCAGCTTTTAAAGAAGCCTTTGGTGTTAAACCTGAAAGAGTAAATACTTTAAATACAATTTTAGGTAGAAAAAAAGCTTTTATTAAAATTCCTAAAGGAAATGAAGCTTCTGAAATTGCAAATAAAATAGGATTAATTTAAAAAATAATTTAATATGTTCATCTTAATTATTAAAAAAATAAATAATCAATCAAAATTAACTTTTAATAAAATATTTTTTAATTTAATTTTATAAATTTAATTTATTTTATTATAATTTAAATATAATTTATAAATAAAATATAAAATCTTTATTTTATATTATTAAAATTAATGTCGAACTTAGCTAACAATCAACCTATTTCTAATCAAAATAATCCATTTAATAATTATATGTTTCCAAAAACTATAAAATCAA
>JAEEGL011363118.1_pt1 | contig 13692 bp, 27 predicted proteins | sample 9134231 | NCBI WGS metagenome assembly JAEEGL01 (sample SAMN16246548, study PRJNA631951) | gut metagenome | biome: gut microbiome; feature: rumen; material: fiber-attached | host: Bos | place: Iran: Karaj | collected 2018-10
ATTAGTGTATAATAAACGTGTTGTGACATTAAGAGCGTTGATGCGGGAGGTTGCCGAAAGGGTTTTTCCGCGGAGCGATGTCCGGTTCAAGAAAACGGGCGACAAGGTCACTGTAATACTTGCGCGGTTCCTTAATGAGTTGCAGAAGGAAACACGCGGCTGAGTGTGCAGTCACCACTTGTCGTGCTGAGTAATCAAAAAGTACGAAAAGGAGGGGACTTTTTTTATGGCTAATCAGAAGATTAGAATCAGTCTTAAGTCTTACGATCACAAGTTGATCGACCAGTCCGCTGCTCAGATCATCGAGACAGCAAAGAAAACAGGTGCTAAAATCAGTGGTCCTATACCGCTTCCCACAAAGAAAGAAGTTGTTACTATTCTTCGTGCGGTACACAAGTACAAGGACAGCAGAGAGCAGTTTGAATTAAGAACACACAAAAGACTGATTGATATTCTTATGCCTACAGCAAAGACAGCTGACGCTTTAAGACGTCTTGATCTTCCTGCAGGTGTGGATATTACATTAAAAGTCATGAACTAATTGCCAAAGGCGATTAAAAACAAAATTAACCCAAATGCAGTTATATAACTGCAACGAGTTTATAATAGGTACAGTATTGAAAACCCGTTATAAACTGTAGAATGATCTCCCGAAAACGGGCGATCCGCTGTAAAGTTTATTATGGAGGTAAAAGTTATGCAGAAGGCTATAGTTGCTAAGAAAATCGGTATGACACAGATTTTCGCTGAAAACGGCTTACTTATTCCTGTAACCGTTCTGGAAGCGGGCCCTTGTGTTGTAACACAGAAAAAAACAGTTGAAAACGACGGATACGATGCTATCCAGGTTGGCTTTGGCGAGATCAAGGCCAAGAAAGTGAACAAGCCCATGAAAGGTCATTTTGACAAGGCAGGCGTTGTTCCCACAAAAGTTCTTAAGGAATTAAGACTTGACGATACATCCGCTTACGAGGTTGGTTCCGAGATCAAGGCTGATGTATTTGCAGCAGGCGATAAGGTTGACGCTACAGGCGTTTCCAAGGGTAAGGGCTACCAGGGTCCCATCAAGAGACACGGTCAGTCAAGAGGTCCTATGGCGCACGGCTCCAAGTACCACAGAGGTGTAGGTTCTTTAAGTTCCGCTACAACACCCGGTAAGGTAAAGAAGGGCAAGAAGATGGCAGGTCACATGGGCTCTGTTCAGGTTACGGTACAGAATCTCGAAGTTGTTCGTGCAGATGCAGAAAAGAACTTACTTCTTATCAGGGGTGCCGTTCCCGGTACAAAGGGTGCCGTTATCGTGATCAAAAACAGCGTTAAGGCCTGAGATTACGTAAAGGAGGAAAAACCTAATGGCAAATGTTAAGGTATACAACATGAGCGGAAGCGAAGTTGGTTCTATAGATTTGAATGACAGTATTTTTGCGGTAGAGGTAAATGAGCACGTTATGCATCAGGCAGTTGTTCAGTACCTTGCAAACCAGAGACAGGGCACACAGAGTGCGCTTACCCGTGCAGAGGTTCGCGGCGGCGGCAGAAAGCCCTGGAGACAGAAGGGTACAGGCCGTGCAAGACAGGGTTCTATCCGCGCTCCTCAGTGGACAGGCGGCGGCGTTGTTTTTGCTCCCAAGCCCAGAGATTACTCTTTTAAGTTAAACAAGAAAGTTAAGAGACTTGCTTTAAAGTCTGCTTTAACTACAAAATTAAACGAGGGCAGCCTTGTGGTATTTGACGAGCTCAGCTTTGATGCTCCCAAGACAAAGGAATTTGCTCAGGTATTAAAGAATGTAAGTGTTGACAAGGCGCTTGTTGTTATCGAAGAAGGCAACAACAATGCTGTTCTTTCGGCAAGAAATATCCCGACAGTTAAAACTGCCTGCGTAAACGCTATCAACGTATACGACATCATCAAGTATGATTCGCTTGTGGTTACAAAGACAGCTGTTGAGAAGATACAGGAGGTGTACGCATAATGGCAGATATCAAATATTATGACGTTATTTTAAAGCCCGTTGTTACAGAAAAAAGTATGAACGAGATGGCTGAAAAGAAGTACACTTTTTATGTACACACATCTGCAACAAAGATCCAGATCAAGCAGGCTGTAGAAAAGATGTTTGAGGGCACAAAGGTTGCAAGCGTAAACACACTTAACCTTAACGGTAAGACAAAGAGACGCGGTTACACGGTTGGCAAGACCAACGACAGAAAGAAAGCTATTGTACAGCTTACGGAAGACAGCAAAGACATCGAAATTTTTTCAGGTATGTGATAATAAGTAAGCCGTGCGCAGACAAGAAAAGAAAAAATCGTCAAGCTTGCTTGTAAGAATTTTTTCTTTGCGCAGGATGCATAGGGCGCACGCCCGACACCGAAACGCAGCGAAGCGGAGTGAGGTAAGCACGGCAAAACGCGTCAAACAGATATAGTTATTGCACCAAGCGTGCAGAGAATTAAAAGAAAAGGAGTGTAAAAAATGGGTATTAAGAGATTTAAGCCTTATACACCTTCAAGAAGACAGATGACAGTATCTGACTTCGCTGAGATAACAAAATCTACTCCCGAGAAAAGCCTTACTGTTCATATCAAAACAACAGCAGGCCGCAACAATCAGGGTAAGATAACCGTTCGTCACATCGGCGGCGGCGCTAAGAAGAAATACAGAATAATCGACTTTAAGAGAAACAAAGATGGTATCCCCGCAAGGGTAACGGCTATCGAGTACGATCCTAACAGAACAGCTAATATCGCACTTGTATGCTACGCTGACGGCGAGAAGAGATACATCCTTGCTCCCAACGGCTTAAAGGTAGGCGACACTGTCATGAACGGTGCAGATGCCGAAGTAAGAGTAGGCAACGCACTTCCTATGAGAAACATCCCTATCGGTGCCGAAATACACAATATCGAAATGAAGCCCGGCGCAGGCGGACAGCTTGTTCGTTCCGCAGGCAACGTTGCACAGCTTATGGCTAAGGAAGGCAAGTACGCAACCGTAAGACTTCCCTCCGGCGAGATGAGACTTCTCCCCATAGACTGCCGCGCAACTATCGGCGCAGTAGGCAACGGCGACCACGAACTTATCAACATCGGTAAGGCAGGTAAGAAGCGTCACATGGGTATCAGACCTACAGTACGTGGTTCTGTTATGAACCCCAACGACCATCCTCACGGTGGTGGTGAAGGCCGTGCACCTATCGGTCGTCCCGCACCTTGTACACCTTGGGGCAAGCCTGCTCTTGGTTACAAGACAAGAAAGAAGCATAAAGCAAGCAATAAGATGATTATTCGCGGCAGAAACAAATAATGGAGGTCAGGTATAAATGAGCAGATCACTTAAAAAAGGACCTTTCTGTGACGACCACCTTATGAAAAAGGTTGTTGCTCAGAATGAAGCCAATACAAAGAACGTAATCAAAACTTGGTCTCGTCGTTCAACTATCTTCCCCGAAATGATCGGCCACACAATTGCTGTTCATGACGGAAGAAAGCACGTTCCCGTATATATCACAGAGGATATGGTAGGTCACAAGCTTGGCGAGTTCGCTCTCACAAGAACTTACCGCGGTCACGGCAAGGACGCAGAGAAGAAGTCTAAAGTAAGGTAATTAAATAATACGGCATTCGGGTACGGAAGCGGCAAGGCCGTTTCCTGCGCGATATGCGTTATATAAACCGGAAGGAGGAGCCTTAAAATGGCAAAGGGACACAGAAGCCAAATTAAGAAGGAAAGAAACGAACAGAACAAGGACAGAAGAGCTCAGGCTCATGCAAAGTATGTTCGTGTTTCCGATTCAAAGGCTAGAATAGTTTTAAACCAGATCAAAGGTAAGAGCGTAGGCGAGGCTATGGCAATTCTTGCATACTCACCCAGATATGCTGCCGAGATCATCGAGAAGGTTTTAAAGTCTGCAATCGCTAATGCAGAAAACAACTTAGAGTTAGATGTAAACAGTTTGTATGTTGCTGATGTTGCAGCTAATCAGGGCCCGACTCTCAAGAGAATACGCCCCAGAGCTCAGGGCAGAGCTTATAGAATCAACAAAAAGACTGCTCACATTTCAATATACTTAGATGTGAAATAAGGAGGTTCAACCAATATGGGTCAGAAAGTAAATCCACATGGCTTAAGAGTTGGTATTATAAAGGACTGGGATTCTACATGGTATGCAGACAAGAAGGACTATGCTAACTTCTTGGTTGAAGACCAGAAGCTCAGAAATTATATCCAGAAAAAATTAGTTAATTCGGGTGTTTCCAAGGTTTCTATCGAAAGAAACAACGAAAGAGTTAAGATCACTATCAATACTTCAAAGCCCGGCATCATCATCGGCAGAAACGGTGCTTCCATCCAGGAATTAAGCACAGAACTTCAGAAGATGACAGCACAGAAGGTGCTTATCAATATCGAAGAGATCAAAAAGCCCGAGCTTGATTCTCAGCTTGTTGCAGAGGATATCGCTAAGCAGCTTGAAAACCGTATCACTTTCCGCCGCGCTATGAAATCTGCTATGAGCAGAACTATGAAGTTTGGCGCAAAGGGTATCAAGACAGCTTGCTCAGGTCGTTTAGGCGGTGCAGAAATGGCAAGAAGCGAAAGCTACCATGACGGTACTATCCCTCTTCAGACTTTAAGAGCAGATATCGACTACGGCTTTGCAGAGGCAAACACAACATACGGCAAGATCGGTGTTAAGGTTTGGATCTACAAGGGCGAAGTTCTTCCCGAGAAGAAGGCAGCAAAAAAGGAAGGGAGTGCTGAATAATGTTAATGCCTAAGAGAGTTAAAAGACGTAAGCAGTTCAGAGGCCGTATGACAGGCAAGGCTATGCGCGGCAACAAAATCACTTACGGTGAATTTGGTATCGTAGCAATGGAACCCAGCTGGATCACTTCCAATCAGATCGAGGCTGCCCGTATTGCTATGACAAGATATATCAAGCGTGGCGGTAAAGTTTGGATCAAAATTTTCCCCGACAAGCCTATCACTGAAAAGCCTGCCGAAACACGAATGGGTTCCGGTAAAGGTTCACCCGAGTATTGGGTAGCAGTTGTTAAGCCGGGCCGCGTAATGTTCGAGATCGCTGGTGTAAGCGAGGAAATTGCAAGAGAAGCTCTTCGTCTTGCAGTGCACAAATTACCTATCAAGTGCAAGATCGTTTCCCGCGCAGACCTTGAAACGGAGGGTGACAATTAATGAAGACTAAGAATTTCGTAGAAGACCTCAGAAGCAAGACTATCGACGAGTTAAATCAGGATTTAGTTGAAGCTAAAAAGGAATTATTCAATTTAAGATTTCAGAATGCAACTAATCAGCTGAGCAATACAGCAAGAATAACAGAGGTTCGCAAGAACATCGCAAGAATTCAGACTGTTATCACTCAGAAAAATAACGGCTGAGATTAACACGGAAGGAGGACAATCTAAGTGGAAAGAAATCTTCGTAAAACAAGAATAGGCAAAGTTATCAGCAACAAGATGGACAAAACTATCGTGGTTGCTGTTGAAAATAATGTCAGACATCCATTGTACAACAAAATCGTTAAGACTACTTACAAGCTTAAGGCTCATGACGAGAATAATGAGTGCCAGATCGGCGACCGTGTTAAGGTAATGGAAACAAGACCTTTATCCAAGGATAAGAGATGGAGACTTGTATCTATCGTTGAGAAGGTTAAGTAATTTCTTAGCAGAGATAGGAGGAAATCATAAATGATTCAACAGGAAAGCAGATTGGTCGTTGCAGACAACTCGGGCGCTAAGGAATTATTATGCATCAGAGTTTTAGGCGGTTCGACCAGAAGATATGCAAACATCGGTGATGTTATAGTTGCTACTGTTAAAGATGCAACACCAGGCGGCGTTGTTAAGAAGGGTGAGGTTGTTAAGGCTGTTGTTGTCCGCACAAAGAAGGGCGCTTCAAGACCTGACGGCTCTTACATCAAGTTTGATGAAAACGCTGCTGTTATCATAAAAGACGACAAGAACCCAAGAGGTACTCGTATTTTCGGACCTGTAGCAAGAGAGCTTCGTGAAAAGCAGTACATGAAGATATTATCCCTTGCTCCCGAAGTATTATAAGGAGGTAAGGTTCAATGAAAATTAAAAAGGGCGACAAAGTTCTGGTTATAGCAGGCAAGTGCAAGGGCGAAGAAGGCAAGGTGCTCAAGGTTGACCGTGAAAACGGCAAAGTTATCGTTGAGGGTGTCAACATGATCAAAAAGCACGTTAAGGCTACAGCTCAGCAGGCAGGCGGTATCGTTTCCAAGGAAGCACCGCTTGACGCTTCTAATGTAATGTATCTTTACAAGGGCAAGCCTGTAAGAATAGGTTATACTGTTGAGGTCGTTGACGGCAAGAACGTTAAAAAGCGTATTGCTAAGCCATCAGGCGACCTGATTGACTGATACCGAAGGGAGGCAAACAAGTGAACGCTTTAAGAGAATACTATGAGAGCGAGATCGTTGATGCAATGATCAAAAAGTTTTCATATAAAAATAAAATGGAAGTTCCCAAAATCGAAAAGGTCGTTATAAACATGGGCCTTGGTGAAGCTAAGGAAAATGCAAAGGCTATCGAAAGCGCAGTAAACGACATGACCATCATCGCAGGTCAGAAGCCTATCGTAACAAAGGCTAAAAAGTCTATCGCTGCATTCAAGCTTCGTGCAGGCATGCCTATCGGCTGCAAGGTAACATTAAGAGGAGAGAAGATGTACAGCTTTGTAAACAGACTTATCAATCTTGCTCTTCCCCGTGTACGTGACTTCCGCGGCGTAAGCGCAGAGAGCTTTGACGGCAGAGGCAACTATACTCTGGGCGTTAAGGAGCAGCTTATGTTCCCCGAGATCCGTTACGACAAGATCGACAAGATCAGAGGTATGGATATCGTATTTGTAACGACTGCTAACACCGATGAGGAAGCAAGAGAGCTTCTCAGATTATTCGGTATGCCATTTAAGAAATAAGGGAGGAGAAACAGGTTATGGCTAAGACATCTATGAAGATAAAGCAGGCAAGAAAGCCTAAGTTTTCCACTCAAGCATATACACGCTGCCGTCTTTGCGGCAGACCGCATTCCGTTTTAAGAAAATTCGGTATTTGCAGAGTATGCTTCCGTGAATTAGCTTACAAAGGTCAAATCCCCGGTGTCAAGAAGGCAAGCTGGTAATTGAAAGGAGGTTTTTTAAATGTCAATGAGCGATCCGATCGCAGATATGCTTACAAGAATCAGAAATGCAAACACTGCTAAGCATGATACAGTAGACGTACCTTCAAGCAAGATGAAAGTTGCTATTGCTGACATCTTAACAAAAGAGGGTTACGTAAAAGGCTATGAAATAATAGAAGACGGCGTAAAGAAAACAATGCGCATCACTTTAAAATACGGTAAGGACAAAAACGAAAAGGTTATCTCGGGTATCAAGAGAATTTCTAAGCCCGGCCTTAGAGTTTATGCTAATACAGACGAGTTACCGAGAGTACTTGGCGGTATGGGTACAGCCATCGTTTCCACAAACAAGGGCGTTATCACCGACAAGGAAGCAAGAAAGCTTGGCGTTGGCGGCGAAGTAATCGCCTACGTTTGGTAATACGAGGAGGAATATATCATGTCAAGAATAGGTAAATTACCTGTTGCAATTCCTGCCGGCGTTGACGTTAAGCTGGAGGAAGGCAACGTAATAACCGTTAAGGGCCCCAAGGGTACTTTAACACGTAAATTGGTTGACGACCTTGAGATAAAGGTTGAGGGCGCAGAGATCGTAGTAACACGCCCCAGCGACTTAAAGAGATATAAATCACTGCACGGCCTGACCAGAACACTTATTGCCAACATGGTAGAGGGTGTTACAAATGGTTACAGCAAGGTGCTTGAGATAAACGGTGTCGGTTACAGGGCTGCTAAGGCAGGCAAGAAACTTACTTTAACACTTGGTTATTCTCACCCTGTTGAAATGGAAGACCCCGAGGGTATCACAACAACTGTTGACGGCAACAAGATAACAGTAAGCGGTATCGACAAGGAAAAGGTTGGTCAGTTTGCAGCTGAGATCAGAACAAAAAGACCGCCTGAACCTTATAAGGGCAAGGGTATCAAGTATACTACAGAAACTATCAGACGTAAGGTTGGTAAGACAGGTAAGAAATAATTATAAAGGAGTGAGTTCTCTATGATCAGAAAGCCATCAAGAGCAGATGCCAGAGTTAAGCGTCACTACAGACTGCGCAACAAGATCTCCGGCACAGCTGCAAAACCAAGATTGGCTGTGTTTAGAAGCAACAAGCATATCTATGCACAAATAATTGACGATACAGTTGGCAACACACTTTGCGCAGCATCCACAATGGAAGCTGATGTTAAGGCAAAGATCGAGCATACCAACGATGTAGAGGCTGCTAAGGCAGTTGGCGAGGCTGTTGCAAAGAAGGCGGCAGCAAAAGGCATTAAAGAAGGAGTATTTGACCGCGGCGGATATATTTATCAGGGCAAGATCCAGGCATTAGCCGATGCTGCCAGAGAAGCCGGTCTCCAATTCTAATAGGGAGGTAAATTATCGTGAGAAATAAAATCGATGCAAGTACCCTTGATTTGCAGGATAAAGTCGTTACTCTCAAAAGAGTAACAAAGGTTGTTAAGGGTGGTCGTACTTTCCGTTTTACTGCATTAGTAGTAGTTGGCGATGAGAACGGTCATGTAGGTGTAGGCCTTGGTAAGGCTACAGAAATTCCCGACGCTATCCGCAAGGGCAAGGAAGATGCAATGAAAAACCTTGTTTACGTTGAGAGAAACGAAAATAACAGTATCTACCATGAGATCTATGGTAAGTTCGGCACCGCAAGAGTTCTTCTTAAGCCGGCTCCCGAAGGTACAGGTATCATCGCAGGTGGTCCCGCTCGTGCCGTAATCGAGCTTGCAGGTATCAAGAACATCAGAACAAAGTCTTTGGGCTCTCGTAACAAAAAGAATGTTGTTTGTGCAACACTTGAGGGTCTTTCAAAGGTAACTTCACCCGAGATCGTAGCAAGACTTCGCGGCAAGACTGTTGAAGAAATAATGGGTTAAGGGGGATATCGAAATGTTAAAAGTTACATTGGTAAAATCTACAATAGGTGCTATCCCTAAGCATAGAAAGACAGTTCAGGCACTTGGCTTAAACAAGCTTCACAGCAGCGCTGAACACCAGGACAATCCTGCTGTCAGAGGTATGATCAAGCAGGTTAGTCACCTTGTTAAGGTAGAAGAAATTTAATTTTAGAGGAGGTGCATCCTAAAATGAAGTTATACGAGTTAAAGCCTGCTGAGGGCTCAACATCAAATAGTTTCCGCAGAGGCAGAGGCCATGGCTCGGGCAACGGCAAAACAGCCGGCAAGGGTCACAAGGGTCAGAACGCACGCTCCGGCGGCGGTGTAAGACCCGGCTTTGAGGGCGGTCAGATGCCTCTTTACAGAAGAATTCCCAAGAGGGGCTTCAAGTGCATTAATACAAAGGAGATCGTGGCAATCAATGTCAACCTGTTAAACGTATTTGAAGACGGTGCTGTTGTTGATATCGCAGCGCTTCAGTCAAAGGGTCTTGTTTCAAATCCCCGTGACGGCGTTAAGATTTTAGGCAACGGTGATATCACCAAAAAGCTTACTGTACAGGTTAACGCATTCAGTGCTTCGGCTAAAGAAAAGATCGAAGCAGCCGGCGGAAAAGCTGAGGTGATTTAATTGTTTACCACTTTGATCAATGCGTTTAAGATAAAGGAAACAAGAACAAGAATTTTGTACATGCTTCTTGTATTGTTTATATTCAGAATAGGTACACACCTGCCCGTTCCCGGTCTTGACCTTAACGAGGTCAAAAACCTGGGCGGCAGCAGTACACTTTATCAGATGATCGCAGGCGGTAACTACGGTACAGTATTCGCAATGGGTATCGGACCGTACATCAACGCCTCCATCATCATGCAGCTTCTTACTGTTGCTATCCCCAAACTTGAACAGATACAAAAAGAGGGCGAGGAAGGCAGAAAGAAGATAAATCAGTATACCCGTGTTGCTGCGGTTATCCTTGCGTTATTACAGGGCTGCGGTCAGGTATACACAGTAAGAAGTGCATTTATGCACGCAAATTTCTATACGTATTTTGTTGCCCTTGTTACAATGGTAACAGGTACTATATTCGTAATGTGGATGGGTGAAAAACTTACGGAAGTAGGTATCGGCAACGGTGCTTCATTCCTTATCTTCGCCAACATCCTTTCGGGTCTTGCAAGCGGCGTTTCCGCTCTTTACACAGTTGGTGTAACAGGCGGCGCTTCGGGCTGGGTAAAGGTCATCGCTATCCTTGCTATACTTCTTGTAGTAATGGTATTCGTTATCTTTATTCAGGACGGTGAAAGACGTATCCCCGTACAGTATTCCAAAAAGATGGTCGGACGTAAAGTTCTGGGCGGTCAAAGCTCATATATCCCCATCAAGGTAAATATTGCGGGCGTTATGTCCATCATCTTCGCTATCAGCCTTTTGCAGTTCCCTTATACTATCAACCAGCTGTTCCACAACAGTGTGCTTGATACTATATCACACTATTTAAGCACTTCCCACCCCGTCGGTGCTGTGCTTTACGTAATATTGATCTTCTGCTTCACATTCTTCTATACGGGCTTTGCTTTCAATCCCGTTGAAGTAGCGGAAAACATCAAAAAAAGCGGCGGCTTCATCCCCGGTATCAGACCCGGTAAGCCGACCAGTGACTATATCCAGAATGTAGTTGACAGAATTTCTCTCATCGGTGCGTGCGCTTATGCTCTTATAGCTCTTGTGCCCATCTTACTTGAGGTTATTTTCAAAATCAACATCTCGTTCGGCGGTACTACACTTCTGATCGTAACAGGTGTTGCACTTGAGATCGTTAAGCAGCTTGAAAGCCAGATGCTTATGCGTCACTACAAAGGTTTCTTGAACTGAGTTTCTTGAATTGTCGCGAACGACAAAAATAATTTGTCGTTCACGATATTATTGAGCTCATAAATAATCAGACTTAAACAAGTTTAAGTCAGGTTATTTAATTCGCTTACTATAAGAAAAAAGGTTTTGTTTTTCCCGCATAAAGCGGGGGAAACATATTCCTGTTTTGAAAGGAAGTAATTACTATGAAACTTGTGCTTATTGGCTGCCCCGGTGCCGGAAAAGGCACACAGGCAAAAAAGCTTTCAAAGCATTTTGATATTGCACATATTTCAACGGGCGATCTTTTAAGAGAGCAGATGAAGCTCGGTACCGAGCTTGGCAAAAAGGTCAGCGAGATAATGAATGCGGGCGGACTTGTTTCCGACGATATCGTATCCGCTATGCTTGCTGAAAGGATCAAGGCCGATGACTGCAAAAAGGGTTATATCCTTGACGGTTATCCCAGAAATGTATCACAGGCCGAAGGTCTTGACGCAATTACAGGCCCGCTTGACAAAGTTATCTGCTTTAATGTAGACGATGAAATAATCGTAGACAGAATGACCGGCAGAAGAGGCTGCCCCAAGTGCGGCCAGATGTTCCACATCAAGTACAATCCGCCCAAAAAGGACGGCGTATGCGATGCCTGCGGCGAAGCGCTTATCCAGCGTAAGGACGACAATGAGGAAACGGTTAAAAACCGCCTTAAGGTATACCATGAAACAACTGCACCGGTAATAGAGTACTATAAGAAAAAAGGCATCCTTGCCGAGATAGACGGCGTTGGCGATATAGATGATATATTTGCAAAGGCTGTTGACGCACTCAAGGATGTAAAATAATATGTCTGTTACCATAAAAAGCGGGGACGAGATCGAAGCCATGCGCAAAGCGGGCCGCATTACGGCAGATGCCATAAAAGCGGTCGGGGCAGCGGTCAGACCCGGGATCACAACCAAACAGCTTGATATTATCGCCGAGGATTATATACGAAGCATGGGCGCTGTACCGTCTTTTAAAGGTCTGTACGGCTATCCCGCAAGTATATGTACCTCCGTAAACGAGCAGGTGGTGCACGGCATCCCCTCTGACAGGGTACTGAAAGAGGGAGACATAATAAGCATTGACGCAGGGGCTTGTATAGACGGCTTCCACGGAGATGCAGCCCGCACATTCGCTGTGGGCGAGATACTGCCAAAGCATCAAAAACTGATAGATGTGACCGAAAAAAGCTTTTTTTGTGGTATAAGTTTTGCAAAAGCCGGTAATTTTTTATATAAAATATCGGGAGCCATACAGGACTGCGCGGAGGGCGAGGGCTACGGCGTTGTACGCGACTGTGTCGGTCACGGCATAGGCAAAGCGATGCACGAAGACCCCGATGTACCCAATTACCGCAACAACAAACGCGGCATAAAGCTGCGTGCAGGTATGACTCTTGCCATTGAACCTATGGTCAATATAGGTACTCACAAGGTGAGACTTTTAAGTGACAGATGGACGCTGGTGACAAGGGACGGAAGCTATTCCGCCCACTATGAAAATACGGTGCTCATCCTGCCCGATGGCAGAGAACCCGAGATATTGACAATGTCCAAAGATCAAGGACAAAAGGGGTGAATGTATTGTACACAAAGGGTCAGGTGGTATTTTCAAAAAGCGGCCGCGACAAGGGGCTGGCATTTATAGTTGTCGATTTTGACGACAATTATGTTTATCTTGCGGACGGAAAGCTGAGAAAGCTTGAAAAACCCAAGAAAAAAAAGAAAATACACATTCAGATAACCAAGTATACCGATACAGCTGTTAACCATAAGCTCAATAACGGCGAATATCTGCTTGACGCGGATATAAGAAAAGCAATAAAAACTTATTTAGACGATCGATACAAGGGCGCGGATGCAAACGCCAAGTCTTTGTAAAGGTAAGGGGAGGTTAAAACCTTGGCAAAAAATGATGTTATAGAGGTAGAGGGAACGGTCCTTGAGAAGCTTCCCAATGCTATGTTTCAAGTTGAACTGGAAAACGGACATAAGATTCTTGCTCATATTTCGGGTAAACTGCGTATGAATTTTATCAAAATAATTCCCGGCGATAAGGTACGCGTGGAAATGTCCCCGTATGACCTGTCAAAGGGCAGAATTACCTGGAGAGATAAGTGAAAGGAGAATAAAAAATGAAGGTTAGACCATCTGTAAAACCTATGTGCGAAAAATGTAGAGTTATCAGAAGAAAAGGCGCTGTAAGAATTATCTGCGATAATCCTAAGCATAAGCAGAAACAGGGCTGATAGATATATACGTATAACGCTTTAGATTTTTAATATTAGAAATTTAGACCGGGGCTGCTGCACTTATGTGCATCAGTCCTTTTTTGTGGTTGTTTGAAGGGTAAATTGGAATTTGACGGGTGTTATCGGCAGGGGTGATGAACGGACCTCTCAGCCGACGCAAGCGGCGCCGGCTCTCCTCCAATGGCAATGTCATTAACTTAAGGATATCCTGCATAAATGTTGTTTTCATACATTGCCATAGCCATATACAGCATCAAGTTGGCATAGAAATCCTGTAAAATACAAATTGGTTTTGTACCCGAGAAACTTTCTCCTTAGGTGTACGCCTGAATTTTATAGTAAGCGAATTAAATAATCGGACTTAAGCTTCCCACCCGGAGGGTTTTACCCGTGAGGGTTGCTTAAGGCTGATTATTTATGAGCCCCATCCTATAGTGAACGTCCAAATATTTTTGACGTTC
>JAEEGL013835532.1_pt1 | contig 13692 bp, 12 predicted proteins | sample 9134231 | NCBI WGS metagenome assembly JAEEGL01 (sample SAMN16246548, study PRJNA631951) | gut metagenome | biome: gut microbiome; feature: rumen; material: fiber-attached | host: Bos | place: Iran: Karaj | collected 2018-10
CGCTTTCTGCCGGACTTAAAGCTATCTTTTAACAGGGAAGAAGTGATAGAACTCTTTAAGGAAGACGGCGCGGATGTGGAACTGGAAAAAGTGATCGGATATATCGAGTCACGTTGAAATTTTTTATGTATTGAGGGAGCATTCATGAGATATAAGGCGGTGGTTTTTGATCTGTTTGAAACCCTGATCACGGAATGGGGACATAAGAAGTACACCAAACGGGAAATGTGTGCGGATCTCGGTGTTGATAAGGCTGCGTTCGACCCCTTCTGGGAGGAAAAGGAAGAGGAGCGGTATATCGGAAAGATCAGTTTCGAGGATTCGATCCTTTATGCATGTGGGCAGTGCGGAAAGAAGCCGGAGCCGGAGGTTTTTGAAAAGGTGATCGCCGAGCGGGTGAGAACGAAGGCCGAATGCTTCCGCTTCATTCAGCCGGAAGTGTTTCAGCTGCTCAAAGCATTGCGGGAGCAGGGATTAAAGACCGCCATTCTCAGTAACTGTTCCTCCGAAGAAGTGACAGTCATCCGGGAATCCGAGCTCTATCAATATTTTGATGAAGTGATCCTGTCTTTTGAGGTCGGCATGAAGAAACCGGATGCCTGCATTTACGAAGAGGCACTGAGGCGCCTCGGCATTACGCCGGATGAATGCATCTTCGTAGGCGATGGAGGAAGCCGGGAACTCGAAGGGGCAAAAAGTGCCGGGATAAAGGCCGTTCAGGCGAAATGGTATACCGATCAGTTTCCTGTGAAACGCGAGTCGATGGAAGGTTTTCCGACAGCGCTTAAACCGATGGATGTAATGGAATTTATAGGAGACGAAAGGGTATATGAATCCGGAAACAGATTATGATTAACGGGTAAAATATTATAAAGTTCACAGTGCCAGGTACAATGACATCGATGATCATGTGTATAGGACTTTGGATCGCAGGAGTCGTGCTGGGATTTTTCGGCATGGCGGTAAAAGAATTATATAATCCGGCGAAGAGGATGTCAGATATATTTCTGACATTCTACCTGGTGTTTACTTTAGGTATACAGCTGACGGCCATTTATTTCACTGCATTATGATCAACTTTATCATCACATGCGGAGAGAAGCAGGATGCATTTTCCTTTACCTTAAAACTTAATGATAGATCCTATTCCCCGGAGGAAACAGAAATACGACTTTATAAGGTCGACGAACAGGAGCGGGGAAAACTCGTATTTAAGAATTACAAAGGGGATCATAAGAATCGGTCCATCATGTGACAGAAGGAATGTATTCAGGAAGGATACAAGCGTTCTTTACTTTTTATGACGTTATCTTGTTGAAATCTTTACATTTTACTCCAAACTTGCTACAATAAGTAAAGATTTTAACGCGGGGTGAGCATATGATTTCCTATGATAATCTTGAAAAAGTTCTGAAAGACAGGAGGATCGGAAAGACAGAGCTTTCTACGGAGCTTGGACTCTCAAGCAGGACCGTAGCAAAGATAGGAAAAGGAGAAAAGCTTTCAAATCGTAGTTTACAAAAGATAGCAGATTATCTTGGCGTGGATCGGAAGCTCCTGATGAAGGAAGTCTCTGATAATAAGATATTACAAGTGCTCAGGGAAGAAAAAGAAATGAAGCTTCCTGGAGGACTATATCACGAGCTGCAGGTCAGGATGACATATAATTCAAACCATATGGAGGGAAGTAAGCTGTCTGAGGATCAGACAAGGATGATCTTTGAGACGAATACCCTTGATGCAGGTGATGGCATACCGGTAGATGATGTGTTGGAAACCGTACATCATTTCCGCGCAATCGATTATGTAATAGATATTGCGGAGGATGAACTGACAGAGGATATTATCAAACATCTGCATTATATCCTGAAGCATGATACAAAGGATTCAACACTCGGATGGTTTGCGGTAGGTGATTATAAAAAACGTGCGAATGTAGTAGGAGGCCGGGAAACATCCAAACCAGCGGATGTTCATAAGCACATGATGGCTTTGCTTAAAGAGTACAATGCCAGGGAAAATGCCACAGTAGAGGATATCATAGCCTTGCATGCTGAATTTGAGTATATCCATCCGTTTCAGGATGGAAACGGCAGAGTCGGACGCCTTGTAGCTTTAAAGGAGTGCCTGCGGCATAATGTGATACCATTCATCATCGAGGATGCGAAGAAGAATTACTATTACAGAGGTCTTTCCGAATGGAGAAGTGATAAAGCCTGGCTATCTGATACCTGTCTGGATGGACAGGATGCATTCAAAAGGCTTATGGATATGCTGGAAATACAGTACGGATGAGATCGAACAGCTTCATATGGAAGGCAGACTGCTCCGGAAAATATAAGAGACAGGAATAATGCAGCTCTGTAAAGGATCTTTATGGTAAAGATACGCTGCGTAGTGGAAAGGATCACATATCAGAACCCGGAAAACGGGTACTCTGTCCTGAAATGCCGTGTGAAAGATCACAGCGATCTGGTGCCGGTGGTAGGGAATCTTTTGGATGCGAATGTCGGATCCGTTCTTTTGGTGGAAGGAAACTGGAAAGTCGATGCGAAGTATGGCAGGCAGTTCGCAGCGGAGAACTGGGAGGAAACACTGCCGGCGACCGTATACGGCATGGAGAAGTATCTGGGATCCGGACTGATCAAGGGTGTGGGACCGAAGTTTGCAAAAAAGATCGTACAGCGATTCGGCGTGGATACCTTTACCGTGATCGAGGATAATGTGGAGCTGCTGATCGAGATCGAAGGGATCGGGAATAAGCGGATCCGGATGATCGCAGAGTCGTGGCTTAAGCAGAAGGAAGTGAAGAATATCATGCTCTTCCTGCAGGAGCATCAGGTATCCACGTCCTTTGCGGCGAAGATCTACAGGCAGTATGGCAATGACAGCATCCCTGTGATGAAGGAGAATCCGTATCGTCTGGCGGATGATATCTGGGGGATCGGCTTCAAGACGGCAGACCAGATCGCAGAGAAGCTGGGCTTTGGAAAAGAATCCTATGTGCGGCTGCGCAGCGGCTTGATGTATACGCTTTCGGAGCTGTCGAATGACGGACATGTCTATGCGGAAAAGCAGCAGCTGATCGATGCGGCCGTGAAGCTTCTGGAAGCCGGCGAAGGTACTGTGGCTGCGACCATGGACGATATGCTGAAAAAGAATGAGCTGATCCCTGAGCGTGACCTGGTGAAACGGAATGAGGACGGAGAACAGGTGGATCCGGTCTATCTGCCGCCGTTTTATTATGCAGAGATCGGTGTGGCTGCAAAACTCAAGAAGCTGGCAGCGTCTCCCGCCGGCGACAAGCTCTATACCAAGCTGGCAAAAGTCAGACAGGAGAGCGGGAATAACGAGCTTTCCGTGGATATCACGGCGGTGGAGAAAAAGACCGGCATGGAATATGACGGGATCCAGGCAGATGCCATCAGGCGTTCGGCCATGGCGAAGGTGATGGTACTGACCGGCGGACCAGGTACCGGAAAGACAACTACCACGCATGGGATCATATCGGTATATAAAGCTTTCGGGTTAAAGATCCTCTGCGCAGCACCCACCGGACGTGCGGCCAAGCGTATGACGGAGGCCACCGGGCTGGAGGCGAAGACCATCCACCGCCTGCTGGAGTGCAAGCCGCCGGAAGGCTATCAGAAGAATGAGGACAATCCATTGGAAGGGGATGTGCTGATCGTGGATGAGTGTTCCATGATCGACATCATCCTGATGAATTCACTTTTAAAAGCGATACCGCCGACCATGCGCCTGGTGCTGGTGGGGGATATCGACCAGCTGCCGTCCGTAGGCGCCGGAAATGTGCTGCGGGATGTGATCGATTCCGGAGTGTTTCCGGTGGTGCGGCTGACGAAGATCTTCCGCCAGGCGCAGACCAGCCGTATCATCATGAACGCCCACCGCATCAATGAAGGAAAGATGCCGGAGATCAATAACGGCAAAGAATCCGACTTTTTCTTTATGGAGAATGAGGATGCCGAAGCGGTGGTACCGCAGATCGTGAAGCTGGTGAAGGAGAACCTGCCGGGGTATTACGGTGTAGCATCCAATCAGATCCAGGTGCTTACGCCGATGCAGCGCGGCGTGGTGGGAGCGACCAATCTGAATCTGGCCCTGCAGGAGGCCTTGAACCCGGCAGAGAAGGAAGTATTTATGCGCGGACGCGGTAAAGTGATGATGCCGAAAGAATGTCTGCGCAGGAGCGGTTTTGCCTACCGCGAGGGCGACAAGGTGATGCAGATCAGGAATAATTATGACAAGGAAGTCTTTAACGGAGATATCGGGATCATCGAATCCGTGACGGAGGCGGACCGCACCCTGAGCGTGAACTTTGACGGCAGGAGCATCGAGTATGATGTGACGGAACTGGATGAACTGGTGCACGCCTACGCTACCACGATCCATAAGGCGCAGGGATCCGAGTATCCCATCGTGGTCATGCCGGTGCTGATGAACCATTACATCATGCTGCAGCGCAACCTGATCTATACCGGCATCACGCGGGCGAAGAAGGTGCTGGTGATGATCGGCACAAAGAAGGCGCTGGCCTATGCCGTAAAGAACGTGACCGTGACGAAGAGAAATACGATGCTCAGGGAACGCCTGACAGGGGCGTGAATTAATTGCTCCGGATCGATAACGTCCTTTGGAATGTGCATATCGACCATAATATGCTAAAATAGGCTCTGTGTTTACGAAAATGTCTGTATAGACCGGCCGGAGTTTTGAGACAATTACGAATGAGAAGAGATGATCTGTCTTTGAAAAAAATCATACTTACGGCAGCTGCAGCCGGGATCCTCTGTCTTTCCTTAGCTTCCTGCAGCAGCAGCGATAACAGGGATAGGACGGCTTCCGATGCAGGCAGCTCAGATACAGACGATCCCAATGCAGACACTCCCAATACAGACATTCCGGATGAAAGTACTCCAAAGGCAGCCGGGCATGGTGCAGACGACTGGGAAAATGATCCCACAATAGGTAAAGTACAGCCCGGATACTATAAGCTGAACGGGATCGTTAAAGAAAACGAGACCTTTGAAGAAATGCGGGAAATGCAGAGCATTAAGGCTTATCTGCTCGTGCGCGATGACGGAAGCGCAAGCCTTGATCTTGACGGAGAAAAAACAGAGTATTTTTATGATAAATACAATTTTTATCTCTGTGAAGATACGGAAAGAAAAAACGGGATCCCTTATGTTTATATCGGCGGCAGACTTGTTCTTGACGATGGATCAAGCGTAAGCCAGTATATGCGGCTCTCGGATGAGGAAGCTGCATCTGAAATTGAGAGCGGAGATCTTAAGTTTTGATGATGGAGAGATCCATCTGTGCACCTATGAGGAGACAGACAGCTTTCGGGTGACGGAGATGTTCATCAATAAGCGGGAGCAGATACTGAAGAGACTGTTGGAGAAGTGAAGGACAGCGCTATGAGGATTTCGGAAAGCTGTGCAGCCTGCCTGTACGATAAACAAAAGAATCGGACGGATGACGAAGCGTATCTGTCGGAGATCCGGAGTCTTCTCGACAATCGGAAGGAAACGGACACCAGTCCGTATATGGTCTATCTGTTTAACAAGGTGCATGTAAGGCGCTTTGGGGCAGGCGCGGATTATAAGGATATCAAGAAGAAGTACAACGATCTGGTGCTGGGGATGGAAGCTTCTCTCCGGGAGGAGATCGATACGTCCGAGGATCCGCTGGCAAAAGCACTGATCATGGCGAGAGTGGGGAATTATATCGATTTCGGAGCCATGAATCACGTGGATCCGGACGAGTTTTTAACTCTTTTCCGTGATACGGAAATGAGAGCGGATGACAGGCCGACCTACGATTCCTTTCTGGAAGCCTGCGAAAAAGGAAAGAGTTTCCTTTTGGTCTGTGATAACTGCGGCGAGATCGTTCTGGATAAGCTGCTCCTGGAACAGCTTGCAAAACGCTTTCCGCATCTGACGATGAAAGCACTGGTCCGCGGCGGGGAGGTACTTAACGACGCAACGGCAGATGATGCGGCATATGTGGGTCTGGATAAGTTTGCAGAGATCCTGTCCGGCGGGGATGCCATTGCCGGAACCGTGTATGATATGCTGCCGGAAGAGGCAAAGAACGCATTGGATGAAGCGGACGTGATCCTTGCGAAAGGACAGGGCAATTACGAGACTATGTCCGATCAGGGACGACATATCTTCTATGAGTTCCTGTGTAAGTGTGATCTGTTTACGGGCAGATTCAAGGTCCCCAGACTGACGGGGATATTTACGGAAGAGAAGTGATCCCTGCGATGCTGCTCAGCATTCTGGTGCTGACACTTCTAGCATAAAGCTGCAGTCAAAGGGTGAAAAGGACAAAAAAGGAGCAAAGATGGAGGAGGATTCTTTACAGATGTTCAGGGGAATGAGGCGTTTTAAGCAGCAGATCAGTGAGGAAGAATGCATCCGGATCCTGAAAGAGGAGCCGCGGGGTGTCCTGTCTATGATCGGAGACAACGGATATCCGTACGGGATCCCTCTGGATCACTGGTATGACGAGAGCAGCGGGAAAGTGTATTTTCACTGTGCAAAAGAGGGGCATAAACTGGATGCCATAGCAGGATGCGATAAGGTCAGTTACTGCGTATTTGATAAGGGCTTTCGCCGGGAGGGAGAATGGGCGCTGAACATCAAGAGCGTTGTGATCTTCGGACGGATGAAGCTTGTCACGGATGCGGATAAGACCAGGGAGATCTGTACCGGTCTGTGCAGGAAGTTTACGGATGATGAGGAATACCTGCAGAAGGAACTGACCAATGCGCTTCCGCGGGTACAGTGCCTGGAACTGACGATAGAGCATATGAGCGGAAAGCTGGTCAATGAATCCTGAGGACCTGCACCGGGTGTGCGCTGAAGATATATTGACATTAACACAGCGCAAAAGTATGATCGCTTTAAGACCTGTGTGGGAAAGTACGGGATCGGAAAAGAGAGCGCATTGAAAGGAGGAAAAGCCTATGGGTACAAAAACAGTGATCGGGGGGATCGCCTCGGAGTATGATGATCAGATCCTCTGGATCGAAAGAGCGGAAGTCGGCGCGGATGCTGCCCAGATCGTTGATGAAAGTGAGTACACGCCCTGTAAGGTGACAAAGATCATTTCCAGAAACGATTACGACAGTGAAGAGGAGTACAGTGAGGCAAGTGACGCACTCCTGGATGAGAGTACTGCTGCATGCACCGGTGAATTTGTCACGATGGATGATGTATTTTATGTGGAACTGGATGCTGCAGGCGATACGGAAGTATTTGAATCCATTGAGTTTGACGGCGTTGATTTCTGCTGAGGACGGCAGCGGATGTCAGATCCGCAGGAGGCAGCTTATGGATTTTAAAAATGAGAAGAATGTTTTTATTCTGGAGCATCCGCTGATACAGCACAAGATCACCCGTTTGCGGGATAAGAATACGGGAACGGCGGAATTCCGCAAGGTGGCGGGAGAGATCGCCATGCTGATGGGATACGAGGCCCTGCGGGATCTGGAAACTACGGATATCGAGGTGGAAACGCCGATCGAGAAGACCATGAGCCCGGTGATCGCCGGACATAAGCAGGCAGTGGTGCCGATCCTGCGGGCGGGGCTTGGTATGACGGACGGCATTCTGAACCTCATACCCGCGGCAAAAGTGGGACACATCGGCATGGCGCGTGATGAGCAGACGCATCAGCCGGTCAGCTACTATTGCAAGCTGCCGGACCGGATCGGTGAGCGTACCGTAATCATTACGGATCCGATGCTTGCAACGGGAGGATCCGCGGTCGATGCGATCCGCTTCATAAAGGAAAAAGGCGGCAGGCGGATCAAATTCATGTGTATCATAGCCGCGCCGGAAGGTCTGGAGAGGCTTCATACCGCGCATCCCGATGTGCAGATCTATGTGGGACATCTGGACCGCGAACTGAATGAGAATGCCTATATCTGCCCGGGACTGGGAGATGCCGGAGACCGGATCTTCGGAACGGATTAGAAGAGGGGCGATCCGGACAGAGTTTTGACTCTGAAAAACAGCTTCGCAGCTTTTTTGATTTTACGGAAAGAGCCTTTACGGATAAAATGAAGACAGATAAGAGAACCGGGTTTTCGTAAAGGGAGTGCAGAACGTTTTTTTACGGTTGCATCCGTGATAAGGAGGCTGGGAAGATGTTTGAGATCAAAGGGAAAGTTAATACGGCGCTTTGTTATGCAACGGTAGTAGAGGAAGAAGCGATCGAGCAGATCCGCCGCATGTGTGATTATCCGTTCACGGAAGGATCAAAGATCCGTATCATGCCGGATGTTCATGCGGGAAAAGGCTGCACGATCGGAACGACCATGACGGTAGCCGGTAAGGCAGTCCCCAACGTGGTCGGCGTCGATATCGGCTGCGGCATGTATACCGTAGATCTCGGGAAGGCAGAGATCGATCTGGAGAAGCTGGATGAAGCTGCGCACTATATCCCTTCCGGTATGAATGTATGGGAAGGCCGGCAGGAGAGATTTGACCTGACGAGGCTGCGCTGCTTCCGGGATCTGAAAGAGACCAGATGGCTCGAGAGATCTCTCGGTACCCTTGGCGGCGGAAATCACTTCATAGAAGTGGACCGGGCCTCGGACGGGACGAATTATCTCGTGATCCATTCCGGCAGCCGTAATCTCGGAAAGCAGGTAGCGGAGCTGTATCAGAAGCTCGCAGTCAACCTGAACCGGGGCTATGGAGACTATCTTGAGAAGCGTGATGAGATCATCCGCAGCTATAAGGAGCAGGGCCGGAGAAACGAGATACAGGCAGCGTTGAAACAGCTTCACTGGCAGGTCTATAAAAGTGAGACGAGCATCCCGGAGGACCTGTGCTGGCTGTCCGGGAAATACCTGGATGATTATCTCTACGATGTGGTGATCTGCCAGAGCTTCGCACGAAGAAACCGTGAGAAGATCGCGGAGATCCTGCTTGAGCGCAGCGGTATCGCCGGAGGGGAAGCCTTCCATACGATCCACAACTATATCGATACCGATGAGATGATCCTCCGTAAGGGAGCGATCGCGGCCCATAAGGGTGAGAAGGTCCTGATCCCGATCAATATGAGGGACGGGAGCGTACTCGCGGTCGGTAAGGGCAATCCGGAATGGAACTGTTCCGCGCCCCACGGAGCCGGCAGGATCATGTCGCGTTCCAAAGCAAAGAACACCCTTTCCCTGGAGGAGTACCGGGAAGAGATGAAAGGAGTCTATACGACTTCCGTGAACGAGAAAACACTGGATGAGGCGCCGATGGCCTATAAGTCTCTGGAGGACATCATTGATGTGATAAAGGAGTCCGTAGAGCTCATCGAGGTGATGAAGCCGGTCTACAACTTTAAAGCCTCCGAATGAAAAAAAACCACGAGGTCCATCCCCGTGGTTTTTTTGTTGACTTTTGTGTATTACAAAAATATAATTCTGACAAAACGATACCGGAAGGAACATACGGATAAATGGATATAGCAAAGCTGATCGCGGCGGAACTGAAGATAAAGCCGTCGCAGGCAGAAACCGTCAAAAAACTGATCGATGAAGGAAATACGATACCCTTCATCGCACGCTACCGTAAGGAGATGCACGGCGGCCTGAACGATGAAGTGCTGAGAGCACTGGAAGAGCGGCTTAATTATCTGCGTAATCTGCAGGAAAGGAAAGATACGGTACTCGCAAGTATCGAAGAACAGGGAAAGCTGAACGATGAACTGAGAAAAGCGATCGAGGATGCGATGACCCTTGTCGCGGTGGAGGATCTGTACCGCCCGTATAAGCAGAAGCGGCGGACGCGGGCGATGATCGCAAAGGAAAAAGGTCTGGAAGGTCTGGCCGTCTGGCTGCTTCTTCAGCATTCCACGCATCCGGCAACGGAAGAAGCAAAAAAATATCTGAATGAGGAAAAAGGAGTGGCAACGGTCGAAGAGGCTCTGGCCGGTGCAAAGGATATCATCGCCGAAGAGATATCGGATGATGCCTCCTGCAGGGCGTGGATCCGGAATATCAGCTTCCGGCAGGGGATCCTTGTTTCCGAAGCAAAAGACAAAAAAGCCGCTTCGGTCTACGAGATGTATTACGACTTCAAAGAGAATGTGGCAAAGATGGCCGGCTACCGTACGCTTGCCCTCAACCGCGGAGAAAAGGAAAAGATCCTTACGGTAAAGATCGAGACGCCGGAAGACGAGATCCTTTCCTATCTTGAAGGAAAGACGATCAGGGGGAACGATCCCGAAACGGCGCCGTACCTTAAGGAAAGCTGCGAGGATGCTTACCGCCGTCTGATAAAGGAATCCATAGAAAGAGATATACGGAATGAGCTTACCGAAAAGGCAGAGGACGGCGCCATCGAAGTGTTCCGGAAGAATCTGAATCAGCTTCTGATGCAGCCGCCGATCTCCGGCAGGGTGGTGCTGGGCTGGGACCCGGCGTTTCGTACGGGCTGCAAGCTCGCCGTGGTCGATGAGACCGGCAAGGTCCTGGATACGAAGGTGGTCTATCCTACGGCGCCCCAGAATAAAGTGAAAGAAGCGAAAAAGGATGTGGAAGCGCTGATCGCAAAATACGGGGTAAGTCTGATCTCGGTCGGTAACGGAACGGCTTCGAGAGAGTCGGAGCAGGTGATCACGGAGATCATCAAGGAGATCAAAGAGCCGGTTCAGTATGTGATCACGAATGAAGCGGGGGCTTCCGTTTATTCGGCCAGCAAGCTTGCTTCGGAAGAATTCCCGAATTTTGATGTGGGTCAGAGGAGCGCGGCTTCCATTGCGAGACGGCTGCAGGATCCGCTGGCGGAGCTTGTAAAGATCGATCCGGCTTCCATAGGCGTGGGACAGTACCAGCATGATATGAACCAGAAAAAGCTGGGAGAAGCGCTGCGTGCCGTGGTGGAAGACTGCGTCAACCGTGTGGGAGTCGATCTGAACACGGCATCGGCATCCCTGCTGGAATATGTTTCCGGCATCAACCACGTGCTTGCAAAGAATATCGTAAGCTACCGTGAAGAGCACGGCAGTTTCGCCAGCCGGAAGGAGCTTCTGAAAGTCCCGAGACTCGGTCCGAAGGCTTTCGAACAGTGTGCCGGCTTTATGCGTATACTCAATGCTGCGGATCCCCTGGACGGAACGAGCGTTCATCCGGAATCCTATGAGGCGGCAAAAAAGCTGATCGCAGAGCTTGGCTATTCCGTGAACGACCTGTCACGCGGCGGACTTCCCGGTATCGCAAAGGCGGTGAAGGATACGTCAAAGCTTGCCGCGGATCTGGAGCTCGGAGAACTGACGCTTTCGGATATACTGAAGGAGCTGGAGAAACCCGGCAGGGATCCGAGAGAAGACATGCCCAAACCCATACTCCGTTCGGATGTGCTGAGCATGGAAGACCTGACGGTGGGAATGGTCCTTAAGGGAACGGTCCGGAACGTGATCGATTTCGGCGCATTTGTGGATATCGGCGTGCACCAGGACGGACTGGTACATATATCGCAGATGAGTAAAAAGTTTATACGGCATCCCCTGGAAGTCGTATCGGTTGGAGATATCGTGGAAGTAAAGGTGATCGGGATCGAGCCGGAAAAGAAGCGGATCTCCCTGTCGTTGATCTGAAGATCGGAGGATGGATATGAGCATGGAGCTTGAAGGACTTACAACGGAGCAGAAAGAAAAACTGCAGTCCTTAAAGGAGATCCTCAGGGGGCTCGGGAGCCTGGCAGTGGGCTTTTCCGGAGGCGTGGATTCGTCTTTCCTGCTCTGCGTTGCCCATGAAGTGCTGGGGGAGCGGGCGATCGCCGTGACCCAGGTGGATGCCTCCGTTCCCGAGCGGGAAGTGAGAGAGGCAAAGGAATTCTGCGAACAGCGCGGCATACGGCAGATCCTGAGCCATGCGGATCCGCTGAAGGAAGAGAGCTACCGTAAGAATGCCGCCGACCGCTGCTATTTCTGCAAGCGGGGGATCTTTAATGAAATAAAGAAGATCGCGGAAGAGAATGGTATCGAATATATCGCGGAAGGCTCCAATATGGATGATCTGGGCGATTACCGTCCCGGACTGAAAGCAGTTGAGGAACTTTCCGTCAGAAGTCCTTTACGGGAAGCGGGGCTCACGAAAGCCGATATCCGCATGATCTCCAAAGCGATGGGACTGCCGACCTGGAGCAAGCCGGCCTACGCCTGCCTTGCCTCACGCTTTGTATACGGGGAAGAGATCACGGAAAAGAAGCTTCATATGATCGACAGCGCCGAGCAGTTTCTGATCGAGCTGGGCTTTCTTGAGGAGCGCGTGCGCATACACGGCAATATGGCAAGGATCGAGGTGCCGCCGGCAGACATCCCCCGTATTGCATCGGAGGAGATCCGCAATCTGATCTGTGATAAATTCAAAAGCCTGGGCTTCCTCTTTGTGACCCTGGATCTGAAGGGCTACCGCACGGGCAGCATGAATGCGACGATCAAGAAGGAAGACGCCTGAAACGGCGCTGGAAGAATGAAAGAGATAACGATAGAGGAACTGAAAGAATTACAGAACGACAGCTATGCACTGATCGACCTTCGGGATGAAGGTCTCAGGGCTTACGGCATGATCCGCGGTGCGCTTGGGATCGATCCCGATACGGAAACGGGAGAGATAAGGCGTCTGCTGGCTGCGATACCGGAAAGGAAGAAACTGGTCTTTTACTGTGAAGTGGGACGCAGGACGAGAGAGCTCGATGAGGAGCTCTTTCCGGGAAGGGACTGCTACAGCCTGGAAGGCGGCTACATCGGCTATGTCCGCGCCGATATCGAAAAAGAAAGCGATACGGAGGAAAAAAGGACCAGGGCAGAGGAGAGCATACGGAAGAAATTTCATAAGCAGCTGTTTACTCCTTTTGCAAAGGCCTGCAAGACCTACCGGCTGATCAGCGAAGGGGATCACATCGCGGTCTGCATCTCCGGCGGTAAAGATTCGATGCTGATGGCGAAGCTTTTTCAGGAGATCAAAAGACACAGGCAGTGCAATTTTGACCTGACCTTCCTGGTCATGGATCCAGGATATAATAAAGACAACCGCGCCCTGATCGAGAGCAATGCAAAGGCACTGGGGATCCCGGTCACCATATTTGAGAGCGATATCTTTGATGCCGTGGATACCATAGAAAACAGTCCCTGTTATATATGCGCAAGGATGCGGCGGGGCTATCTGTACAGCAGGGCAAAAGCCCTGGGCTGTAACAAGATCGCTCTGGGGCATCATTATGATGATGTGATCGAGACGATACTGATGGGGATGCTCTACGGCGCGCAGGTACAGACCATGATGCCCAAGCTCCACAGTACGAATTTTGAAGGGATGGAACTGATCCGTCCGATGTATCTTGTAAGGGAGAGCGATATCTGCGCATGGCGGGATTACAACGAACTGCATTTCCTGCAGTGCGCCTGCCATTTTACCGATACCTGTTCGACCTGTCATGAAGACGGGACGACTTCCTCGAAAAGGCTGGAGACCAAGAAACTGATCGCGGCCTTAAAGAAGGAAAACCCCTTTGTGGAATCCAATATTTTCAAAAGCATGGAAAATGTAAATCTGGATACTGTGATCGCCTACAAGAAAGACGGCGTCCGGCATCATTTTCTGGAGGAGTATTGAAAGCGGCCCCTGCCGCAGAAAGGATGATAAAGATGATCACG
>JAEEGL015567852.1_pt1 | contig 13692 bp, 12 predicted proteins | sample 9134231 | NCBI WGS metagenome assembly JAEEGL01 (sample SAMN16246548, study PRJNA631951) | gut metagenome | biome: gut microbiome; feature: rumen; material: fiber-attached | host: Bos | place: Iran: Karaj | collected 2018-10
GTCGACATCATAGAGCATCGTCCTTGCTAGACGGTACATCTTGGCATAATGCTGACGGTATATGTTTTCAAATTCTTCTCTGGTCATAAATAGACTTTTTATCAGTCATACACTACAAGGACGATTCAGCGAACCGAAAAACTAAGCAAAACAATAACTTATTTCATTTTTCCTTCATTTTTCTTGTTGTTGAAACCATTTTGGGTGCAAAGGTACAAATTATGACTAATAACAATTGTAAATCATTTATAATTCGAACAAAACGTTGTCTTTTTGCCCAAAAACATATTAGAAAAATATACATCCGATAAGTTCAAGACTCTAAAGTGGAGATGGCACGCCACAGTATAATTTGCGTAATGTACGAAAAATCCCTGCAAACCTCGATTTGCAGGGATTTTCGGTGGTGATCCCGTTGGGATTCAAACCCAAGACCTTCAGAACCGGAATCTGACGCTCTATTCAGCTAAGCTACGGGACCATTGTTGTGATTTGCGTGCAAAGGTACAACTATTTTTGTGGCTGGCAAAAAAAATCTTGTCTTTTTTTGAAAATGGTGTGCCGGAGGCGGGCAGCTTGAGGCGGTCAGCGCGTGGTGATGTGGAAGCATCCCTGCTTCACCTCGTACTTGATGTGGCAGCGGCGGTTGTTGCGCATGTCGTTGAGCACCTCGGTAAGCACCCATTTCAAGGTGTCGTTGCCCACCTGCCGGCGATGCTCGCCGGGAGGCTGCACGGTGACGTAGCGATTGTAGGAAATGTCGAAGGTGGTGCCGTAAAGGTGGCAGCTGTTCTCGGTGGCGTTCTTGTTGTAGTTGCGCAGCTTGGCCACGTCGTCCTTGGTGCGCAACACGCTGGTAACGATGAAACGATGGAGAGGCACGCCCTTCACCTGCAGGCTGTCGAAGAAATTGCGGCCGATGTCGTGGAGCAACACGGCGGCACGGGGCACCAAATAGGGGATGCTCTGGCGCATGGGATCGACATGATAGAATGGCGATGCGCCGACGAACACCAGTTCCTGCTTGCGATGCTCGGCCTCGTTGCGGTCTTGCACGGGCGACACACCCCATTCCCTGGCCGAGGCTATCTGAACATAGTTGCTGTCTGGGAATGCTTCTTTGTAGGAAGGCACGCTGAGAATGCGGCGGCGGACGGGACGCCCTTGCGCATCAAAGAACACGGGGCCGTGGGCATCGGCCGCCACCACGGTACGTTCAGGAGCCACCACGGGCGGCTCTTCGGCAACGGCATCGTGCTCGGGAACCGACTCCTTCTCCTCGACTTCTTGGGCCGCCTCGCGGTCAACAGAGGCGTGGCGAGGAGCGGCCACACCGGGGAACAGGAGGCGGACAACGGCCAAAAAGGCCACGATGACGGCAAAAAGGGCCAGGTATCTGTTCTTGCTGATTTTCATGGTGTTATCAATGAACAGGGACGCGAGAGGGCCGGAAGGACCGTCGTGAAAGCGTTTGTGAAACGTTCGGCAAGGCCCGTCACCGGGTGGGGGAAAAGGCCGAAGACGGCACTTCCGCTGCCGCTCATGGCCGCATAGAGAGCGCCCATGTCATAGAGTTCGTTCTTTACCTCGCCGATAACGGGATATTGCGGGAAGATGCTGTCTTCGAAGTCGTTATGCAGTTCATCCTTCCAGGTTTCCACGGGTTGCGCCACGACTTGCCGGCAGTTCTTGAGGGGCTGGCGGGGCACTACCCGCGAAAAGGCCTCGCGGGTGCTTACGGCGACCGGCGGCTTGACAATGGCCAGCCACAGCGTTCCCAGGTCGAGGTCCACAGGGGTCAGTCGCTCGCCAATGCCCTCGGCGTATGCCGGCCGTGACTCGATGAAGAAGGGGCAGTCGGCTCCCAGACGTGCCGACAGGTTTTGCAACTGTGCTACGGAAAGCCCCAGGGCGAACATCTTGTTGAGCATGAGCAAGGTATAGGCGGCATCGGCCGACCCTCCGCCCATTCCGGCCTGCATGGGCACGCGCTTGTCTAAACGGATGGTGACGCCCGGGAGCCGGAACCGCGCATCGAGCAGTTGCCATGCCCTCACCACAAGGTTTTTCGCGGGGTCGCCGTCGATGGGCATGCCGCCGACGGTGAGTTGGCAACCACGGCCGCCGTTCTCGGTAATCTCTATCTCGTCGCCGAGGTCAACGGGGTAGAACATCGTCTGAAGGTCGTGATAACCGTCGGGCCGCCGCGCCACGATGTTAAGCCCCAGGTTGATTTTTGAGCAAGTCTGTGTTTTCAAAAACGGGAGGAATTATAAATGATTGTGATTGATTCAAATTGTAGTTCAGGAGTTCAGACAATTGCTTTGAGCATATTGACTGTCTGAACTTCTGAACTTCTTCAATGCGAGATAGATGAGCGTGTTATTCCAAAAGTGCGGCTTTCACCTGTTCGGCTATCTGCGCCATGCCCTTGATGGAGGGATGCCCGCTTTTCTTGTCAATATCAACGAGCTGCACATACTTCACTCCGTAGTGGTCGCAAATGGTCTTGGTGGAAGCTGTCAGCTCGTCGCTCAGTTCCGAGTTGATGATGAAATAAAGCTCCACGTTGGGGTATCGCTTCTGCATCTGGCTCAAGAGGAAGGCCAGTGCGGGCCGGTATGAGAAGAAGTCGTCCTGCCGCAGGTTGTCGTACTTGAACTGGCCCATGGGCGCCCCTGCCCAACTGTCGTTGGTTCCGCCGAAAATGAGGATGATGTCGGGGTTGCCCAAGTTGTTGAGACGACGGATGAAAGAGCGCTCGGAATAGTCGTTGCCGCTATAACCGTAATAGGAAATGGTGGCACCGCTCCACGAGTTGTTGATACAGAGTTTAAACCCGTTTTCACTGATGAACTTGTGCCACCATGTCTGGGTGACATCGTTCACGTCGGTGGTGTTGCGGTTTTCCTCGTAGTACCACATTTCGTTGGTGGAGGGTGTGACGAAGCCGTCGAAAGTGGAATAGCTGTCGCCCAAAATCGACACCGACTTCCTGACTTGTGCCGATGCCGACAGGCAGAGCACCATGAGGGCAGCTGCCATGAAAAAGCGTTGTGGTTTCATTTTATTAAAGTGCATGTGGGATTATTGACTTATCAACAAAAAGTCAGAATGGGGGATTGAAGTCTTCGGGGGGCGGTGGCGTCATGGGGTCGTTCATTCTTGAGCCCATGTATTCGCCTCCTCCGTCCTGCAAGGGCATGTTCGACTCGCCGGGGTTCTGGAAACGCGTGAACTCTCCCCTGAAGTTAAGCAACACGTCGCCCGTGGCACCCTTTCTGTGCTTGGCAATAATGATTTGTGCCATGCCGTGCAGGTCGTTTCCCTTCTCGTCTTGGTAGATGTGATAGTATTCGGGCCTGTGAACGAAGAGCACCATGTCGGCGTCCTGCTCAATGGCTCCCGACTCTCGCAAGTCGCTCAGTTGAGGCCGCTTGCCGTCGATGCCCTCGCGGCTTTCCACCGTTCGGTTGAGCTGGCTGAGTGCGAGCACCGGTATGTCGAGCTCTTTGGCCAGTCCCTTCAGCGATCGGCTGATGGTTGACACCTCCTCTTGTCGGCTTCCGAACTTTGCCCCGTTGGCGTTCATCAACTGCAAATAGTCTATCATAATGATTTTCACGCCTTTTTCCCTTACAAGCCTCCGGGCCTTTGTTCTCAGCTCGAAGATGCTCATGCCGGGGGTGTCGTCGATATAGATGGGCGTTCCCTGAAGTTTGGCCAGGTTGCGGTCGAGGCGCTGCCACTCCTCTTTGTCGAGCTGTCCGCTCAGGATTTTCTTTCCGCTGATTTCGCAAACGTTGGAAATCAACCTGTTCACCAGCTGCACGTTGTTCATTTCGAGTGAGAAGAAGGCGATGGGCTCCTTGTAGTCTACGGCGATGTTCTTGGCCAGCGAGAGGGCGAACGACGTTTTTCCCATGGCAGGGCGACCGGCAATGATGACGAGGTCGGAGTTCTGCCATCCGCTGGTCATGTCGTCCAGTTTGTCGAAGCCGGTGGGAATGCCGGTAAGACCGCCCTGGTTGGCGGCGGCTTTTTGCAAGATGTCCACGGCTTGCAATAGCACGGGGTCTATCTGCGTGTAGTCCTTGCGCATGTTGTTTTGCGAGAGTTCAAAGAGCGAACCCTCGGCTTCCTGCATGAGCTCGTCCACATCTACGGTTTCGTCGAAAGCCTTTGTCTCTATGACGCTACAAAACGAAATGAGCTGCCGTGCAAGGAATTTCTGGGCAAGAATCCTTACATGGTATTCAATGTGGGCCGACGATGCCACGTGGGAGCTCAGTTCCAGTATATAGGCCGGCCCTCCCACCATTTCGAGTGTTCCCTGGCGTTTCAGTTCCTCGGTAACGGTCATGATGTCCACCGGGCGCTCGTTGAAGTTGAGGGCCTGTATGGCGGCATAGATTTTCTGGTTCCTCGGTTCGTAGAAGGTCTCGGGCTTCAGCATTTCGCTGACCACCGAGAAGGCATCCTTGTCAATCATCAACGCCCCGAGCACGGCCCGCTCAATGTCGGTGGCCTGCGGTTGCAGATGGCCGTAAGTATTGTCGATGGGGGCTGTTTTCCGTTTTTGTTCTGGCATTGGCATTCCTCCTTATTCCATTGCCAGAATCTGCTCGGCGTGAACCTTTGTCTTTATCTCCTTGGGAGTGAAGATTTTCTCCACGGTGCCGTCTTCACCAATGATGAACGTTGTGCGCAGCGTTCCCATGTATTTCCTTCCGTACATGGATTTTTCGCCCCATGCGCCCATCTGTTGTGTAAGCGCCATTTCCGTGTCGGCAATAAGGGGGAAGGGCAAGCTGTTCTTTTCGATGAACTTCTTGTGCGATTTTTCGTCCTGTATGCTCACACCGAGCACTTCATACCCCTTGGCGTTGAGTTCCCCGATATGATCTCTCAGACTGCATGCCTGGGCGGTGCATCCGCTTGTCATATCCTTTGGATAGAAGTAGAGCACGAGCTTTTTGCCCTTGTAGTCGCTCAGTTTTATTTCGTTCCCGTCCTGGTCCCTGCCCAGCAATTCGGGTGCTTTTTCTCCTGTTTTCATTGTTTTGGCATTGTAAAGGTTATCTGCGCATGGCCAGATTATAGTTGTAATATTGTTTGTTGTCGGTGATGTCTTCTATCACCTTGATAAACGGCGGGAAGTTGACGTCTTCCTGCGACACCACGCCTTTTGTTTCCAGTATCATGAGGTTGTTGACGGGCTCCAGGTAGGTGTCGAGTTCAAAGTACTGGCCTTTCCAGATGAAACTTTTCCTCAGTTTGCGAATGGTCTGCCTGTCGGGATCGGCCTGGGTGAGGAGCGACTGGTAGAGATTGTTGCTCACCTGTCTTTCGGTTTCAATCATCTCATGCTCTGAAATGCGCTTCTTGGTGTTGTGGACGTTGACGTATTTTCCCTGCCACCCCCTTCTTCTGAGCCTTATTTCGCATCCGGGTTCTCCGATGAGGTAAGTCTGCGTGATTTCGCTTTCGATGCAATCGCCCACTTCTCCTATGAGCTGCACGATGTATTTGCGCTCTTCCTCAATGGGCTGTGGCAATCCGAGCACATTGGAGATTTCTTTCAGCACGCGGTTGAGCTTGCGGTCAAAGTCGTCGTGGTTGTTGATGACCCGGTGATGGGGGTGTCCGGTCCAGGCCTTGATGACTTTCTTGTCGAGTTCACGCGCTATTCTTAGTCCTTCCTCGTTCATCTGCTCATAACGCTGGGCGTTGTTGGTGGTGGTGTAATACTGCTCGGCACCGTCGGCGGCCGACACGAGGTGGAGCACGGCATCGTAGCGCTGGCGCAGCTCGCTGGAGCTGGTGCCCACCTTGGCCGTGATTTCCTCCCACATCTCGGGAGCCATGTATGCAGAAATGTCCATGGTGCCGCGGTCGCAGACCACGAGGGTGGGCTCGGTGCACTGCTCGGCCATTTTCCCGAATTTGTCTTCAAAGGCCAGTTGCATTTCCAACGTGGCCTTTTCGCCTTCATAGAACAGCTTCTTGTTGTCGGTAAGGTAGTTCATGCCTGCCTGGCTGAAGATGGTGGGCACCTCGGGAATGGTGAACACCTTGTAGCCCAGACTGGAAAAATACTCAATGATGCGCACCAGGGCGGTGGTCTTGCCGGCGCAGGGGCCTCCTGTCAGGACAATTCTCTTTATATTGCTCATGGTTGAGTTTTTTGGAGTTTTGGGGTAATGGGAGTTAAGGGAAAGATGGGGAAAAGGGTTATTGTATGCCGTCTTCACGGAGTTTCACCTGCCATTTCCATGCCGAGCGCAGCACGTCGTCGATGTCGGCCTCGGCCTTCCATCCCAGCACGTTGTTGGCCTTGTCAACATTGCCCCACACCTTCTCGATGTCGCCCTCGCGGCGCGGCGCGTAGCTCCAGTTCACCTTCACGCCGGTGGCTTTCTCGAAACCTTCCACCACCTCGAGGGTGCTCAGCCCTCGTCCGGTGCCGATGTTGAACACCTCCACGGCGTCGGTGTCATCCTGGTCGAGCACCCGCGCCATGGCCTTCACATGGGCCTTGGCCAGGTCCACCACATAGATGTAGTCGCGAATGCAGGTGCCGTCGGCGGTGTGGTAGTCGTTGCCGAAGATTTTCAGCTCTTTCCTGATGCCGATGGCTGTCTGCGTGACAAAGGGAATGAGATTCATGGGCACGCCGTTGGGCAATTCGCCGATGAATGCCGACGGATGGGCTCCGATGGGGTTGAAATAACGCAGGATGACGGCCTTTATCGGTGCGCCGCTGTGAATGAAGTCCTGAATGATTTCCTCATTGATTTGCTTGGTGTTGCCGTAGGGTGACAGGGCTTTCTGGATGGGTGCCTGCTCGGTGACGGGAAGGTTGTCTTCCGACGGCTGGCCATATACGGTGCAGCTGCTCGAGAAGATAATGCCCTTCACGTCATACTTGGGCATGAGTTCCAGCAGGTTCACCAGCGAGTTGATGTTGTTGCGGTAATAGAGCAGCGGCTTTTCCACGCTTTCACCCACCGCCTTCGACGCGGCAAAATGGATGATGCCCGAAATGGCGGGATACTTACGGAACACGCCCTCGAGCGCTTGAAGGTCGCAACAGTCCACCTGCTCGAAAGCCGGGCGCACGCCCGTGATTTTCTCTATGCCGTCCACCACCTCGGCTTTTGAATTGGACAAGTTGTCCACTATCACCACATCATAGCCTGCCTGTTGCAGCTCCACGGTGGTATGGCTGCCTATGAAGCCCGTACCGCCGGTAACAAGGATTGTCTGTTTCATTAAAAAGTGCGTTTTATTCGTAGATTTGCTATAGTTTTTTCTTTGCGGACGGCCATCGAATGGCCAACCACGTTGCAAAGGTAATCAAATTATTTTAAGATTGAGCACAAAGAAGCAATTAAGTTTTCCTTTTTTCATTTCTTCTTGCCAAACGCAGACGGAACGGAATTGCTATCCAATGTCCTTGAGGTGCGGAAGGGTTATCTTGAACTTCACGGCGAGCACGCGCACCAGCACCACCACGGTGAAGGCCGCCAGCGAGCTCAGCTCTGCCGACATGGCCAGCGGCGACGAACAAATATGATAGGCCACCCCTCCGGCAATGCACGCCAAGGCATAAATCTCGCGGCGGAAGATAAGGGGCACCTCGTTGATAAGCACGTCGCGCATGACGCCTCCCGCCGCGCCGGTGATGCAGCCCATGATGACGGCCACCCAGAAGGGGTGCCCGCAGGCCAACGTCTTCTGGATGCCGGCAATGGTGAACAGCGCCAGGCCGAAGGTGTCGAAGATGAACCAGGTGTTGTTGAGTCTCACCAGGTGACGCTTAAACACAATGACCGTTAGCAGGGCGATGCCCGTGCAGATGATGTAAATGGGGTCGGTCATCCAGAAAGGCGTCTTGCCGAGCATGACGTCGCGCAAGGTGCCGCCGCCGATGGCTGTGGCCAGACCCACCACATAGCCGCCGAACCAGTCGAAATGCTTGGCGGCGGCAAGGCGGATGCCGCTGATAGCGAACGCCAAAGTACCTAAAAATTCAATAATCAGTTCCATGTTTCTTTTTTCTATGGAGATTTTTGTTGATTTGAGGAGTGGCTATTATTTCTAAGGAGTTTGGGAGCCAAGGAGATTCTCTTCTCTCTGGTTCTAAGGCTCCTTTTCTTGTCTAAGGAGAAAAGGAGATAAGGAGTACTTTTTCTTTGGTTCTCAACTCATTTGTTTTTTCTAAGGAGGAAAGGAGAAAAGGAGCATAATCTCCTTGGCTCCCAAACTCCTTAGACATATTGATTTTCCAAAGAGAGGAGAAAAGAAAAACTCCTTGGCTTCCAAACTCCTTAGAAATAAATCTCAGACGAGTGGAAGAATAGAGAAATCTCCTTGGCTCCCAAGCTCCTTAGAGATAGAAACGTTCTAAAACTCCTTGGAGAAGCGGCTGTTGTAAACGGTGTGGATGCCGCTACGCAGGTCTATCTCGTTGAAATTCACGACGTAACCCAATTCGCAGTTCTTGAGCACCAGATACGTATAAAGTTGTTTTTCAAAGACTTTCTTATACTCCACCACGCTCTTTATTTCAAGTATTACCTTGTTATCAACGATGAGGTCCAGGCGGAAGTCGGTGGCCAATCTTTCCCCTTTGTAGAAGACGGGCACTACAACCTGCCGCTCCACGTTGAAGCCTCTCTCCGCCAATTCCCTGGCTGCCGCCTCTTCATAGATAGATTCTAAGAGTCCGGGCCCCAGCTGACTGTGAACCTCATAAAGGCACTCCAGTATTCTATAAGTATATTCTCTGTCCATATCTAACAATATAAATATTTCCATTCAAAGAAGAGAAGAAGAATCAGTTCCTTGGCTCCTAACCTCCTTAGATTTAATAATCTCCCAAGAAAGAGAAGAAGAAAACTCCTTGGCTCCTAATCTCCTTAGAAAACAACCAATCCTTAGAAAACACTCCCAAGAGGGCTCAGAGCTATTCTTTGAACCGCTCTCCCCAGCACAGAAGCATGCGCTGGTAGAGTTTCTCCTCGGCCGGCGAGTGCTGGGCATGCCACAGGCGAGTGTGCTGCAAGGCGTCGGGCATGAACTGCTGCTCAACGAAGTTGCCGGGAAAGTCGTGAGCGTATTTGTAACCGTCGCTATAGCCCAGCTGCGCCATCAGCTCCGTGGGAGCGTTGCGCAGGTGGAGGGGCACAGGCTGGTTGCCCGTTTGTTTCACGGTCTGCAGCGCTGCGCCGATGCCCATGTAAGCCGAGTTGCTCTTTGGGCTGGTGGCCAGATAAACGGCACATTCCGCCAGCGGGATGCGCCCTTCGGGCCACCCAATCTTCATCACCGCGTCGAAGGCGGCATTGGCCAGCAGCAGGGCGTTGGGATTGGCCAGCCCGATGTCCTCGGCGGCACTGATGACCATGCGGCGGGCAATGAACTGCGGGTCTTCGCCCCCCTCAATCATCCGCGCCATCCAATAGAGCGCCGCGTCGGGGTCGCTGCCGCGGATGCTTTTGATAAAAGCCGAAATGATGTCGTAGTGCATCTCGCCGTCCTTGTCGTAGGCCAACGGGTTTTGTTGCAGGCGCGCCGCCACCAGTTCGTCGGTGACCACCACTTCGTTGCTGCTCTCGGCCTCCACCACCAGTTCCAAGATGTTGAGCAATTTGCGCGCATCGCCCCCGCTATAGCGCATCATGGCACCAGTCTCCTTCAATACGATATGCCGCTGTTTCAGCTCACTGTCTTGGCTGACTGCCCTTTCCAACAGTTGCATAAGGTCTTCTTTCTCAAGAGGTTTCAGCACATAGAGCTGGCAACGGCTGAGCAGCGGACGGATGACCTCAAACGACGGGTTCTCCGTGGTGGCACCGATGAGCGTCACCACGCCTTTTTCCACGGCCCCCAGCAACGAGTCCTGCTGACTCTTGCTGAAGCGGTGGATTTCGTCGATAAACAATATGGGGCTTGCCGAATTGAAGAACCGTCCACTACGGGCCTTCTCAATGACCTCGCGCACGTCCTTCACGCCGCTCGTCACGGCGCTCAGGGTATAGAACGGACACTCCAGTTTGTTGGCGATAATCTGTGCCAGCGTGGTCTTTCCCACGCCCGGCGGGCCCCATAATATAAAAGAGGTGATGCGGCCGGCATCTATCATTTTGCGCAACACGGCACCTTCGCCCACCAGGTGGCGCTGGCCGATATATTCGTCGAGCGTGGCGGGGCGCATGCGTTCAGCTAAGGGTTTCGACATGGTTTTTAAGTTTTGGGGAATGATGGGGAAAATGGGAGAATGGCTTTCAACGCAACACGTTCATTTTGAAGAAGTCGAAATGCGCCTGGCCGCCGTTGCCATAGCAGAACAGGCCCACCCTGATGCCTTTCCAGAAGCCGGCGCGCATGGCGAAGGGCTCGCCGGCGGACGTAAAGTTGCGGCCGTCGGTGCTATAGGCAAACTGGTGGCGGTTGTCGGCGCTGTTATTGGTCAGGCGCAGATAGAGTTTGCGGAACCGCCCGGGCCTGACCACCCGTCGCTGGCCGTTTTCCTCGAGAAACACGCCGTCGGCACATAGTCCCACGGCACGGAACGTACGGCCCGTGCAACACAACCCGGCGTAGCAATCGCCGGTGGCGGTGACGAGCGTGGTGGCCTCGCTCTCAAAGCCCATCACCTTTTGTGTGAGCATGTTACGGCAGGCCTTCAGGCTATCGGCAGGCTGTGCCCTGAGGGTGAGCCAGCCGTTTTTCTCCGAAAGGCTCCAATGGCTATCGACGGAGTTGTGGTTCCACTGCCATTGTAGGCCGAGGGGGCCGCCGAAGTCGTCGTCGGTCTGCGGAAGGCTGGGCGACGAGGGGCTGACCAGTGGAGCACGCCACACGTCCACCGGCTCGCCGATGCCGTTGCCGTCGATATCTACGCCCATCAGGGGCCAGTCGTCTTTCCAACGGGCTGGCTGCAAGTGGACCACGCGCCCCAGCACAGGCGTTTCCTGGAAATGATAGAACCACCAAGTGCCCTGCGGCGTATCGACGAGTGCGCCCTGATGAGGACCGTTGACGGGCGTGGACCCTTGTTCCAGCACGACGCGCTTTTCGTATGGTCCATAAACGTTTTTCGAGCGGAGCACCGTCTGCCATCCCTGCCCCACCCCGCCTTCGGGAATGATGAGGTAGTAGAAACCATTGCGTTTCAGCCACTTAGTGCCCTCGGCCACGGGGCCGGTATAAACGGTTACGCCGTCGTCGAGTAATTGCCGGCCGTCGGGCGACATGCGGTGCACGATGATGGGCCCTGCGCCGTGGCGGCTACGTCCAAGATATGCCTGGCCGTCGTCGTCCCAAAGCGGGCAGGGGTCTTCCCACCGTGCCACGCGCTTCACCAGGTGGAGGGGGCTCCATGGCCCGTGGGCATCGGTTGCCGACGACATGTAAAGGCCTTCGTCGGGGGTGCAAAAGAATATGTAGAACCGCCCGTCGTGGAAGCGGATGGCCGGTGCCCACGAACCGCCGGCATAGTGGCCGTTGGAGTCCCAGCCGGGTTCGTCGATGCGCCGGAACACCTGGCTCACATAGCGCCAGTTGAGCAGGTCGTCGCTCTCAAGCACCTGCATACCCATGAAATGGAAGTCGGAGGCCACCATATAGTATTTTTCGCCTACGCGGATGACGTCGGGGTCGCTGAAGTCGATGTTCAGCACGGGGTTGATATAGGTGCCGTTGCCCTGGTCGCCCCAAGACAGCACTCGCGGCTGGCCGTGGAGCAAAAGGGGCAGCAGGAGAAAGGCTGTTAGCAGTTGCTTTTTCATTTTTTCAACTTTTCAATTCTAAATGGCGGCAGCAAATTTTTCACTTTTCACTCTTCACTCTTCACTTTAAAAGATGGCGGCAGCAAATTGCCACTTCGTTCTCGCTAATCGCTCGCGATACCTTCGGCATTTTTCACTTTTCACTCTTCACTTTTCACTCTTCACTCTTCACTTTAAAAGCTGTCAACGTAAACGAAGTCGGGCCGCACGTCGGGCTGAACGGTCTCAACGCGGATGTCGGAAAAGCTGACATTGCGCGCATGCCTCACGAAGAAGCCCTTGGCGGGCAGATTGCCCCACATGGTGGCCTCGGGGTATTCTTTCTCCTTTTCATCGCCTACGCTCTCGGCAATTTGCGCCAGCTGACCGCTATCCACGCCACCTTTGTGGTGAAGGATGATATGGTCAAGGCTGATGTTCTCCACGCAATGCCCGGGCAGGCCGGTGATGCTGCACCCCATGCTGCCGGCATTGCGTATCTGTATGTGGCTGAGGGAGATGCCGCGAATATGTCCCACGCTGTCTATGGGGATGAGACTGTCGAAATCGTCACCGGCCAACAGATATCCGCGGCCTCGGTTGCCCAGGCGGATGAAGATGGGCGACTCGGTGCCCTCCACGGTGAAATGGTCGAGGCTGACGTTTTCCATGACGCCGCCATCGACGATTTCGAGCGAGATGGCCGACGAGCCAATCCACTGCCCGAAGAATTTCTCGCGCTGGTCGGCGCTGGGCTTCACCACGATGTTCGAGATGCTGATGTTGCGGAAGCCGCCGTTGGTCTCGGTGCCCAGCTTCACGGCGTTGCAATGGCTCGACACCACGCAGTTGGCAATGCTGATGTTCTCGCAAAGGCGCGGCGACGTGCTCTTCAGCGTGATGGCATCGTCGTCGCTGTCGGCCCACAGGTTGCTGACCAGCACGTCGTGGCAGCCGTCGAGGTCGAGGGCGTCGTTGTTGTAGTTGTTGCGGTTTTCCACCTTGATGCCGTCGATGCACAGGCGGTCGCAGGCCAGGTAATGTTGCATCCAGCACCCACTATTTCGCAACGTAACATCCTTTACCACAACATCTTGGCTGTCGATGAGCCGCAGCAGGTGGGGACGGGTGATGCCCTCGTCGTTCCACGACAACTTCTGAAACGCGCGGCCGCGGCCGTCGATGGTTCCGAAGCCGTCGATGACCAGGTGCGAGATGCCCTCGGCATAGAGCAGCTGGATGGTGGTGGACTGCGTGCGAAGCGACACATAGCGGGCCTTCATGGGCCGGTAGTCCTCCAGGCGCGTGCTGCCGTAGAGGGTGGCGCCGGCCATGAGGTGCAGGTTGACATGGCTGCGCAACTCCACCGAACCAATCTTATAGTCGCCGGGGGGCACCACCACGCGTCCGCCGCCCTGGCGCGAACAATCGTCGATGGCACGTTGCAGGGCCTCGGTGCTCAATACGGTGGTATCTGCGCGAGCCCCATAATCGGTGATGACATAATCGCCGGGAGCGGCGGCAACAGCCCGCAAAGAGACGCCACACAAAGCCAAGAGCGCGGAAAGCAGCGCGATAACGGTATTTTTCATCAGAAATAATAGTTGAGTGTTTCTTCTTGTGGGCAAAGTTACGAAAAATCGAGAGCAGAACAAAAAGAACGTGTTCTTTTTTTATGCCGAGATGGAGTAACTTATTCAAAGTTACGAAAAATCGAGGGCAGAACAAAAAGAACGTGTTCTTTTTTTATGTCGAGATGGGGTAACTTATCCAAAGTTACGAAAATCGAGGACAGAACAAAAAACGCGTTCTTTTTTATGCCGAGATGGAGTAACTTATCCAAAGTTACGAAAAAACAGTGTAACTCGGAAGCGATTTTGGAAGATTAACGCAATTCGACCTATAATAAAGGCAA
>JAEEGL010515998.1_pt1 | contig 13691 bp, 10 predicted proteins | sample 9134231 | NCBI WGS metagenome assembly JAEEGL01 (sample SAMN16246548, study PRJNA631951) | gut metagenome | biome: gut microbiome; feature: rumen; material: fiber-attached | host: Bos | place: Iran: Karaj | collected 2018-10
CACATGGCGCTGGCGCATCTGTGGCGGGCGAAACTTTCGCATGGTTGGCGAGACCGGCTGGCAAATGTGGGCTGGGCGCTGTTCCTTGGCGGAAACTACTTTACGGTCAAGGGGATGCTAATTGATGGAAGTTTCGGGGACTTTACCATCCCGAAGTGGCTCTACATTGCTGGAACTGCACTTATCGTGTGCTTCGGCATCAACTGGCGATCCATCAGCGACATCATCAACTCACCGTTCACTTTCATCAATAGCTTCGGCGATTTGCTCAGTTATGTCCGCCTTTTTGCAGTGGGACTCTCCAGTCTGGAGATTGCCAAGGCATTCAATGCGATGGCGGCCGGCATCTGGAGCGGAAACCACTGGCTGATTCCAATTGGCATTCTGGTTCTAGGCATCGGGCATCTTCTCAATGTCGCTCTCGCGGTGATGAGCGTGCTGGTACACGGCATCCGCCTCAATACGCTGGAGTTCTCCGGACACATCGGCCTGGAGTGGAGTGGTCGGCCATACCGGCCTTTCCGCTAACCAGACCTTCGTAAAAAAAGTCCATTTCTGTCCATTTCTGTCATGTTTCAACCAATCTTCAAGGAGTAAACATTCATGATTGATTCCACTGCACGTGCCTTGGTCTGCCTGGGTGCCTTCGCCTCGTTTGGCTTTGCCGCCGTCGGTTCCGTCATCGGCTGTGGTTTGGCCGCCGCCTCCGCCATTGGTAGCTGGAAGCGCTGCTATGCGCAAGGCAAGCCGGCTCCGTTCCAGCTGAGCATCCTGACTGGTGTTCCGATGTCCCAGACTTTCTATGGAATGATTTTGATGAACGCCGTGATTGGTATCGACACTCAGTACTGGATTGCCGCGTTGGCCATTGGACTTCTCGGCGGGCTGGGCATTGGTGGTTCTGCCGCATATCAGGGCCGCGCCGCCGCCGGCGCCTGCGACTCCTTTGCGGAAACAAACCAGGGCTTTGCGAACAATCTGCTGGCGCTGGGCATTGTCGAAACCATTGCCATTTTCGTGATGGTATTCGCATTGATGTTCATTGGAAAAATCCCCTTGGCGTGATTTGCTTGTTCCCGAATAATCCGGGACGAAGACTCTGACCACTGGTGGATCTCTTTTCCGCGCTCATTCTGTTTGGCGGATTGCTGATACTGGGATGCGTGCTTTCCAGCAAGCTCAGCAGCCGTTGGAGCATGCCAGGGCTCTTGATTTTTCTGCTCATCGGCGTGCTCGTGCGGTTGTTGTCGTTGCACGATACAGTATTGTACGATGTCAACAGCCGACTTAGCTGGGGATTGGCGAACCACCTGGGGACCATCGCCTTGTGCTATATCCTGTTCTCCGGCGGCTGTGAATCCTCCCTACAGGAAATCAAGCGCGTGCTGGTGCCGGGGACGGTGCTTTCAACCGTCGGCGTTCTACTGACCGCAGTGCTGCTGGGAGGGATTTGCTTCCTGTTGCGACCGCTGTTGGGGTGTCTGGCAGGTGCGACGTTGACGACCTGCCTGCTCTTTGGTGCCATCATCTCTTCCACGGATGCGGCGGCGGTCTTCACCATCCTGCGTTCCAAGAAGGTCGGTTTGCAAGGGGAGTTGCGGTCGTTGCTGGAATATGAGTCCGGCTCCAACGACCCGATGGCGACCTTCCTGACGCTTTTCTTCCTCGGGCTTGCCATCACGCCGGAGCTTCCCGTGGGCAGGAGCCTGCTGCTTTTCCTGCCAGCCTTTGCCTGGAAGATGCTGGCGGGGCTTTTCATCGGCTGGGTGCTGTCTCAGGCGGCCATTGCGCTTTTCAACCATGGCAATCTCGACCATGACGGCCTCTACTATGTGATGGGCATCTCCGTGGTGCTGATTACCTACTCGCTTGCCGACTTGCTGAAGGCCAATGGCTTCATGGCGGTCTATGCGGCCGGCGTTTTCATGGGCAACCGCTGGTTTGTCTTTCACAATAGCTTCATCCGCTTCGCCAATGCAATCTCGTGGCTGATGCAGGTGGTGCTTTTCACGATGCTGGGCTTCATGACAAGCCCGGAACTGCTCGGCCGGACCTGGTGGCAAGGCCTGCTGCTGGGATGCCTGCTAATGTTCGTGGTGCGACCGGCGATGGTCTTTGCCTTGCTTTGGGGGAAGCGATTTTCATTTCAGTCCAAGGCATTGGTGAGTTGGGTCGGATTGCGCGGCGGCGCTCCCATCATGTTGGCGACCTTCCCGATGCTCTATCAGGGAAAATTCGACATGCTCCCCGACGAGGGGTGCTCCGTGGCGCTGGTGCTCTTCCATCTTGTCTTCTGGATGGTGCTCTTCTCGGTGGTTTGCCAAAGCTATACCATCATGCCATGGGCGAAAAGGCTCAAACTGGACGCACCGCTGAAGGTTGCGCCCACGGCGCCGATTTCCTTTGACCGCGTGAATCTGCCACGTCAAAAGGGCAAGGCGGCGGATCAGGACGACTATGCAGACAATCGGATGCAGGAGTTCGCCGTGACGCAGGGGTCTTCGTTGGCCGGCAAGGCCATTCGCGACTGCGGACTGCCTCCGGGTGTCTTCATCATCATGATCCAACGCGACCAGCGGTATATCGTGCCACGCGGAGATACGGTAATCCAGGCAGGGGATACCCTGACCGCGTTGGGAATCCGCAAGGCACTTCGACAGGCCGCCGAACAAATTCGCAACTCGTGATCCGTGAATTTCCTCTGTGGTGACGAGGCGTCGCCACAACGCATTCCGTCGGCAAGGCGCCGGCGCTACATCATTCCTCATTCCTCATTCAACATTTCAAGCCATGGACAAAGAAAACACTCTTTATCTCGACCTCAAGGATGGTCGCGTTGTAATTGAACTGTTGCCTCAGGCGGCACCGAAACATGTCGCCCGAATCAAGGAACTGGTGCGTCAAGGCTTCTATGACGGAATCGTCTTCCACCGCGTGATTGACGGTTTCATGGCGCAGACGGGCGACCCGACTGGCACTGGCATGGGCGGCAGCGGTCAGAAGCTCGCTGCCGAGTTCAATGCATTCCCGCATGTTCGCGGAACCGTCTCCATGGCACGTGCCATGGATCCGAACTCGGCGGACAGCCAGTTCTTCATCTGCTTTGCGGATGCACGGTTCCTGGACGGACAGTACACTGTCTGGGGCAAGGTCGCCAGCGGAATGGAGTTCGTGGACAAGATTAAGAAGGGTGATTCCCGCCAGAATGGCACCGTGTCCAATCCGGACAAGATTGTGAAGATGCAGGTCGCCGCCGATGTGAAAGAGTAGCTGGAGTTCTTTGCATTTATTCCTAAACAGCGCCCGGCCGAAAACCGGGCGTTTTTTTATGGAAGGAGGGCGGAATTGACGGAAAACCTGTTGGTGTGGGTTATATTAGGTCAATTCTTTTTTTGCGGGATATTTTATCTCAAGAGGTTTTGGTGATGTCGATACCGCTTTTAGACCTAAAACAGCAATTTGAGTCCATTAAAGACGAAGTCATGCCCAGCCTGGCCGACTTGTGTGCCAGCCAGTTGTTCATACTGGGACCGAAGGTCGAGGAGCTGGAGCAGTGCCTTTCCGCATACTGCCAGGCGAATTATGGCTGTGGCGTTTCCAGCGGTTCGGATGCATTGCTGGTTTCCCTGATGTCCGAACAGATTGGCGCGGGTGACGAGGTCATCACTTCGCCATATACCTTCTTTGCTACCGCCGGAGCGATTTGCCGCACGGGCGCCAAGCCCGTGTTTGTGGACATCGACCCTGTGACCTACAACATCGATGTGAGCAAAATCGAGGCGGCGATTACGCCACGGACCAAGGCGATTATCCCTGTGCATCTCTATGGGCAGTCGGCGGATATGGATGCGATTCTGGAACTGGCCAAGGCGCATCGTCTGGTGGTGATTGAGGATGCCTGCCAGGCTATCGGTGCGGAGTGCCGGGGCCGCCGGGTGGGTGCTCTCGGCGAATATGGATGCCTCTCCTTCTTCCCCAGCAAGAACTTGGGATGTTTTGGTGACGGCGGGATGGTGCTCTGCAATGACCAGACCCGTGCGGAACGACTTAAGATTCTGCGCAATCATGGCATGGCTCCGCAATATCACCATCATCTGATTGGCAGTAATTTCCGCCTGGATGCCCTGCAGGCCGATGTGCTGCTCAAAAAATACCCGCATCTGGATGACTGGACGAAGGGTCGCCAGCAAAACGCCGCAGACTACGATCGGCTCTTTGACGGTGTGGCGGGTATCGAGTTGCCTCGTGAGGCCGACTGGTCCACGAGGCATGTTCGCAACCAGTATGTCATTCGGATTTTGGATGGCAAGCGGAACCATGTCTGGGAGGGCTTGAAGTCCGCCGGCATTGGCTGTGCAGTATATTATCCTGTGCCACTGCATTTGCAGGAGTGCTTTGCATCGCTAGGGTATCGCCAGGGGGACTTCCCTGAGAGCGAACGCGCGGCCGCGGAGACGCTTGCATTGCCAATCTTCCCCGAATTGACCGTCCAACAGAAGGAGACGGTTGCCGAAACGGTCATTCAGCTTCTGAAAGCGTAGGGCAGGAACGGTGACACCAAATGGGGCATAAGCATCACAAAATGAAACTTGAACGTGCGAAGCATGGCACCTTCAAGATTTTTTGGCGGCTGATGCGCGACTATGCTTTTCGCTATCCTGGCTATTTGACGATCGGGGTGCTTTCTGCCGTTATTATGGGCGGGTCGCTGGGCGTCGCGTTCCGAATGATGAGTACCTCCGTGGATCTGTTCGAAGCGGGGACCGCCGGAACGGCTCCCAGTGCCATGGTGGAGACTTCAGAGGTTTCAAAGGAAGCAAATCTTTCCGTTGCAGACACGAATTCCGCCGAGGCAACGGCATTGCAACCAGGCAATGATGTCACGGAATTGCAGTCCCGAGCCGAACGCCACAAGGAGAAGTCCAACAAATTGCTGGTACGGGTGAACCGGATATTGGCAAAACTCCACATGGATCCTGTGAATGACGGGAGCGTGTTGGAACTCAAGACCGTAGCAGTACTGCTTGGGGCCATTATCTTGTTGTTCGGAGTCAAGGCGTTGGGAGAATGGGTGAATCATTACAGTCTGCGTTATGTCGGCGCACGGGTGGTGGTGGACTTGCGTCAGGCAGTGGTGGATCAGCTGATGAACCAGTCGCTGGGCTTTTTTTCAAATAGCTCGACAGGGGTATTGATTAGTCGTTGCACCAATGACGTAGGATCGATTGAAGGTGTTGTTTCTCAAGCACTTCCGGAATTGTGTCAGGCTCCGGTATTGATTGTGGTGTCCATCCAGTTCGTGATTGTGCAGGCGATTGCGCAGGGATTGGGTTGGCAGTTCTTGTGCATCGTGGTGCTGTTGCCGTTTTTCATTGCCCCATTTTACTGGCTGACACGGTTTTTGCGCTCGTATCAACGGCAGGTTCTGAGCGAATTGGCGAATGTGACCGGTCGGATGCAAGAGGTTTTCTCCGGAATGATGGTCATCAAGAGTTTCCGACAGGAGGAGGCCGAGCATGAGCGTTTCCATACGGTGAACGAGAAATTCTTCAAGCAGCAGAAGAAGGCGATTATGGCGGGAGTGCTGGTACATCCGATGCTGCAGTTCGTGGCTATTGCACTGTGCGTAGTCTTTGTTTTGCTGTGCTACAAATTCGATGTCACGCTTGGTTCGCTGGCGGTCATCGGATTTGCCGCACAGACGGCCTACAAGCCGGTCAAGGATTTGGTGAAGCTCTACTCCAATATCATCCGCGGTGCGGCCGCCGGCGAGCGGGTCTTCGAGTTGCTGGATCTGGACACAAGTCTTCCGCAGTCGGAGCATCCGGTTCCCATCAACAGTTTCCGCGAAGCCATCCAATACCACGATGTGACCTTCAGTTATGTCAAGGAGGGAGCGCCTGTGCTCAGCCATATCGAACTGACCATCCCCAAGGGGAGTCTGGTCGCGTTGGTGGGGCAGACTGGCTCAGGCAAATCTACCCTGGCTAATCTGCTGGGCAGATTCTACGATCCGGTCGAGGGAAGCATTACCATTGACGGGACGGATTTGCGGGATTTCGACCTTGGAGACTTCCGGCAGATGGTCGGGATGGTCAGCCAGGATACTTTCCTCTTCAATACCACCATTGGCGAGAATATCCGCTATGGCAGGCCTGACGCCTCGGACGAAGAAGTTCGGACCGCCGCCATTCAGGCAAATGCAATGGAATTCATCGAGCAGTTCCCCGAGGGGTTCCGGCATCGGGTTGGAGAACGTGGCAACCTTCTTTCCGGCGGACAGAAACAGCGCATCGCCATCGCACGTGCCATCCTGCGCAATCCGCCAATCCTCATCCTCGACGAGGCGACTAGCGCGCTTGACACAGTCACTGAACGATTGGTGCAGGAGGCCTTAAATAATGTAATGAAAGACCGCACGGTGATTGCCATCGCCCATCGCCTCTCCACTATCCAGAAGGCCAATGAAATCCTCGTGCTGGATCAGGGCCGTATCATTGAACGCGGAACCCATGAACAACTGCTGGCGGCTGGTGGCACCTATGCGCGCCTGCATCAGATGCAGTTGTGTGAATAACTTTGTAAATAATTTGTTTGTAATTTGTTAGGTCCAATTTTAAAAAACACAGGGAGACAAGCATGTCTGACAACACCTTGAATCGCAACAGCTACCTTACCCAGAATCTGGGCAGCTTTCCCACCGACACCGAGTTTTTTGGAGTCAAGTATGTGAAAGTCAATGACCTTCGGTATGGCACCAATCCTCATCAGCCGGCTGCCTACTACAAGCCGGCGAATGCGCTGGATTCGGTGATTGGCGACATGAAGGTTCTTAAGAATGGCAAGAGCGGTCTTTCGCAGACCAACCTCGAAGACATCAGCTACTCCTTGAACATCGTCAAATACTTCGACCGTCCGGCGTGCGCATGTATGAAGCATGTCAACCCCTGCGGTGCCGCCATCCAGGCTGGAAACGAATCCCTCAAGGCTGTGTATATCAAGGCGCGTGACTGCGATCCGCGCGCGGCTTTCGGTTCCGTCATCGCCTTCAATGTGCCTGTGGACGAGGAAACCGCACGCGAGATCATGTCCACTTTCGTGGAATGCGTGGTGGCACCCGGCTTCACCCCCGAGGCCTTGGCGGTTTTCAATGACCCCGAAGTCAAGATTGACAAGCAGGTGCGAATCCTGCAGTGCGGCGATTTGGCCAAGTTGCCCAAATATGTCGGAGACGATGTAAGCGGCTCCTACACCCTCAAGGCATTGGCGGACGGAACTGTAGTGGTCTCCGAACCGCTTTTGACTCACCTCAAGAGCGTTGCGGATCTCAAGCCCGCCGTGGGCGAGAACAAGACTTGCGGGCGGGTGGAGAGTACCGTCAAGGCTACCGAACAACAGCTGTTGGATCTCTTGGCCGCCTGGTACATCAACATCTCCGTGCGTTCCAATGGTGTGGTCATCGTCAAGAACGGCGGAACTCTCTGCGTGGGCACCGGTGAACAGGATCGCGTGGGCGCAGTGGAGCAGGCGGTCGAGAAGTTCAAGCAGAAGTATGAAGGCAAAGAGGACATCCACGGCGCCGTGATGGCCTCCGACGGCTTCTTCCCGTTCCCGGATGCAGTGGAAGTCGCCGCCGCCGCCGGCGTGACCGCCGTCATCGCGCCTGCCGGTTCCATCAAAGATGCCGATGTGGTAAAGCGCGCCAATGAATTGGGCGTTGCGCTCTTCCATGCGCCTGAGCGCGTCTTCTCGCACCACTAGGCATATTTTTTAGCCGATCTAGCCAGGCTAGCGTTTCTAGCCGGTCTAGCCGCTCTAGCCGGGCTAGCGTTTTCATTTGTCTGCTTTTCCCGGAATGACTGAAATCCCTGAAAAACAAGATTTGCCAGAGGATGATGAACTGGCTGCCGATGTGACGCAGGATGCGCCGTCGAGCGAGGATGCGCTTCGCACGATGATGCAGCAGTACTTCATCGACTGGGCCTCGTATGTGGTCAAGGACCGCGCCATTCCCGATGTGGATGACGGGCTCAAGCCGGTGCAGCGCCGTATCCTGTTCACTCTGTTGCAGATGGACGACGGGCGTTTCCACAAGGTGACGATGGTGCAGGGGCAGACGATGAAGTACCACCCGCACGGCGACGCGTCCATCAAGGACGCGCTCGTGGTGCTGGCAAACAAAGGCTACTTCATTGACCGTCAGGGGAATTTCGGCAACATCATCACGGGCGACCCGGCGGCAGCCGCCCGTTACATCGAATGTCGTCTGGCGAAATTTGCCACCGAGGTTCTCTTCAACAATGCGATCACGGAGTTCGTGGACTCCTACGATGGGCGTGGCAAGGAGCCGGTGACTTTGCCGGCGAAGGTCCCGGCGTTGCTGATGCTGGGGTCGGACGGCATCGCGGTGGGCATGGCCACCCATATCTTCCCCCATAACTTCTGCGAACTGCTGGAGGCCGAAATCGCCATCCTGGAGGACCGTCCCTTCCAGGTGCTGCCGGATTTCCAGACGGGCGGGCTGATGGATGCCTCCGAATATGACGACGGGCGCGGTTTCATCCGCGTGCGTGCCAAAATCGAGACCGAGGGCGACAAGCGGGTCATCATCCGCGAACTGCCGGGCGAAACCACGACCGAGCAGCTCATCGCATCGATTGAGAAGGCCGCTCGGAACGGCAAACTTAAAATCGCCTCCATCGCGGATCTGACCAGCGAGGAGGTCAATATCGAGATTGCGTTGAACCGCGGCATCTACGCCGAGGAGACCGTCCAGGCATTGTATGCCTATACGGACTGCCAGAAGACGCTCCGTTCCAATCTGTTGGTCATCCGGGACAACCTTCCCGCGAAGATGGCGGTCTCTGAGATTCTTCAGCGAAATGTGGAGAAGTTGCGGGAGCAACTGGAGCAGGAACTTAAACTCAAGGAGCAGAGCGAACTGGAGCAACTCCAACGGCTGTCCCTGGAGCGCATCTTCATCGAGAACCGCATCTACAAGGTCATCGAGAAGTGCCCCACCTTGGAGAAGATCATGAGCGCCGTCCATAAAGGGCTGGCGCCATTCCGAGATCAGCTTGTGCGAGATGTCACGGACGAGGATGTCTCGCGGCTGCTTCAGATCCCCATCCGCCGCATCTCGCTCTTCGACCTCAACAAGAACCAGGATGACATCGAGGCGGTCAAGAAGAACCTGAAGCAGACGCGCCATGACCTGAAGCACCAGGTGGAATACGCCATCGCCTTCCTCCGGCGCATCCTTGAAGAGTATGGTCCGCAATATCCGCGGCGCACCACTATCACCAGTTTCGCGGATGTGGACCGCAAGGAGATTGCCCTGCGCAACGTGAAAGTTTATCACGACCGCGTAAACTACTTTGTGGGCACCAGCGTAAAGGCTTCCAGCAAGGATGCCGAGCCGCTGGTCTGCACGGAGTACGACCGTCTGCTGATTCTCCGCACCGATGGCACATGCGCCATGCTTCCCATCAAGGACAAGACCTACATCGGTCAGACCAAGTATCTTTTCATTTACAACAAAGAGCAGGTTTTCAGCATCCTCTACCACGACAAGAAGACTGGGACCTGGTATGCCAAGCGCTTTCAAGTGGGCGCATGCATTCTGGAAAAGGAGTATCATGTCGTGCCGGATGGATGCGTAATTGATGCTCTTTACACCAACGCGGGAGTGGTGGTTTCGCTCGAATTGCCTGTGAGCCGTCGCCGGGCGCAAAATGCCATCGAGGTCGATTTCGATTCACTGCCGATGCGCGGACGCGAGGCACGCGGTTTCAAGGTCACCAGCTATCCCGTCCTGAAAATCACCATAACGAAACGGGGCGGAAGCTCCCCGGAGAATCCGGAACCTGCGGAAAATCCGGAAAGTCCGGAAAATCCGGAAAATCCGGAACCTCCAGAACCTGCGGAAAATCCGGAACCTCCGGAACCTCCGGAAAAAACTGGATCCACCAGCAAGCTCCACCAAGATGAGTTGCCTTTCTTTTTAGATGAACAATAGTCTAATCAACATTCAATTAAAATGAAAAATAGCATAAAATTGGCTGTTGTCGGGTGTTCCGGCCGTGGTAGAGGAATGATGGGGCTCATCGCCGAGATGGCGGATGTGGAAGTCATCAGTGTTTGCGACCTCTATCCGGATCGTGTGAAGACCGCCCAGGAAATCTTTGTGAAGGCGAACCGCTCGGAACCCAAGGGCTACACGGATTATCGCAAGATGATCGATGAGGGCGTGAAGGAAGGCCTGGATGCGGTCTTCTGTCCGAGTTCCTGGCAGTCGCACGTGGAGATTTGCCTCTATGCGATGGAGGCTGGATTGTATGTCGCCACGGAAGTCGGCGGAGCCTACTCCGTGCAGGCCTGCTGGGATCTGGTGCACACCTCCGAACGCACTGGAATGCCCTGCATGCTTCTGGAGAACTGTTGCTATGGTCGCGAGGAAATGGCCATCTTGAATATGGTCAAGAAAGGGCTCTTTGGCGAACTGGTTCATGCGGAGGGCGGCTATTGCCACGACCTGCGTTCCGAAATCGACAACGGCAAAGAGAATCGCCATTACCGACTGGCAAATTTCAAGCACCGCAATGGTGAACTCTATCCGACTCACGACCTTGGCCCAATTGCCAAGTATCTGGACCTCAACCGCGGGAACCGCATGCTGACTCTGACCTCGATGGCCTCCAAGGCTGTCGGACTGAAGGCCTGGGCGCGGGCGAATCGTCCCGAAGGCGATTATCTGCGTGACTACGCCTTCAACGAAGGCGACGTGGTGACCACGATGATCAAGTGCGCACGCGGCGAGACGATTGTGCTCACCCACGATTGCAGTCTGCACCGCCCGTATTCCCGCCGAAATATGCTCCAGGGAACCAAGGGCATCTGGATGGAGGACAAGCACTCCATTTCCATCGAAGGCGTCACCAAATCCCGCAAGGGCTTCTGGGACCCGGACTGCTGGCAGGATCTCAACGACTTCTGGAAGAAATACGACCATCCGCTTTGGAAAAAATTCCAGGTCTCCGGCGTGAAAGGAGGTCATGGCGGCATGGACTTCTTGGTATTGCGCGCCTTCTTCGAGGCGGTTCAGAAGCGGACCCAGACACCTATCGATGTCTATGATACTGCCGCCTGGATGTCCATCACGCCACTCTCCGAGGAGTCCATCGCGATGGGATCCATGCCTGTCCCCGTCCCGGATTTCACCAATGGCAAATGGATTGATCCTCGCCCATACGTGAAAGGCACCTACTGCCTGGAGGAAGTCTGCCGTCCGGGAGCGTTGGAATAAGATTCGTCCGTCGTCTGACGTCCTGCCTTGCCGTCCGGCGTCCGTCGTCTGACGTCCCGGCCGGCCTGCCGTCCGGCGTCCAGCAAAACTGATGTTTTGTTGATGATCACTTCCTATCATAACCACAGCACTTGGAGCGACGGCACTGCGTCCATTCGCGAGATGGCTTTGGCCGCTCGTGAAGCTGGTGTTACGGAGTTTGGCATCAGCGACCATCTGGTGCTGGCGCCCAATCCGGTCATTGCATCGAAGGCCGCCAGTTGGAGCATGAAGCCGGAGGTCTTTGGCGACTATGTCGTGGCTGCCCTGGAGGTGAAGCGCGAACTCCAGACTCCGGCATTTCAGTTTCGCATTGGAGTCGAAGCGGACTTCTTTGAGGAAAACATCGATTCACTGAAGGCGATGCTGGCAAAGTATCCCCAGATTGACTACGTCATTGGGGCCAGCCATTATGCCGGTGACTTTGAGATCGACCACGCAAGCGAAGATTGGGAACCCCTGGATGAAGCCGCACGACAGCGAATCTGGGAGGTTTACCTGGACAAAATCCAAGGTGTCTGCCAGGCAGACTATTGCGACTTCATTGCCCATCTCGATCTTCCTAAGAAGTTCGGGGCGCTATTGCCGGATGCGCTGAAGCCAAAGATGGAGCAGGTTCTTCAGGCCATTTCACACTCAGGAGTGGCGATGGAGGTCAATACGGCCGGACTCGACAAGCCTTGCCGGGAATGGTATCCCTCTGAGGAAATCCTCCATCGGGCGATTGCCCTGGGCATTCCGCTGCTGGTGAATGCGGATGCCCACGCAACCAGTCAGGTCGTGAGGCATTTCTCCGAGGCTCGTGCGGCATTGCGTGCGTCTGGCATCACTCAGGTTTGCGAATTCACCGAACACCGCCGGAGGATGATTCCGCTGGACTAACCGCATATTTCCATGCCGTGGGCTGTTTTCACCATCTCATTGATTCTGAGCATCGTTTTCGAGGTGGTGGTAGGCAATTACGGCGGACTGGTGCCGTGCCTGGCAATCTGTGCCTTCTATTTCACCATGCGCTATGGCGCAATGCGGACTTTGGCTGGCGTGGTGGTGGCAGCAGCATTCTTGGACGCTTGCTGGATGCATCGCTTTCCAAGCCAAGTCTTGATGATTCTGACAGTGACGGGGCTTTCCAACGCCTGGAAACCCTATGGCGACGTGAACTCCGGGCTGTCGCTGTTACTCTCCGGTGGGTGCATTGGCATCGTCTCCTGGTTGTTCTTCCTGCTGGGTCTGCTGATTGCAGACAATTTTGAAAAGAGTTTTTATTTAATAATACAACTTCTTGTTTATAAAGTAGTTATATGTATATTTTTAACGCCGGCCGTCGCCTTCGCGCTGAATCGGTTGCTTCGTCGGAGCGTCACATGGCTCTCAGCGCCTGATGAAGACAACGAATGACCTTGCACAATGCGGTTACGAAGTGAACAACCTGAGTCACGCCGTGGCAATATCTCGGTAGAGTCGATGCATCGGCGGGTGGTAGTTTGCACCCTGGTCATCGTGGGACTCTTCTGCCTGCTGGTGTTTCGTCTTTGGCAGGTGCAGGTGTTGCAGGGAACGCGACATCGCCGCAAGGCACAGCGCCAATCCGTCCGGCTGGTATGGTTGAATGCCGTTCGCGGGAGGATTTTTGCGGACGGCGAAGCTCTGGTGGACAATCAGGCGCACTACGACCTGGTGTTTTATGTCTCGGAGATGCGTCGGCCAGGCAAGCAAGCCAACACTATCGAATACATTCTGGAAAAGGAACGCTCGTTGGCGGCATATCTGGGACGGGATTCCACGCTGAAACGCCAGCGCGTGCAATGGCAACTTACGCATCAGCCGGTGCTTCCGATGACCGTGATGCAGGATTTGACTCCCACCGAATTGTCTGCCATTGCGGAATATCTGCCGATGCCGACTGGCGTGGACATCCAGCCGCGCATTGAACGGGTTCATGGGCGGCCAGGATTGCTTACCCATGTGTTGGGATATACTGGCCGCGATCAGCCGGAGGTCACTGAACTTGCCGAAGAGTATCCCCGTGCCTATACCACCCCAGAGTTGAAGGGACGCAATGGTCTGGAAGGTGCTTTTGATCAAGAGCTACGCGGGCAGGCCGGCATGCGACAGCTGGTGGTGGACTCCATCGGCTATGCCCACGAAAGCGACGGCGACATCACACCGCCGACTGCTGGCAACGACCTCTTTCTGACCATCGACCTCAAAGCACAGCGCATCGCCGAAGAGCTTCTTCAAGGACATTGTGGCGCACTTGTGCTCATCGAGACGGATACTGGCGCCGTGCTTGCAATGGCTTCAGCCCCCAGCTATGACCTTGCACACCTCAACGGCAATACCTTGG
>JAEEGL010585675.1_pt1 | contig 13691 bp, 5 predicted proteins | sample 9134231 | NCBI WGS metagenome assembly JAEEGL01 (sample SAMN16246548, study PRJNA631951) | gut metagenome | biome: gut microbiome; feature: rumen; material: fiber-attached | host: Bos | place: Iran: Karaj | collected 2018-10
AAGCAGAAGTATCTATTCCATGTTTGGAGTCAATACTTCTGTCGAGTTCGAAGAACCGGAGAATCATAAGACGGTACCGAGAGAAGATAAGTTGACAGGTCTGTATTCCGATGCTGCTCCGCAATCGGCTCCTAAAGGGAACAGGCTAAATAAATCAGATATCGGGAATAAACTGATTGAACTGGAAGATGATGTCTACGAGCTGGTTATGGGAAAGAAACCGTCTTTGTCTGCAGCTGTATCCATAGATGACGCTATGGAGTCGTTAGGCCGGCATACCATCTGCGGAGATGTCATAGAAACTGAGGCAAGGACTTTCAATAACGGTGCAGTGAGCAGAAGGATACTGCTCTGTGACTATAAGGATTCGATATATATAAAGACTTACGATACCACTGGCAAGTTTGAGAATCTCGAAAAGCTGAAAGCTGGCGATACCGTCGTATGCGAAGGTGAGGTTTACTACGACGACAGGGAACACTCCCAGATGTTCCAGCCTTCGAGCGTTATCAAGGTGAACCGTAAAGTACAGCACGATGAAGAAGAGGAAAAACGCATAGAACTGCATCTTCATACCAACATGAGTCAGATGGATGCGATCCCGTCTGCAGAGAGTGCAGTGATGAGGGCTGCAAAACTTGGACAACATGCAGTCGCTATAACGGATCACGGGTCTGTACAGGCATTCCCTGAGGCCAGATCTGCTTTAAAAAATGCCAGAAAACTTGTTCCGGATTTCAAGGTAATCTACGGATGTGAAGCATATTACGTCGACGACAGCGCCAATATTCTTCTGGGAAGCAGCGATGAGAATATCGGAGCTGAAGTAGTGTGTTTCGATCTTGAGACAACAGGGCTTGACTGTGAGAACGAACGTATCATAGAAATCGGTGCATGTATAGTTAAAGACGGAGAAGTCACAGAGACGTTCGGTACTTTTGTGGATCCGGAGAAAGAGATCCCGGAGAAGATCACGGAGATCACCGGAATAGATGATAAGATGGTGGCCGGCGCGCCTCATGAAAAAGAAGCTCTGAGAGATTTCTTCCGTTTCGTCTCAGGCAGGATACTTGTTGCTCATAATGCTTCATTTGATATGAGCTTTCTCAAGGCGGCCTGCAGAAGAATAGGTATCACAGATGCATTCGAACTGCCATGTGTCGATACACTTGCATTATCTCAGACGCTCCTTCCGGATCTTGCCAGGCATCGTCTTGATACTCTAACTAAATATTTCAAGCTCCCTGCGTTCAATCATCACAGGGCTGTGGATGACACTGTTGCCCTCGCAAAGATATACAACAGGCTTACTGATATGCTCAGAGAACAGGGCACTACTGAATTCTCTGAGCTCAATTCCAGACAGGGCGGGAAAAACATCAGACACGGTAAGATCTTCCATATGATCCTTCTCGTCAAGGACCTTGTAGGGTTGAAGAATCTGTATACGCTTGTGTCTCTCAGCAATATCAAGTATTTCTTCGGAAGGCCGAGGATACCGCTGTCTGAACTGCTGAAGCACAGGGAAGGACTTCTGATAGGTTCAGCCTGCCAGGCGGGAGAGATCTATTCTGCTATTCTTGACCACAGACCGGAAGAAGAGATCGACGAGATAGCGGAGAAATATGATTTCTTCGAGATACAGCCGCGATGGAATAATGAATTCCTGGTAAGGGAGGAACGTCTGGCAAGCATGGAGGACGTTCTTGATATAAACAGGAAGATCGTGGCTTTGGCTGACCGCAAAGGAAAGCCGTGTGTTGCGACTTGCGACGTCCATTTTCTGGACGAAAAGGACGGTATCTACAGGCAGATACTTCTTCACGGAATGGGTTATTCAGACGCTGACGATCAGGCGCAGCTCTGTTTCAGAACTACCCGTGAGATGCTTGATGAGTTCTCATATCTCGGAAAAGAAAAAGCAAAGGAAGTTGTAGTTACCAATCCTGCGCGCATCGCGGAAAGGATAGATGCCGATATAAAACCGATACCGGACGGTGCCTATACCCCGGATATTGAAGGCAGCGCCGAACAGATCACCGAGCGGGCGAACGAACGAATAAGACAGCTTTATGGAGACGATCCTGATGAAGTCATCGTCACCAGGACAAAGAGGGAACTTGATTCCATCTGCGGCCACAACTATGCAGTCCTTTACCTGATCGCTCAGAAACTTGTCGACAAATCAGAAAGCGACGGGTATCATGTAGGCTCACGTGGATCTGTCGGTTCATCTTATGTTGCCTTCCTGTTGGGTATATCTGAGGTGAATCCGCTTCCTGTACATTATCTCTGTCCTGATTGCAAGCATTTTGAGTTCAGTGATGCAGCAGCTGACGGATTCGATCTTCCTCCCAAGAAGTGTCCGGTCTGCGGAGCCGACCTCATAGGCGACGGGCATGATATACCTTTTGAGACCTTCCTTGGATTCGATGGGGATAAACAGCCTGATATAGACCTGAACTTCTCATCTGAATACCAGTCAAAGATATTCAAATATACGGAAGAGCTGTTCGGAAGTGAACATGTCTTCAAAGCAGGAACGATCATGGCGCTGAAGGATAAGAACGCGCTGGGATACGTCAAGAAGTATGCAGAAGACAAGGGCATACCTTTCAATAAGGCTGAACTGAGAAGACTGTCGCTCGGATGCACCGGGGTCAAAAAGTCAACAGGTCAGCACCCGGGAGGCATGGTCGTCATTCCTGACAACTATGATATAAACGATTTCACACCGGTACAGCGTCCTGCAGATAAGGCTGAGAGCGATTTCGTAACGACGCATTTCGACTTTAACTCATTGCACGATACCCTTCTAAAGCTTGATGAGCTCGGCCATGAAATACCGACGGTCTATCATTATCTGGAAGATTTCTCGGGAATGAATATATCTGAAGTACCTACCAGCGATACGGAAGTCTTCAAATTGTTCACATCACCGGAACCTCTGGGAGTGACAGCTGATCAGATCGGAAGTGCCACAGGGACGTATGGTATTCCTGAAATGGGTACTGTGACGTCCAGAAACCTGCTAACTGAAGCTAAACCTAGAGGGATCGCAGACCTTATCCAGATCTCAGGGTTATCTCACGGCACAGGAGTTTGGGCAGGCAATGCCCAGGATCTGATCAGAAACGGGACCTGTAATATTTCTGAGGTGATCGGGACCCGAGACGGAATCATGCTCAAGCTGATAGAGTACGGCGTCGACAACCTGAACGCATTCAAGATCATGGAGTTCGTCAGGAAAAATAAGCAGCACAAACCGCTCCCGGACGATATGGTCAAGACAATGACTGAGCATGGCGTTCCTGAATGGTATATCGATTCGTGCAGAAAGATCGAGTACATGTTCCCGAAAGCACACGCTGCAGCGTACGTAACTTCTGCAGTTAAAGTAGCATGGTTCAAGCTGTACAGACCAATGGATTTCTATGCAGCTTACTTTACCGTCCGAGGCTGCGGCACAGATGTCGAGTATATTCTGGCTAAACCTGACAAGATCAGGAAAAGGATCAAGGAAGTGGAAAAGATCACAGCTGATCCTTCACTCAGGACTGCTAAAGACGAAGATGAACTCGTTTCGCTGCAGATGCTGCTGGAGATGAAATGCAGAGGATTCGGGATGCAGCCGGTGGATCTTAGAAGATCTCACTGGAAGAGGTTCCAAGAAGAAAAGAACAACCTGAGGATACCGTTCTCCGTGCTTAAAGGTGTAGGTGAGAACGCAGCTAAGGCAATATACGAGGCGGTTTCCAAAGGAGGGTTCACTACTGCTGAAGATCTCCTTGCTGAAGACGGTGTAACGAAAGCTCTTCTTGATATACTGGATTCATACGATGCGCTCGGGGATCTTCCCAAAACAAGACAGATATCATTCTTCTAAAAATATGAAACGGCCGAAACTGTCAGCGACAGCTTCGGCCGGTATTTTTAACTAATAGATCATCACGATTCAAAATCAGGGAAAAGATCCCTGAACGGAAACTCTGGAATACAGTATGTTTTTCCTGACAAACCGGAAAGAGAGGGGAATTCTGTGACCGGGAATGAGATGCTGTATGAAGCCAGCAGCTGAGAATGAACATCGTAATCCGCATTCTTGCGGCGGTCTCCGTATTTGGTGTCTCCGAGAATTGGAGAATTCAGATGAGATAGATGCGCCCTTATCTGGTGAGTGCGTCCGGTATAGAGCGTGCACTCTATCAGCCACAGACTTTTGCTGTTCTGTAAAGCACTGAACCCGGTCTTTATCTCCTGCCATCCGTCAGACGGATTGTCCTTAACGGTGACCATGTTCTTTTTCTCGTCTTTTTTCAGGTAAGCTGTATAGACACCATCTGCTGGAGGACTGAAAGCGGTAACAGCCAAATAAGTCTTTCTTATTTCTCCGTTTCTTATGAGTGAATTGACCGCATTGACTGCTTCGTGGTTCTTTCCTGCGATTACGATGCCGGAGGTATTTCTGTCCAGCCTGTTGCAGAGCGCAGGGGTGAAGACATCATCAGAGGGGTCATATTCGTTTTTTTCATACAGGTATCTGAGAAAGCGCGCGACCAGGTTGTCGTTATATTCTCCGGAAGAAGGATGGGAGTTCAGCCCGGAAGGTTTATAAAGAAGAGCAGTGTCTGCATCTTCATAGATGATCTGAAGAGTTTTTGAAGCCCTCATGAAATCGGGAAGAGTTCTGTTCTCAAAGCTCTGTTCGTCTATCCAGAGCTGCAGTACATCTCCTTCATGAAGCCTGTCATCAGGTTTGCACCTCCTGCCGTTAAGTTTGATCCGTTTGGTCCGTATCGCTTTATACAGAGCACTTTTTGGCAGGGAAGGAGCAGCTTTCTCAATGAATCTTGAAAGCCTTACACCCTCGTTTTTGGAACTGACAGTAAATTCCCGCATGAATAAAATGAATATCCTTTTTGGAAGTTGATCAAAGTTTTATGAAGTACAACAGGCATGTTAACAAAACATTTACGATGTCTGCTCAAATTGCTGTGATTTGGCTAATAGTATATAATTACTATGTATGCTCAGTAAAGACTAAAGCATGCAAACTAATTATGAATTGAGCTGTTTTCATACTTCATGTCTGGCGAAAAATTCAAACTCGTTTCAAAATTCCAGCCGACCGGAGATCAGCCTGAAGCTATACAGGCGCTCTCGGAAGGAGTGCTGCGCGGAGACAGGATGCAGACCCTTAAGGGAGTCACCGGCTCAGGAAAAACATTCACGATGGCAAACATCATCGCGAATGTAAACAGACCGACGCTGGTCTTAGCACATAATAAAACACTTGCTGCACAGCTTTGCACTGAGTTCCGGGAGTTTTTTCCGGAAAACAGGGTAGAGTACTTTGTTTCATACTATGATTACTACCAGCCTGAAGCGTATATACCCAACACAGACACTTATATAGAGAAAGACAGCGCTATCAACGACGAAATAGACAGGATGCGCCACTCGGCTACATCAGCTCTTTCTGAGCGGGATGATGTACTGATCGTTGCTTCAGTGTCCTGCATCTATTCTCTGGGCAACCCGATCGATTACAGAAAATCCGTTATCTCTCTGAGACCCGGCATGCGGTATGGCCGAGATGAATTCCTGAGAAAACTTGTTGAGCTTCAATATGAACGCAACGATGTGGGATTCGAGAGAAACAGGTTCAGAGTTCGCGGTGATGTCGTTGAGGTATTTCCGGTATACAGTAATGACAAGGCTGTGAGAATAGAGTTTTTCGGCGACGAAGTTGACCGTATATCTGAAATAAGCACTGTGACAGGAGTAAAAACGCTTACTCTGGAACATGTGGCTATATTCCCGGCATCTCATTATGTGATACCGAGAGACACCCTCCTTGAGAAACTGGATGAACTTAAGGATGAGATGGAACAGAGGGCGGAGTGGTTCAGGTCCCAGGGCAAGCTCATCGAGGCTCAAAGGATAACACAGAGAACGATGGCAGATATGGAGATGATCGCAGAAGTCGGAACCTGTAAGGGAATAGAGAACTACTCTCCTGTTCTCTCAGGAAGAGCCCCGGGAAGCGAGCCTTCTACTCTTCTCAGTTATTTCCCCGATAATTTTCTGATGTTCATAGATGAATCACATGTGAGCCTTCCACAGCTTCATGGAATGTACGGTGGAGATTATTCTCGAAAAAAGAACCTGATCGATTTCGGATTCAGGCTTCCATCTGCTTTTGATAACAGACCTCTTAAATTCGAAGAGGTCCTGAGACATATAAATCAGGTCATATTCACCAGTGCAACTCCGGGAGAATTCGAAAGGGAGAATTCCACTCAGGTGGTGGAACAGATCATCAGACCTACAGGGCTAATAGATCCTGAAGTGATAGTGCGTCCTACAGAAGGTCAGATCGACGATCTGCTGTCCGAGATTAATACTCGGGTAGATAAGAAAGAACGCGTCCTGGTAACGACTCTTACAAAGCGCATGGCGGAAGATCTGACGTCTTATCTTTCTGACAGAGGCGTCAAAGTACGGTACATGCACTATGATATCGATACCATCGAGCGTATGGAGATAATACGTGATCTGAGACTTGGAGAATTCGATGTTCTTGTAGGAATAAACCTGCTTAGAGAGGGACTTGACCTTCCGGAAGTCTCGCTGGTCGCGATACTGGACGCTGATCAGGAAGGTTTCCTGAGAAGTGAGACGTCTCTTGTACAGACTATAGGCCGTGCAGCAAGAAACGTGAATGGAAAGGTGATCATGTACGCTGATTCGGTTACTCCTTCCATGGAGAGGGCTATAATTGAGACCCAGAGACGGCGTGAGATACAAAATGAATACAACATCAGCCATGGGATCACCCCTAAGAGCGTCGAGAAAGAGATACGTGACGTTCTGGAGATCAGCAGTACTGATGTCCGTGATGATAAGATCAGAAAGATGTCGAGAAAAGAACGCAGTGCTCTTATCGAACAGCTTCAGAAAGAAATGAAACACGCTGCTCAGCTGCTTGAATTTGAGTACGCTGCCGAACTCAGGGATAAGATTGAAGAACTCAGAAAGGGAAAATGATTTGCCTTCAGAATATATAACTGTTCGCGGTGCGCGCGAACATAATCTCAAGAATGTGAATGTAGATATTCCCAGAGATAAACTGGTGGTCTTTACAGGACTGTCCGGCTCCGGGAAGTCTTCACTTGCATTTGACACGATTTTCTCTGACGGTCAGAGAAGGTACATGGAGAGCCTGTCAAGTTACGCCAGACAGTTTCTGGGACAGATGGATAAACCAGATGTCGACTCGATTGACGGACTGTCTCCGGCTATCTCTATTGACCAGAAAACTACGTCCAAGAACCCCAGATCAACAGTCGGCACTGTCACAGAGGTATATGACTACCTCAGGCTGCTGTATGCAAATATAGGAATACCTCACTGTCCAATCTGCGGAAGGGAGATCAAGCAGCAGACTATAGACCAGATGGTCGATGCGGTGATGGCGCTGGAAGAAGGATCTCGTCTTCAGATACTTGCACCGATCGTACGTGGCAGAAAAGGAACCTATCAGAAGGAACTTAATTCTGCAAGGAAAGACGGCTATGCAAGAGTCAGGATCGACGGGACCGTTTACGATCTCGACGATGAGATCTCTCTGGACAAGAACCGTAAGCACAATATTGAGATCGTAGTGGACAGGATAGTCAGAAGGGATGATTCAGCTGGACGCATATCCGATTCTATGGAGACGGCACTTGCGCTGTCAGGTTCATTGGTCATAGTAACGGTGGAAGGGCAGGACGATATCCTCTTCTCACAGAGCTATGCATGTCCTGAACATGGTATCAGTATAGAAGATCTCAGTCCCAGGATGTTTTCATTCAATAATCCTTTCGGGGCTTGTGAGAAATGTTCCGGACTCGGCACTTTTATGCATGTCAATCCTGACCTTGTGGTTCCGGACAGAAGCAAATCGATAAGAGAAGGTGCCATCAAGGCTTCAGGGTGGAGCTATTCAGACGGTTCCATAAGCAAGATGTATTATGACGGCCTCTCTGAACAATACGGTTTTTCTCTTGACGTGCCGTTCAGCGAACTTGATGAGAAAGCTACGAAGGTCATCTTCTACGGAACTGACGGAAAACTCGTCCAGTTTCACAGAGAGAATGCTTTCGGATCTTCAACGTTCAAAGCAGCTTTTGAAGGCGTGATAAATAACCTGGAAAGACGCTTCGACGAGACAAACAGTGAATGGACGAAAGAAGAGATCACTGCTCTGATGAGTGCGGAAGAATGTCCAGAGTGTCACGGTCACAGACTGAAACCGGCGAGCCTTGCTGTAACTGTAGCAGGAAGGAACATCATGGATATCTGCGACATGTCTGTGGTGAACATACTGGATTTCTTCAATAACATCCAACTGTCTGAGAGAGAGATGTACATAGCCGGAAATGTGATCAAGGAGATAAAGCAGAGGCTTTCATTCCTTGCAAGCGTAGGGCTAGGTTATCTTACTCTTTCCAGGGCAAGTATGACTCTTTCCGGAGGGGAGAGTCAGAGGATCAGGCTTGCAACGCAGATCGGTTCCTCACTTATGGGAGTCCTTTATATTCTGGATGAACCGTCGATAGGCCTGCATCAGAGGGACAATAGAAGACTGATAGATGCTCTCAAGGATCTTAGGGATCTAGGGAATACGGTCATCGTAGTTGAACATGATGAAGAGACTATACTCAGTGCCGACTATGTCGTCGATATAGGACCGCGCGCCGGCGTCAACGGCGGACAGATCCTTTATCAGGGAGATGTTGACGGGCTGCTTAAATGCAAGGAGTCTCTTACGGGGAAATATCTTTCCGGAGACATGAAGATCGAGGTGCCTTCTTCAAGAAGACCGGGAAGCGGCAAAGCGCTGACATTCAAAGGATGCAGACAGAATAACCTTAAGGATATCGACGTTGAGTTTCCGCTGGAAAAGTTCATCTGTGTAACTGGAGTATCTGGTTCAGGAAAGTCATCACTTCTGAATGATATCGTTTTTAAGAAACTGAATGTTGAACTGAACCGCGCCAGAGAAGTACCTGGGAAGTTCTCTGAAGTTGACGGTCTGGAATTCGTAGATAAGTGCATTGGAATTGACCAATCTCCTATAGGAAGGACTCCGCGCTCCAACCCTGCAACATATATAGGTCTCTTCAATCTAATAAGAGACGTATTCGCTTCAACAGCTGAAGCCAAGCTCAGAGGGTACGGACCGGGCAGATTCTCCTTCAATGTGAAAGGCGGAAGATGTGAAGCCTGTGAAGGAGATGGAATGATCAAGATAGAGATGCATTTTCTGCCCGACGTGTTCGTCCCGTGCGAGGTCTGCAAGGGGAAAAGATATAACCGTGAGACTCTTGAGGTCAAATATAAGGGAAAGAACATATATGACGTTCTCGAGATGACAGTGGATGAAGCTGTGGGATTCTTCAAGACTCATCCTAAGATCGTGCGCAAGCTTAAGACTCTACAGGATGTCGGTCTCGGATACATAAAACTTGGACAGTCTTCGACTACGCTGTCAGGCGGAGAAGCACAGAGAGTAAAGCTGGCAAATGAACTGTCCAGAGTCAGCACCGGGAAAACGGTATACATCCTCGACGAACCCACTACAGGCCTTCATTCAGCAGATGTGCATCTCCTTATTGATGTACTCAACAAGCTTGTTGACGCCGGAAACACCGTGATCGTGATAGAACATAATCTTGATATGATCAAATGTGCTGACTGGGTCATTGATCTCGGACCGGAAGGCGGAGATGAAGGAGGAAAGATAATTGCTGTCGGAACTCCTGAACAGGTTGCATCCGTAGATGGCTCGTATACCGGAATTTATCTTAAGAAAGTATTGAAACAATGACGAATAAGGAATTGCTGAATAAAACGCTGACTGAGCGTTTCGGGCATAGGCCGGCTCTCTTTATAAGGACTTACGGATGCCAGCAGAACGTTGCGGATTCCGAAAGGATAAAGGGATTGCTTCTCGAATGCGGATGCACCGAGTGCGAAGATCAGGAAAAAGCTGACATAATCCTGTTTAATACGTGTGCAGTCAGAGGGCATGCAGAGGACAGGGTGTTCGGTAATATAGGCAGGATGAAAGCTGTAAAAGCCGAGGATCAGAACAAGATAGTGATCATCGGCGGATGCATGGTGCAGCAGCCTCATATCGCTGACAGCATCAAAAAAAGCTATCCTTACGTTGACATCATATTCAACACTAACAATATCTCTGAGCTTCCTGGCAGGATACTTGATTATATTAGTTCAGGAAAAAGAGTGCTTGATCCGACTTGTGAGGAATATACGCTAAATGAAGGCATACCTGCGGTAAGGGACAGTCTTAGATGCAGAGCATATCTCCCGATAATGTATGGATGCGACAACTTCTGCAGCTACTGCGTGGTTCCTCTTGTAAGAGGAAGGGAACGCAGCAGACGTCCTGAAGATATTCTCAGGGAATTCAGAGAATGTGTCGACGCCGGTTACAAGGATATAATGCTTCTCGGTCAAAACGTCAACTCTTATGGAAAGAAGGACGGAAGCGAGACGGAATTTCCTGACCTTCTCAGGATGCTGAACGATGTAGAAGGAGATTTCGTGATCAGGTTCATGACGAGCCATCCGAAGAATGCTACTAAAAAGCTCTTCGATACTATCGCTGAATGTTCAAAGGTCAGCAGGCATATTCACCTGCCGGTTCAGAGCGGTTCTGACAGGATACTTAAACTGATGAACCGTCACTATACCAGAGAGCAGTATATGGAACTGATCGATTACGCACGTAAGGTAATTCCCGGAGTATTCTTCACCTCAGACATCATAGTAGGATTTCCCGGAGAGACCGAACAGGAGTACCTGGAAACCTGTTCTCTGATAGAAGAAGCACAGTTCTATGCTATCTTCAGCTTTATCTACTCCAAAAGAGAAGGAACACCTGCTGCGGTCATGCCGGACAGCACGCCTCATGAGATAAAAGCTGAGAGACTGAATGCTCTTAATGAGATACAGCGTCAGGTGACCGAGAAACTGGAACTCGGGCTTATCGGAACACGGCAGAAGGCACTCTGCACAGGTTTATTGGGAGAAGGATCGTATGAGTGCCGGCTGAACAACAATGCAGAGATAACTGTTGACGGCAAGGGAGAAGTCAACCAATTCAAAGAGATAATCGTTACAGATTACAGAAATAGAAGACTGTTTGGAAAGGAATGCTGAAATGATAGAAGAAAACAGGATCATAAAACTCGCAAGAGAACTCGGCAGTGAGATACAGAAAGAAGCTGCTTATCATGAGTATCACCTCGCGCTTGAAAGGAACGATGCAGACGACGATCTTCAGGATTTGATCGCTGCATTGAATCTTGTCCAGACGAATCTCCAAAGAGCGATGGACGAACCAGAAAAAGATACCGCTAAGATCGAGAAGTATACAAATGAGCTCAACAGCACATATAACGAGATCATGTCGAACGAAAACATGATCAGCTATGTGGAAAAGAAGAACTACATGCAGGAGCTTCTGAACTATATATACCAGATAGTCGCAGAATCGATTAACGGAAAGGATCCTTACACCATTGAGCAGTCATCCGGATGTACGGGAAACTGCAGTACATGCGGAGGTCAGTGCGGCTGATCTTCAGCCGGACAGTTATTATTCAGTAGTTAAGGAAGGTCAATGAGATGCCGTTTCCCGAAGTTACAGCTCAGCTGTCTCCGATGATGAGGCAATACATCGAAGTAAAAAGGCAGCATCCCGACAAGCTGCTAATGTACAGACTCGGAGATTTCTACGAGCTGTTCTTTGATGATGCCGTTACAGCATCAAGAGAGCTTGAACTTGTACTTACAGGAAGAGACTGCGGACTCCCTGAGAGAGCCCCTATGTGCGGTGTGCCTTATCATGCGGTAGATGGTTACGTTTCCCGCCTTGTGGAGAAGGGGTACAAAGTCGTGATCTGTGAGCAGATGGAAGATCCGGCAAAAGCTAAAGGCATCGTCAGAAGAGACATAGTCAGGATAGTCACGCCCGGGACACTTACAGATACTGATGTCCTTGAAGAGTCCAAGAACAACTATGTGGCGTCAGTCTATTTAGAAGGGGATTCTTTCGGAGCGGCTTTTGCCGATATCTCTACAGGAGAACTTCAGATCACCCAGGGAAAAGACGGATCACGGGGAGCTGTACTGGAACTGTCCAGATTCCTTCCAAAGGAGATACTGATCAATACTGAGCAGGACGGCAGGAATGAACTGTCTTCTTTCATAGAAAAGAACGGTATCTCGTTTATGAAAGCGGATAGCAGTTATTTTGAAACTGAAGCTGCTCAGGAGCAGATCACTGAGCTGTTTGGTGAGAAGACACTTAAGGAACTGCGGACGGGCAGGTCCACCTACGCTGTAAGGGCTGCTGGAGCGGTGATCAGATATATAACAGAGACTCAGTTTGCGGGTGCAAAAAGACTCTGCAGGATCTCATCGTACAGAACGGCTGATTATATGATGCTTCCTGAGAGCTGCCGCAGGAACCTCGAGATCACGGAAACTATGAGATCCGGTGAGAGAAGAGGCAGTCTTCTCTGGGCGATAGACAGGACATCTACAGCCATGGGCAGAAGGATGTTGAGAACTTTTCTGGAGAAGCCTCTGATAGATCCGGATGAGATCAATCTGAGACTGGATTCTGTAGAGGAGTTCTATAATAACTCAGTACTTTCCGGCCAGCTGACAGACAGCTTAAAAGGCGTCTCTGATATCGAGAGACTGATGACCAGGATAATGTACGGAAAATGCACTCCCAGAGATCTCATATCCCTATCTACTACATCTGTGAGACTGGGTGAAGTAAAAGCATTATCCGGTCAGTTCCGAACGAAGCTTCTTAAGAAGCTCGCATCCATGCTGGATCCTCTTGAAGATCTTAAAGAAGATATCAACACTACTATTGCCGATGATCCACCTGCTCTTATGAAAGACGGAGGATATATACGTGCAGGAAAAAACAGCGAGATAGATGAACTCAGGGAGCTGCTGCACGATTCAAAATCATATCTTGCTAAACTCGAACAGAGCACTAAAGAGAAAACGGGTATTAAAAATCTAAGAGTCGGATACAACAGAGTATTCGGGTATTATTTTGAAGTCTCAAAATCCAACATCGAGGCTGTGCCCGATTATTTCATAAGAAAACAGACGCTTACTACCGGGGAGAGGTATATAACAGAAGAACTCAAAGATCTCGAGAACAGGATCTTATCTGCCGGCGAGAGGCTGGACCTTCTGGAGAGAGAACTGTTTGATTCGCTGTGCTCCAAGATAGAAGATAACCTGCTCAGGATACAGGACACAGCTCAGGCTGTTTCATATATAGATGTTTTGTGTTCACTTGCGGAACTTGCAAGGGATAACGGATACTGCAGGCCTGAAGTCGACAGCGGAGATACTATAAGCATCACCGGCGGCAGGCATCCTGTAGTTGAACTTGTTCTCAAAGATGAGATGTTCGTCCCGAATGATACTCTGCTGGACTGCAGGCGAAATCTTGTGAATGTGATCACAGGGCCTAACATGGCAGGCAAGTCAACATATATGAGACAGGTCGCCCTTATAACCATTCTTGCACAGATGGGATCATTCGTTCCTGCATCATCGGCAAGAATAGGTGTTGTGGA
>JAEEGL010902255.1_pt1 | contig 13691 bp, 11 predicted proteins | sample 9134231 | NCBI WGS metagenome assembly JAEEGL01 (sample SAMN16246548, study PRJNA631951) | gut metagenome | biome: gut microbiome; feature: rumen; material: fiber-attached | host: Bos | place: Iran: Karaj | collected 2018-10
AAGTCCCTTGCGGTAATAGTCATACTGCAGTTGTCTCAACGGTTCCATCGAGCCTTCCAGATAGTCGTTGATGATGGAGAATCGGTTCTTTGAGCTCTCAAAGGCTTTCCACCCGGGATAATCCAGGTTCTGGGCATTGTTGGTTAGGTTCATGCACGTTTGCAGCACATCCTCGCCGCCCTTCAGGGAGAAGGTGTCCAGATCCATTCCTATGATGAGATAGGCATAATATGCTATCAGCGCAATGAGCTGATTGTCAATCACGTCGGGATTATACTCCAGCCGGTCAAACTGATGATATGTAAATGTAAATTCGTTATCCTGATACTGAAAGATGGTCGTTGTGTAGGATGCGTTAAACACGGGCCTGTTGGCCTGTATCATGCATGAGCATCCCCATGTGCCTTCCTCGCGTTTCAGTTCCTTTACGGTCAGGTTGAAACTGCATGAAATGCGCTCCTGGTCAAGGAACTGCAGGGATGTCCAGCGTTGAGCGTTTATAAACTCCTCCAGCCTGTCGCGCAACTCGTCAAAGATACTTTCTTCGGTTCCCTGTATCTGAGAGTGGTTGATGTTGACCTTCGCGTTCAGCTCCTGAGCCGATGAGGTAATAAACATCAGCCCAAAGAGCATCGTCAGGAGTAGTTTTTTAATGAATAATTCATAATTCATAATTCATAATTTCGTTATGTCGATATGCCGGGATGCCGACATTTCGATATTTCGATATGCCGAGATTTCGATATGCCGAGATGTCGATATGCCGAGATGTCGATATGCCGAGATGTCGATATGCCGAGATGTCGATATGCCGAGATGTCGATATGTTGATATGCCGATATTCCGCTATTCCGATACGCCGACATTTTGTAATTTCCCTCCCTCCCCTAGGGGAGGGGCGGGGTGGGGCTTGAGAGGGCCGGGGTGGGGCTCTACTTCCTTGCCTCTCTCAGCCGGATGCGTGTAATAGCCTGTTTCGTGTCGAGTGTGAAGTCACCTCCGAGTATCCAACTTACGTATCCCGGGTCTCTGTGTATCACGTCAACGACTGCCATTCCCTTATATTTACCGAAGTTGAAGTATTCCTGTCGGCGTTCCTTACCGTCGGCATCAAGCAGAGGATTGCCGTCTGGTCCTTTTATCGGCCCCCACACCATGCGTCCAGCAAAGTCAACAAAACCATTCTGGTTGCACAGGGCATGCAGCTCGTCCATGTCGTTGTTCAACTGTTTCTCGGGGTCCTCATTCCTTCCTGGTGCATACATGTCCAGCTCACCCATCAGCACTCTGTAGGTCGCCTCCGTATCGCCCATAGCGTTGTGGGCTTGGAAATCGTCCTCCATCTTGCGGCCACAGTAGAACTTGTATGCAGCTGCAAGGTTGCGCCTCTCCATCTTCTTGAAGATGGTGCAGGCGTCTATCATGCGGCATTTGGTGAAGTCGAAGCCTATTCCTGAGCGCAGCATCTCATCAGACAGCAGGGGGATGTCGAAGAAGTTTGAGTTATATCCGGCAAAGTCACATCCCTCAAAGTCTGCTGCCAGCGTCGGCGCGAGCTCCTTAAAGGTTGGCGCATTTGCTACCATCTCGTTGGTGATGTGTGTCAGTTCTACCACCTCTTTGGGTATTGCCATACCGGGATTAACGTAGTAGTTCTTGCGCACCTCCTCACCCTCAGGTGTCACTTTGATATAGCTAATCTGAATGATTCTGTCGCGCGCTATGTCCAGCCCCGTCGTCTCAAGATCAAAGATGATAAGGGGCTTAGTTAAATTCAGTTTCAATGTGGTAAATTGTTATTTTATTTCGAGGTTTCGTTATTTCGACATGTCGTCATATCTTTATTTCGATATATCGACATGTCGAAGTTTCATTAGTCATTAATCAGCATTGGCATGATGAGCATCAGCACATCTGTTCCGTCTGGCTGCTCTTCTGGGCGTATCACACCTGCTCTGCTTGGGTCTCCGAGTTCTATGATTACCTCGTCGCTGTTCAGGTTGTTCAAGATATCCACCAGCACAGAGCCTTTGAAGCCTATTGTCATAGGCACTCCGCCATATTCGCACACCACATCCTCCTTTGCCTCCGTAGAGAAGTCGATGTCCTGTGCGTTCAGCTCCATATTGTTCTGTGTCATGCGTATCTTTACCAGCATGGTGCTTTCACTTGCAAAGTGCAGCACGCGGCGCAGGGCGTTGATCAGTCCCTTGCGGTCTATGGTAACGATGTTTGGATTGTCTGAAGGGATAACCGAAGCGTAGTTAGGGTAGCGGCCCTCTATCAGACGACAGATCAGCACGCCGTCAGAGAACTGTATCTCTGCGTTCTGGGTGTCAAACTTTATCGTTACAGGTGTCTCATCATCTGTTGACAGAACGCTGCGCAGCAGTCCTGCAGGTTTCTTTGGCAGGATGAATGACGCTCCGACCTCCGACTTGGATGTCAGAATCATGTTGCGCACCATCTTATGGCCATCGCTGGCTACGATATTCAACGCATCTTCGCGCAGGTCAAAGAAGATACCGTTCATCACCATTCTCAGTTCTTCGTTGGCTGTGGCAAAGAGTGTGCGCTGAATGTTCTCAGCAACACAACCTGCTGTGAGCGTTGTCTCCGTATAGCCTCCCTCCAGCGCGTGCATGCGAGGATACTCATCTGCACTCTGTGCCGTAAGTCTGAACGAACCGCCCTGATAGAGTATGCGAAGGCTATTTGTCGTTTCGTCAATCTCAAATGTCAGCGGCTGCTCGGGCAGGTCCTTCATGGCATCCAAAATCAGGCGACTTGTGAGGCAGAATGCGCCTGCGCCGTCACACTCGTAAAGTGGCAAGAAGCACTTCATCATGTTGGCGTTGTCACTTGCCGTTACGGTCATCTGTCCGTCACCTATTTCAAACAGGAAACAGTCCAATATGGACAGAGAGTTCTTGGAATTAATAACTTTAGCAAGCGTACCCAGCTTGCTGGCCAAAGTAGAAGATGATAATGTAAATCTCATATCCCTTATTATAATAATGTATGATGTATTAGTAGTGTTTAGATTACTTCATGCAAAAATACAAAAATCCCACGACATGACAAAAAAAACATTCAAAAATTTCTTACTTTACAACATTTTTTGTAATTTCGCAGCAGATTTTGCGTACCTTAACAAGGGAGCGGCCAAGTTTCGCTTGCTTTTGCTCGCTTGGTAGGTATAAGGAGTGAGAAGGAGTAAGAAGGAGATAGAGGACATTAGTTCTTGTGGCTTTATAACCATTTCACTAATGTTTGGTCTTAACTTCTTCGCTCGGCCCTCTGGGACGCTTGCGTGTCATTGTGGAGCAAGAACTTCTTGACTACTGACTCCTGACCACATGAGAAAGTTGAAAACACTATAAACTAAACATAAAACATAAACTTAAATGGAACTACAAGGAAAAATCATTGCAGCCCTTCCTGAGCGCAGCGGCACCAGCCAGCGTGGTGAGTGGAAAGTACAGGAATTCGTTCTCGAAACCGTTGACTCCCAATATCCCCGCAAGATGGTGTTCGATGTCTTCGGAGCCGATCGTCTTCAGCGTTTCAACGTTCAGGTGGGACAGACAGTCAACGTAGCATTCGACATTGATGCACGCGAATATAACGGACGTTGGTACAACTCCATTCGTGCCTATGACGTTCGTCAGGTAGATCTCTCAGCAGCTCCCGCACCTGCCGCAGCACCAACGGCAGCTCCCGTTTCCGCACCGGTAGCAGAAGCTCCTGCAGCACCAGCACAGACCGCAGCACCCGCAGCAGCAACACCAGACGATGGTGACGACCTGCCATTCTAAAAGCATCATTATGACCGCAGGAGGTGCCATTCCTCTTTCGTAAGAGAATGTGCCAGACCTAAAGTAAGCCCCAGAAGTATAATACAAAACGCTTCTGGGGCTTATTCTCTTTTACTCGGTTGTTCTCTTCTTTGTCAGAACTTTCCTATCGGCACAACGCTTATCTTGTATCCGTCCTTCTCTATTGTGCGCTCATCATCATAGGTTACAATAGTAAGATTGTCACACCTCAGTTCGCCGGCACATTCCACAATACTATCAATTTCACGCCTCTCCGTCTTAGGACTGCTCATGTCAAAACATACCTGCACCAGACGCTCGATATGCGCTCCATTACGCAACACAAAGTCAACCTCCTTGTCGTTACGTGAGCGATAATAAAACATAGATTTCTCTGTATCATAACCCCGACGTACCAGCTCAATGAATACTTGATTTTCAAGCAGACGCCCGAGATTGTCAGTCACAGAGAAAGCCTTTGAGACTACAAAACCATTATCCACGACATAAACCTTTCGGGGGGCTTTTTGCATCAGTTTCAACTTGTTGTTGTAACGTGAGAGATAATAGAACAGATAGGGCTCATGAAGATAATCCATGAATTTCTTTACCGTATTGACACTTAAAAGTCCTAGTACTTCAGCCAACTCATTCGCACTAAGCGGATTGCAGAAATTTGACACCAGATATAAGGCAAGGTTGTTGAGGTCTGTGATGTTTCTTACACGATGTCTCTTTGCAACATCCTTCCACACTATGGAGTCAAACAATGTGTCAAGATAACTACGTGTCAGTTGGCGTGAGGCAACAACTTCTGGATATCCTCCATATCTCAGGTAATCATCTGTCAACACTTTACCCTCCGTGCTATGCTCAGACTCAAGGTGGTGCAGGTCAAGTTTGTTCCAGTCAAAAAATTCCTCAAGACTAAATGGAAGCATCTCCACCTGCACATACTTACCGGTCAATACGGTAGCCATTTCGCTTGACAACATTTTGGCATTACTGCCCGTTATGACCAGATTCTTCCCATGCCTGAAGAGTTCGCTGACCCACATGTCCCATGCTTCAAGGTTCTGAACTTCATCAAGCAACAGATAGTCATAGCCGGGATAGACATCGTCCAGCATTCTCATAACCAGGTTTGCATCCCAGGCATCCAGCAACTGCTGATTATCAAAATTCAGATAGGCAAAGTTCTTGTCCCTCAACATCAACAAAGCCTGAGTTGACTTGCCTACACGACGCGGGCCGGTAATCAATTTTATAAGATGACTATCCAAAAGGGCGTTAGTATCCAGAGCGCTTCTTCTTGTCAGATATGGGCGCGATAACAATTCATCGCGCTCCATTCGTTGGTTTAAGACTATCGTTTTCATATTCTTATGCCTTATTCTGCTGCAAAACTACATCTTTTTGTTCAATTTTGCAAGCGTATTGCACAAAAAACATACTATTTTATGCAATACAAAGCATGAACTGCATAAAATGGAATGTTTTTTTACTGCTTTGACTCCTTTTGTCTTACTCAACTTTTGCTTTGGGGTGCTCAATAATGATGATACCTATTTTTACGCATATTAGGGGCACATCATGGTGAAACCTATTTTGGAACCAGACTCAAGTTTCGCGCCCTTGCAGGGCGCACTTACGATACTTGAGTAACCAGAACACCCCCTGCTGTTCGTCACAAAAACATGCAGATTATCCCAGAAACTTGTTGAAACCGGCCTTTTTGCCTAATTTTGCACCAAGAAAAATACATCCGAGTATGAAAAACAATTGTATTAAACTTGCAACATTTTCTGTAGCCGTAATGATGAGTGTAACGGCTATTGCTCAAAACGACAGTATCTCAACCGACTCAGCATTATGGTACAACCAGTCGCAGCAACTGGACGGCATAGTGGTGAAAGGCCGTCTGCCCAAGACGCGCGTGAAGGGCGACGCTATGCGCACTACCGTAGCTGGCACGATATTGGAAAAAGCCGGAACCATCAGTGACGCCCTTGGAAAGATTCCTTCTCTTGAGGCAGAACGCGACGAAGCCGTGAAGGTGTATGGCCGAGGCGAGGCCGAGGTGTATATCAATGGGCGCCGCGTGCTGGACATTAAAGAGCTGTCCCGGCTTCGCTCCGACCAGATACAGTATGTGGATGTGGTGCACAATCCCGGTGCGCGCTATGCAGCATCGACGAAGGCCGTTGTGCGCATCACCCTGAAAAAGGCACAGGGCGAGGGATTCTCGTTCCAGGAGTATTTCGACGGTATGTACCAGTACGGTCATACGCTGACCAACAACCTCGATGTGAACTATCGTACGGGCGGGCTTGACGTTACCGTATCATTCTGGGCAGGCCGCTATGGTCACAGGAAATCGTTGCAGGACAATACGCTGACCTATTACGCAGGAACAGACCGTATCGAGGGAGTCAGCACGCAGGAGTCTAAGAGCATCTGGAAAGGCTGGTCGCCACAGGTGCAGATCAACTATATGGTGAATGAAAACCACAGCTTCGGGGCATACTACAAGTATGACCGTCACCCCAACGGCAGTTTCAACGGATGGTTCCACACGGACAGCTATGAGAACGGCATCTTCAAGGAGCGCTCAGAGAGCGACATCATTCAGGAGGATGAGTTCAAGAAACACATCTTCAACGCCTACTACAACGGCAAGATACGCAAACTGAGCATCGATCTGAACATTGACGGACTCTTTGACGATACCCAGTCGCCTGGCGAGACCAGCGAACTGACAACGGAGGCAGGAGGCAGTCCTGTCAGCCGTCACATAGAGAGCAACACCATAAGCAGCAATAACTTCTGGGCCATGAAGCTCATCCTGTCCTATCCTATCTGGAAGGGCAATTTCTCGCTGGGCGGGGAATACAGCAACAACCACCGTACGGATGCCTATGACTTCATGGCTACCGATGCCGTCCCCGTAAAGACTACCGACACGAAGACCAAAGAGAAATCCACCTCTGTCTTTATGGAGTACGGCCGTCAGTTCGGCAAGGTGTTTGGCCAGCTGGGGTTGCGCTATGAACACCTGACGAATGACTACTTCAATTTCGGCAAGCGAGAGGACGAGGTGTGCCGCGACTACGGCGACTGGTTCCCCACAGCCGTCATATCAGCTCCCATCGGTAAGGTGCAGCTCTCGTTGTCCTATCGCAGGGACATTGAACGCCCGAATTACTCAAACCTCACGAGTTCAACGGTTTACATCAACCGCTACACCTATCAGAGCGGCAATCCATACCTGCGCCCTACATACACCCACAACCTCGTGCTGAATACTGCCTATAAGTGGATGAACCTGACGATGATTTACGGTCGCGTGAGAGATGCCGTAATCCTGTCCACCGAACCCTTCCCCGGTTCCACTGATCCTTTCGTGAGCCTTGTGCGCCCCATCAATAGCCAGAAGGATTTCAACCAGTTCAACATACAATACTCTGCCCGTCCTGTAATTGGCTGCTGGCATCCTGCCTGGTCCATTGCCCTTCAGGTGCAGGACTATCAGTCGCCTACGGCAGACGGCAAGGGCATCACCCTCAACCATCCGTGGCTGTTCATAGGCTGGCAGAACGACTTTGAACTGCCTCACGGTTTCCGTCTCAATGTTTCGGCACAATGGACCTCAAAGGGAGACCAGAGAAACTATCGCATGACCGCAACTCGTCTCTACACCGCCATAGGCCTGCAGCGCGACTTCAGTCTTCGCCGTGCCGGTACGCTGACCGCCGACCTGCGTTGCATGGACCCGCTAAACACCAATAAGACTGAGGCCACCATATACGGCTATCGCGAACTGACAACCTTCAATCCAGCCCGTCGCACCTTCATACTCGACCTGACGTGGAAATTCAATGAGGCTCGCTCAAAGTATCGCGGCTCCGGCGCAGGAGACAAGCAGAAAGCACGTATGTAAGGATGATTTAATCATACTCAGACACAAAAAGTGTACAAATGGACAAACAGACAAACAGACATTAAGGGTTTTAGAATGATAAAAAGAGCAATTTTCTTTTATAATAAGGTACGCGCGAGGAAGTGTATATGATAATATAGATATTCTCTTATTCTATATAATACTTACTATCTCATCCATCTTCCTTTGTACTTCATCCATCATCCTTTATCGTTCATCAATCATCTCTGGTTCCCTCATTCCCCACCTCTCTCTCAAGCCCCCAAAAGGCTTAATGTCTGTTTGTCTGTTTGTCCATTGTCCACTTTTTAATTGTTAATAAATCTTTTGTTTGTTAACAAGGCGTGTAACGCCTTACGTTACATTTACATCCACAGAATTACAGTCTGCCTTTGTAACTGTCACATTATCAGGCTGTTTCAAAGCTAAAGAATTGCGTGGTAAAAGCTTAGCTTTTAGGCGGTTATCGCAATGGTATTACCTCCTAATTTAAGTGCTTTTACGGTCTTGTTCACCAGCCTTCATTTTATGAGGCATCTGATGATGTAGAACTGTTAAATTCTATGCAAACAGATGTTAAATTATGGACGTCTTTTGACAGTTTATGGTAACACATAAAGGTCCAAATAAACATGAATTTAACGAATATGGCATGAAAACCGGCCCCAAAAGCAACAAAACAAGAGAAAAACATGCAAAAACAGTCGCGAATAACCAAAAATCACTCAATAAACGCATAAAAATCGAAAGAAAACACTAAAAAATCGCAGAAAATTCATGGAAAAGCCACACAAAAGACATGACAAAATTCATAGAAAAAACATGAAAAACACAGCGAAAATCACTCAAAACAGAGAGAAAATCTCTCAAAACAGAGATGAAAACGCTCAAAACGGGGCGAAAATCACTCAAAACAGAGCGAAAATTTCATGCTGATGCGGTTGAAATGAGGCTAAAATGGTACGCTTGTGGAGGAAAGTGGAGCAAGATTGCATCGCTCGGCACTATGTGACGCTTTCGCCAAGCGTCAAGCGACAGAAAGAAGATACTCCGTTTAGGATGTGCGATAAAAATGCAGGCACTTTTTCTTTCACATCTCAAAACTTAATCGTACCTCTGGCTTTGCCGAAGGTACTTCGTCTTGGATGTGCGATAAAAATCCAAGCACTTTTTCTTGCACATCTCAAAACTTAATCGTACCTTTGCACGCGATTTATAATAATAAGGTATATGATTTCTGCAGTAGAGTATATACAACTTAAGGCTTTTGCACGACAGGACGGATTCTTTTTGGGTCTGTTCTGGTGTCTTTTGTTTTTCTGTTTCGTATATTCCATGCGTTTGCCGATGCTGCAAATGTTCTATCTGAGCGGTGTTGTGGCTACTCCGTTTGTGGTGTTGTGGCGAATGCGCTTTTACCGCGACAAGGTGCTGACTGGGGTTATATCATATCGCAGAGCCTTTGCCTATGGCGCTATGGTTATGGCGTACGCCTCTGTGCTGCTGACTGCTGCGACGCTGGTATATTTCTATTTCCTTGACGGGGGTACGTTCCTCTCTGCGCTGAAGGAAAGTTTCGCGTCTGAGGAATTGCGACAGTCGCTCGCCGGTGCCGGGTTTAATCTGAAAGATTTGGACGAGCAGGTGTCGCTACTGTCTCAGGCTCGCCCTGTCGATATAGCAATCTCCACATTTTCCAATAGCGTCGTAATATCGCTACTGCTCAGCGTAATCCTGGCGCTCATCGTAAAAAGGAAAGAAATTAGAGGGGTTTGAAAGAAATTGGAGGAGGATTGAAAGAAAATTGAAAGAAATTAGAATAATAAGAATAATGGCCATGCGGACGAAAGAAAAGGACAGAAATTAAGTAAAGGATGTTTTTGGGACAGAAATTATTATAATTACTATAAATTAGCTCGCGCAGGTGGGCTATTCTGTTACGAAAATCATTATTGTTCTTATTCAAATTTCACGATATAAGCAGATGTCACTTTCATGGTGCACTTTGAATAAATGATTAAATAAAAATAGTAAATTGTACATGGTAAATTGTACATGTTAGTTATGGATATATCAGTAGTTATTCCACTATACAACGAAGAGGAGTCAATCCCTGAGCTCTACGCCTGGATTAGCCGCGTGATGAAAGAGCATGATTTCACCTATGAGGTAGTGTTTGTCAACGATGGTTCTACGGACGGTTCGTGGAATGTCATAGAGAGTCTGGCTAAGGAGGACTCTCACGTACACGGCATCAAGTTCCGTCGCAACTACGGCAAGTCACCCGCGCTGTATTGTGGCTTTGAGATCGTGCAGGGCGACGTTATCATCACCATGGATGCTGACTTGCAGGATTCGCCTGACGAGATACCTGAGCTGTATCGCATGATAAAAGAGGATGGCTATGACCTGGTGAGCGGATATAAGCAGAATCGCTCGCAGGGTGACCCGTTGTCAAAGACCATACCTACGAAGCTCTTCAATGCTACGGCGCGAAAGGTGAGCGGCATACACAACCTGCATGACTTCAACTGCGGCCTGAAAGCGTATCGCCATGATGTGGTGAAAAACATAGAGGTCTATGGAGAGATGCACCGCTATATGCCCTATCTGGCAAAGAATGCCGGCTTTGAGAAGATTGGCGAAAAGCCTGTGCATCATCAGGCACGTAAGTTCGGTAAGTCAAAGTTCATGGGATGGAACAGGTTTGTGAACGGTTATCTGGATCTCATCACGCTGTGGTTCCTCTCCACGTTCGGTCGCAAGCCAATGCATGTCTTCGGTTTCCTGGGCAGCGTGATGTTCTTCATCGGCTTAGTGGCTTCGATGATTATCGGAATAGACAAACTCTGGGCGCTGAGCAACGGCATACCCCAGAGACTCGTGACAGACTCTCCATACTTCTACATCTCGCTGACAATGATGATTATCGGTACCCAGCTCTTCTTAGCCGGATTTGTTGCCGACCTCGTCAGCCGTACCTCCAATGAGAGAAACAAATATCAGATAGAAAAGTGGGTATAGAGGGATGAGGGAATTGAATAATCTGCATAGTTGTTTCGTTCGTTTTATAGCTGTTCTCATAGCGGGGATAGCGATAGCCGGTTGCTCGTCAATAGACTGCAACCTGGAGAACCGCGTGCAATGTCACATGCGTTTTGTGGACATGGACGGTGATTCCGTAGCGCTGAACTATCCGCTCACGGTGGTACTGGTGCGTGAAGCGGGAGACACCATACATTACTACAACAAGAAGACCAACGTCTCAACAATAGACGTCCCGCTCAGCTACGTGGGCGAGGTGGACTTGCTACAGATGGTGCTGGATATTACAGACACCATAGAGGTAGAGACATACAACACATATACCGACCCCGACACGCAGAAGGAGGTTACAGATACCTTGAGGAATGACTCCGTGGTGACCGTGTCGCTGACGGATAATGTGCGCATTCGCAAGACTAATGAGCCGTGGTTTGAGTCTGTTGACTGCAGCCCACACTATAACCACACCATTGAGGCCGTCGATGTTGATACACATAATTTCATTGACCACATAATAGTGAACGATGCCTATGTGAACAATGATTCCAGAAAGAAGAACCTGTACATACAGGTGAAATGATGATGTGAGGCAACATGAAATATCGTAATACATACATATTCCTCTTGACTCTCTGCATGCTGGCGATGTCTCTGTCGTTGTCAGCACAGAATAAGTGTATGGCAGAGACGGAGAAGGATAGCGTGAAGCTCTTTCAGGGAATAGACATCTCCTATGACTTAGCCGGTACGGTAATGAGACTGGTGAGTGACTACGGACAGTATGAGGCAGCCGTGAGATGTAATCTGCGCAACCGTTTCTTTCCTACGATAGAGTTTGGAATAGGTGATGCTAATCACAAGGAAGACCTGGTGACAGGCATAGCCGGCAAGGTGAGAGCTCCATACGGGCGTATAGGTATGGACTTCAATATGGCTAAGAGAAAGAATGACAACTACAGGATACTGGTGGGTGCGCGTTATGGCTTCACCTCGTTCAAGACAGAGATAGACGGTGTTGTGGAAGACCCGTACTGGGGAGGTAAAGACAGGTTTCAGTTTGACGTAGATCGATGCAAGTTCCATTGGATAGAGCTGCTCTTTGCCGTTGACGGCAGGCTCTGGGGACCGGTAAGGCTGGGATGGAGTGTGCGCTATCGCAGGAAAGTAAGCGTTAGTGATACTGGGCTCAATAACCTGTGGTATGTACCCGGCTTCGGTAAGAACGGTAACAAGATAGGTGCTACGTTTAATGTTATGGTAAGTCTATGAAAGAAAGGATGAACTATATTCTCCCAATCCTGTTTGTGGCATGTGCGGTCTTTGCCGCATTTACCACTATGGGACAGACTGTGGAGTACCGGAGAATGTCGGGAATGGTGTTTGGCACCACATACAACATCACGTATCAGGGCGGCGAAGAGCTGCGCAGCGAGGTAGAGGCTGTGCTTGACAGCGTCAACAATTCGTTGTCCCCATTCAATGAGAACTCTGTCATCACGGCAGTCAACGAGAATCGCGAGGTAAAGCTTGACAGCATGTTCACCGAGGTATTCCGCCTTGCACGTCAGGTGAATGAAGACACAGAAGGAGCCTTTGACATCACGGTGGCCCCGTTGGTAAACGCCTGGGGATTTGGATTTAAGAATGGCTATATGCCGACAGACAGCCAGGTGGACAGCCTGCTGGACATAGTGGGGATGCAGAAGGTAAAGCTGGAGGGTGGCAAGATACGCAAGACTGATCCGCGAGTGATGCTTGACTGTTCAGCCATAGCCAAAGGATATGCTGTAGATAAGGTAGCCCAGATGCTTCGTGCCAAAGGCGTCAAGAACATGATGGTGGAGATAGGGGGCGAGATAATAGCTCACGGTAAGAATGGCAACGGTAAGGTGTGGAGCATAGGAGTAACGAAACCCAATGACGACACACTGGCCGTGAAGACCGAGATGCAGACTGTACTGAAACTGACCGATGTGGCTATGGCCACCTCGGGAAACTATCGCAACTTCTACTATAAGGATGGTAAGAAATATGCCCATACCATTGACCCTAAATCAGGCAGGCCTGTGCAGCAGAGCATCTTGTCTGCTACAGTAATAGCACCTACCTGCGCCGTGGCTGACGCATACGCCACTTCGTTTATGGTGATAGGATTTAAAAGGGCAATGGAAATACTTAAGCGACATCCGGAGATGAAGGCCTACCTTATATATAACGATGAGAAAGGTGAGTACCAGGTATGGAGCTCGCCGGGATTAGCAAAATAACCGAACGTGCCGACAACTGATCATAAAAGTAACCTGCTGCAATCTCTGCCTCTGTTTATAGGTCTGACAAGGACGGAGATGTATGAGATAGTATCTCAGACACAGTTTACGACGCGTAGGCTGTCTGTGGGAGAACCGCTGGCATCGAGCGGCGAGATGTGTAGCAGCATTATCTTTCTGATTAAAGGTACGATGGAAATTGTGAGTGAGTCTGCTGACCATAGCTACAAAATGCACGAGGTGATACATGCTCCGTGGGTAATAGAGCCTGATAAACTGTTCGGCCTCAGACAACACTACCATTCGTCCTATCTGGCAAAGACAAAGGGAGAGTGCCTGATGATATCGAAGAATGAGATGACGGACATGATGCAACGCTACTTCGTGGTTCAGCTGAACTTTCTCAATATCGTCTGCCGCTCCACTCAGCTGTCAGAAGGAATCGTTTGGCAACAAAGGCCGAATGACATAAGAGGCCGCATCGTTCAGTTCATACGCCAGCACTCACGCTACCCTGCAGGTGAGAAGACGCTGCACATCAAGATGAGGCAGCTGGCACATGAGCTGCATTGCTCAAGGCTGGATGTGTCGAAGGCGCTGAATGCGATGAGCGATGATCAA
>JAEEGL011150924.1_pt1 | contig 13691 bp, 15 predicted proteins | sample 9134231 | NCBI WGS metagenome assembly JAEEGL01 (sample SAMN16246548, study PRJNA631951) | gut metagenome | biome: gut microbiome; feature: rumen; material: fiber-attached | host: Bos | place: Iran: Karaj | collected 2018-10
CCTGTTTTTTGTTGCACAAGACCGGCAAGCGAATGGATGCTTGCATACAAATTCATTTGCCGGTCGTAAGAACATGGAGCACGAAGTGCGGAATGTTCGTGTGCGAAATCGAGTAGGAGTCAGCCTACTCGATCTTGAGATGTATTTAAAAGTAAAGTCCCCACAACCTTGTGGCTGTGAGGACTTTACTTTATGGCATATAGGTTCTATGAGAAAAGAGCATATGCTCTAATCGTTTTAAATAAATGAATCCATAATTGATGAGTAATCAGGTGTTACGCTGCCTGACTTGGAATAGGTTGAGCTGTTGCTTGCTGCTTTTGATGCGGCGCTCTCGATGGAAGATGCGGAGGAAGACATCTGATATGCATATCCGCTGCGGTTTCCAAGGATATTTTTTACAGATTCCATGCCGACTTCCTTCATTTTATCTTTATCAAGAGAAAGCTTGCCCTTGTCGGATACTGAGATTCCGATGGAGCTGAGTTCATCCTTGAAGGAATTGGTGATCTTTGACATGTAGGAAGTTCTGGTGCTGGTGTTTGTATCTGACGCATCAGCAGAAGCAGACACAAGGCTGTTGTACTTGTTTACGAAATCAGATACAGCCGACACGATTTTTTCTTCGTTGTAGTCATAGACCTGAGATGTGTTGCCATCAGCATCGGTTTTTGTCTTCCATGCTTTTTCAAAAATGGAATCAGCACCTGAATTGGTCAGCTTCTCAGCGGATTCTTCAAGAGCATTTGCACTTGATGCTATTGAAGAATATTTCTTTTTCTCTGCAGCTGCCTGCTGTGATTTTGATTTCTCAGCTGCTTTTGCGTCCTTGCTGTCATCAGCTTTTGATGAAGAATTCTCTCCGTCGATCTTTTTATAATATGCAGAAACAAGCTTACCGTAGCTTCCGTTTTTGATGGAAGAATAGTCGGAAAGCATTCCTGATAATCCCGATAAATAATTGTTGGATGAAGAAGCGCCGGACATACTGCTAAATAAGGTGGAATAATCCATATTTACGTTTATTCCCATAGATATCACTCCTTTGATCTGCGGAAAAAGTATTTTCCGGGAAAAACAGCATCCATGCCGTTACATAGTACCTCTAATTAATTTTTACACCTGAATGTTTAAAGTATCAAATGAAAAGATGATAAATAAAATTAAGTATGTGTAAAAGTTGGCGGTTTATCATAAATTGTTGCTATTTTTGATGTATATGGGTTATTTGTGATGTGGTGGTTATCATTTTCATTTACAAATCAGATGCGGATAGTGTAAAATGTTTTCGAAACATTAGAAAATTAAGAGGTTTTTAGCATGTCATCAATCATTCAGGACGATCAGGTTTTTAATAATGAAGTATCTTTTTGCAGAGTTTACAGCAGAGAGAGTAAGAAGACACTTGAGGAGAGGTTTTTAGCAAACCGTATATCTTACTACATCGACTGGCATGAGCAGTCATTTTTACAGAAGCTCTTTGGTGGTAACAAGAATAAAATTTATTGCACCATCCGCATAAACAGAGCAGATGTTGAGAGAGCCAGAGACCTGGTTTCAGGACTTGAGGATATTAAGCTCAGAGATTTTGGTGAACACAAAAAAGATAAAAACGGAAAGAAAAAGAAGTAATTAATGGCCTCTGGAGCAGAAGTTGTTCCGGAGGTTTTGTGTCTATTGAGGTAGATTTATGGAAAAGAAGTTTAACAGAGCAGGTAATAAGGCCGGCGTCACCGGTAAAAAATACGATAATCGCAGGAAACCGGCTATACCAGGGAGAACCGGCAGGCCAGGCAAAGCCGGGGACGCAAAACAGGCACAAAAGAGTACCGGAAGGTCAGGCAAAGCCGGAGACACAAAGCAGGTGCCAAAGAGTCGCTGCCCTTATTCCAAGAAGTGCGGCGGTTGCCAGATGATTGATATGCCTTACAAGAAGCAGATCGCCATCAAGCAGGAGAAGATGGAGGAGATGCTTGGCAAGTTTGGAAAGGTCGAGCCCTTCATGGCCATGGATGATCCTGATCATTACAGGTGTAAGGTTCATGCGGTTTTCACTCATGATAAGAAGGGCAATCCCCAGTCTGGAATTTATAAAGAAGGAACCCATGATGTTGTGCCCATTGACGCATGTCTTCTTGAGAATGAAAAGGCCGATGCCATCATTGCAACAATCAGAGGAATGCTAAGGTCCTTCAAGATCAAGACCTATGATGAGGATAATGGATATGGCCTTCTTCGTCATGTCCTTATAAGAGTCGGTCATAATACCGGAGAAATAATGGTTGTTCTTGTGCTCACATCTCCGATTCTGCCTTCCAAGAATAATTTTGTGAAGGCTCTTTTGAAGGAGCATCCTGAGATCACAACCATTGTTATAAATGTAAATGACAAGCATACAAGCATGATTCTGGGCGATAAGGAGAAGACAATTTATGGTCCCGGATTCATCTACGATACAGTTTGCGGAATGAAATTCAAGATTTCTCCTAAGTCTTTCTATCAGGTAAATCCCGTTCAGACTGAGAAACTTTATTCCAAGGCAGTTGAGCTGGCAGGTCTTACAGGCAAAGAAACAGCTCTCGATTGCTACTGTGGAGTTGGTACCATCGGCATCATCGCAAGCCCTAAGGCAAAGGAAGTCATTGGCGTTGAGCTCAATAAGGATGCTGTTCGTGATGCGAGATTAAATGCAAGAATGAACGAAATTAAGAATATAGATATCTACGAGAACGATGCAAGCAAATTCATGGTTCAGATGGCAGAAGCAGGCGAGAAGGTGGACGTTGTCTTCATGGATCCCCCTCGTGCCGGTTCCACCGAGGTTTTCATGGAATCCATGTTTAAACTCGCTCCCGACAGAGTTGTCTATGTATCCTGCAGTCCCGACACTCTTGCCCGCGACCTTGAATTCATGACCAAGAACGGCTACGTCGCCAAGCGCATCATCCCCGTGGACATGTTTGCTCACACCAGGAGTGTTGAAACCGTAGTTCTCTTGACGAAGACAAGCAAAGCGTAGTCTGAGTCTAGAGAATACGAGTTGTTCCGGCTCGCACGAAGTGCGAGAGCAGAACTTCCTTGTGAAAAAGTGGTGGGCTTCATGCGAGAGCAGAACTATCTTGTGAAATAGATGAGTGCTTCAGTAGAGCGCTTATTGTTCCGCCTAAACAGAATAACTTCACGATTTTTACGTAGCGGTTGACATTTTTTTGCCAGCCGCTATAATTCTTTTTATTGTTAATTGGATGTACTTTAATGCTAAGAATTAAAAAGCTATGTGTATATAGCGCAATTTCCCTAGTATTGAAGCAAGTCCAAATCATATATCCATGCAATAGTGCGTTTATATTGCAGTCGGATTTTTTCCTTTATTTTTGGTTTTATTTTGGTTATACGAATCGTTGTACTCTAGTTGAAAAATCGCAATGATCATATCTATAAGCCTGACTATTTGGTGCCTATAATCAGGATTCCTATTCAGCAAACCTGCCAAATTGCTTTTTCTGTGTCCACTCTATGTGGCTAGACTCATTCTATTACTGGTTAGAACATGGTGGAAATGCAGAATCAAGAAAACACCATGCGAAATGACAAGCAAAAACATGGTGAAAATCCAGAATCAAGAAAACACCATGCGAAATGACAAGCAAAAACATGGTGGAAATCCAGAACCAGGAAAACACCATGCAAAACACCAAGAAAAAGCATGGTGAAAATACAGAACTAGAAAAGCACCATGCAAAACACCAAGAAAAAGCATGGTGAAAATACAGAACTAGAAAAGCACCATGCAAAACACCAAGAAAAAGCATGGTGAAAATTAAGAACCAGGAAAACACCATTCACAAACAAGTAAAAAGATATAAAAGATAAAAGAAACAGTTATTCAAAGGAGTAGAAAGAATAAATATGTACGGATTAAGAGAATTACTATTAAAAGAAGAGATTCGTTTGAAAAATATAAAAGGGATCGTTGATGAAAGGCTTGTAGACGTGCCTGATGGATCATTAAGAATTACTTCTTGCAGGAAACAGGTGCATTATTTACTTAGCAGGGAAGATGATACCAACCAAGAGAACCACAAACTGGCAAATAGCCATAACGTAATGGTTAATAGTATAAGCGATAGCACAGAAAATAGCACTACCAGCCAGCCCTCAGGAGACCCAGCACTCAAGAAGCTCAAATACATAAGAAAAGACAACCTCCAGCTGGTTCAGAAGCTTGCCCAGAAATCCTACGATCAAAAGATAAAAAGGCTTGTCGATAGGAGGCTTAGGCAAATCGACCGTATAGTAAGAGACTATGAGGATGACGAAATTGAAAATATCTATAACAAGCTCAATTCATCGAGGAAAGAGTTGATCAGTGCAGTTGAGATGCCATGGGAGCAAAAAGTCAGGGAGTGGAAGAGCATACCATACATAGGAAAGGAGTTTAAGCCGAATACACCTGAAATATACACAAAGAAAGGTGAGAGAGTGCGCTCCAAATCAGAGAAGATAATTGCGGATACATTGAATGATCTGGGAATAGAATACAAATACGAGTGCCCTCTGAGATTAAAGGGAGTAGGAATAGTCTATCCCGATTTCACTATTCTCAGAAAAAGAGATGGCAGGCAAATATATTGGGAGCATGATGGTAGAATGGATGAGCCTGAATATGCTGAAAAAGCCATAAGAAAAATCAATTCATATATAAATAACAGAATATTTCCGGGGGATACACTGATAATATCCTATGAGTCATCCAAGGTACTACTTGATGACAGAGTAATAAAATCTTTAATAGAAAAGTTTGTCTTAGGAAACGCCGTGTAATTTGACTGCCTTTTCGCATATAATATTATAGAAGACAAAGAATATTGTTTCCTGTTGATGCTATCGTAATAGTTCTTATCTCAAAGGGGGAGATAGATATATGGTTTTCAGAATAAAGATCACAGTCAATAAGGATTTTAAGTCAGAAAAGCAAGAGAAACAGTTTGATGAAATCTTCGCGAAGTATGATAAAGAATATAAAACCTTCGGAGAAATGAAGAAGGCTGCGGAAGAGCTTGATCGTGCACTCATTTAAAAGAGTTTACGGATGCACGAAACAGGCTTATCAGGGAATTCAATGCCCTTAAAGGTCAGAAGATTCCGGAAGACAGAGTGCAGGATTCCCAGAACCACTTTAATACAATGGCCTCAAAATTCAAAAAGTGCGTTAAGAGTCTGAATGCTTTCATGGTAGAGGAGACGCAGGGATTTGATCCTTTAAGCAAAGAAATAAAGGATACTGATTTTGCCAGAATAGCCGCATCAAAAGGATTGCTAGATATGTTTAAGGAGTCATCTGTCAGACTGTCTAATAGAGCTATCCGTTATGAACGCAAGGCAGATCTGAGTATTGAAACTGAGAGCAAGCTTACAAACTACGAGACACTCTATCACAATGTTCTTGGCGACATTAAGAAGCAGGGAGGAAGCGACCGTCATCGCCGTGCCGCTACAGAGGCAAAAGTACAGCTCAATCAGCAAAGGACTAATAAATGATGTTATGTGCTCAGGGGTGAATACCTGCCCTGAGCATAAACATGGTTGGAGAACAGTATGAAAGAAGAAATCAGAGAGGAATTATTTGAGCTCCGGGATATAAAATACAGAGATTTTCAGGTAAAGCTTATTCCCGGAACAGATCCGGATGACATGATAGGTGTCAGAACTCCGGAGCTTAGAAAGCTGGCAAAACAATATGCTAAGGCAGATGGCATCGATGAATTTTTAGATGATCTTCCCCATAAATATTTTGATGAAAACCAGCTTCAGGCCTTCATTATATCCGGCATGAAGGATTACGATCTGTGCATGGAAAATCTTTGTCAGTTTTTGCCTTATGTTGATAACTGGGCTACCTGCGATCAGATGTCACCCAAGATTTTTAAAAAGCATAAGGAAGAGCTTCTAAAAAAGATAGATGAGTGGATAGTATCAGATAAGACCTATACTGTCCGCTTTGCCATCGGCATGCTTATGGAGCATTTTCTGGATGATGATTTTGATATGAAATATCCTGAGATGGTGGCAAAGGTGCGCTCTGACGAGTATTACATCAATATGATGATCGCCTGGTATTTTGCCACAGCTCTGGCAAAGCAGTACGATTCCATAATCCCGTTTATTGAGAATAAGAAGCTTGATGTCTGGACTCACAACAAGGCGATTCAGAAATCAGTCGAAAGCTACAGGATTACTCCGGAGCAGAAGGAGTACCTGAAAAGCCTTAAAATAGCCACCAGAAAAAGTAAAAATTAGGTCCTTGACAAAATGAATTGCACGCAATATAATTTTATTAAATCATAAAGATGATTAACAAAACATATTTTGAAATAACATTGATAATTCACAAAGAGATTCATTTTTTCAAGGAGGTCATTATGGGATTCTACGATTATTCAGTAACAAACACACAGGGCGAGACAGTTTCAATGGCAGATTACAAGGGCAAGGTTGTTCTTGTGGTTAATACAGCTACAGGCTGCGGCTTTACACCTCACTATAAGGATATCGAGGATATGTATGAGAAGTTCCATGATCAGGGCTTTGAAGTTCTTGATATTCACTGCAACCAGTTCGCAGGACAGACACCCGGAACTGATGAGGAGATTCACGAGTTCTGCACACTTCACTACAACACCAAGTTCCATCAGATGAAGAAGTATGATGTAAACGGTGAGAATCAGCTTGAGCTTTACAAATTCCTCAAGGAGCAGAAGGGCTTTGAAGGTTTTGGAAAAGGACCTGCTGCACTTGCAATGGGTGTTATGCTTAAGAAGATAGATAAGGACTACAAGAACAATCCTGATATCAAGTGGAACTTCACAAAGTTCGTTGTAGACAGAAACGGTGAGGTTGTTGCAAGATTTGAGCCCACAGAGAAGATGGAGAACGTTGCAGACTGCGTAGCAAAGCTTATGTAAATAGCTAAGGAGAGGGTATGAAATACAGAAAAAACAGACAGGGTGGAGACATTTCCTTACTCGGTTTTGGATGCATGCGCTTTACAAGAAAAGGCGCCGGAATCGATATGGAAAAAGCCGAGAAGGAGATAATGAGAGCCTACGAGCTTGGAGTTAATTACTACGATACGGCTTATATTTATCCCGGAAGTGAAGTGGCAATAGGTGAGATTTTCGAGAAGAATCATATCAGAGAGAAAATCCAGATTGCCACAAAGCTCCCGCAGTATCTTATTTCCAATAAAGACGCTATCGAAAAGTACTTTAAGGAGCAGTGTTCGCGCCTTCGTACGAACTATATCGACTATTATTTAATGCACATGCTTTCAGACATAAATGCCTGGGAGAAGCTTAAAAGACTTGGTATAGAGGAATGGATAGCAGAGAAGAAAGCCTCCGGTGAAATAAAGCACATAGGCTTTTCTTTTCATGGAAATTCCGAGATGTTCATAGAAATTCTAAATGCCTATGACTGGGATTTCTGTCAGATTCAGTATAACTATCTTGACGAGGTATCACAGGCCGGAAGAAAGGGCCTTGAAGCAGCGGGAGAAAAGGGTATTCCCGTTATTATCATGGAGCCTCTTCGCGGTGGTAAGCTGGTTGACCTTTTACCTGAAAAAGCTAAAAAGCTTATTGCAGAGGATGAAAAGCACAGATCGGCAGCAGAGCTGGCCTTCAGATGGCTTTGGGATCAGCCCCAGGTTACCTGTGTTTTGTCAGGAATGAATTCTGTGGAGATGGTTGAGGAGAACTGCAGAGTGGCTTCAGAGGTTGAGGCAGGCGAGTTCACTGAGGCTGATTTTCGGCTTATAGAGCAGATAAAGGGCAGCATCAACGAGCATCTAAAGGTTGGCTGCACAGGCTGCGGATACTGTATGCCCTGTCCGAAGGGTGTCGATATTCCGAGTACATTCAGATGCTATAACGCTATGTATATGGACAATAAGGGAACCGGAAGGCAAGAGTTTTTCCGAATCGTGGGAATGCGCAAGGAGCCCGGACTTCCCTCACAGTGCATAGAATGCGGCAAGTGCGAGAGTCACTGCCCTCAGCATATAAATATCAGACAGGAGCTTAAGAATGCAGATAAGGCGCTTAATCCTTTCTATTACAAGATAGCCCTTTTTGCAGCAAGAAAATTCCTATACAGAAAATAGGTATTTTTATTCACTTTTCCGGAAAGTATGATAAACTACTAAAAAAGTTGATTATGAATAGTTTAGCACGCGAGGAGGATGAAAAAATGTACGTAACCTGTTTGGATTTGGAAGGTGTTTTGGTTCCCGAGATCTGGATTGCTTTTGCTGAAGCAACAGGAATCCCGGAGCTTAAGAGAACTACCAGAGATGAGCCTGACTATGACAAGCTCATGAAATACAGAATTGACATTCTTAAAGAGCACGGCCTTGGTCTTAAAGAGATTCAGGATACAATCGCTACGATTGATCCGCTGCCGGGCGCAAAGGAATTTCTTGATGAACTCAAATCTATAACACAGGTTATCATCCTTAGCGATACCTTTACACAGTTTGCAACACCTCTTATGAAGAAGCTTGGATGGCCCACAATTTTCTGTAACTCACTTGAGGTTGCTGATAATGGCGAGATCACAGGCTTTAAGATGCGTTGTGACAAGGGCAAGCTTACTACAGTTAAGGCACTTCAGAGCATCGGATTTGATACTATCGCCAGCGGTGACAGCTTCAACGACCTTGGCATGATCGAGGCAAGTAAGGCAGGTTTTCTTTTCAGAACTACAGATCAGATCAAGAAGGATTATCCTCAGTTCCCTGCTTTTGAGAGCTATGATGAGCTTCTTAGCGCTATTAAGGAGCAGCTGGCTAAATAATACGCCGGAATCGAATGAATTATGAAACGTAATTATAAATTTGTACTCAGCTATGACGGAACAAGGTTTTATGGCTGGGAGAAACAACCCAATAAGGATATGACCATTCAGGGCAAGCTGGAGTCGGTGCTCAGCAGAATGGTAGGCATGTCTGAAGGTGAAAATGTACAGGTTATCGGTGCGGGAAGAACAGATGCGGGAGTTCATGCAAGAGCCATGACTGCCAACGCTATTCTGGATACTGTTTTTACTGAAGAAGAGATTCTAAAGTATATGAATCAGTATCTTCCTGAGGATATCAGCATCAATGATGTGAGAATCTGTTCTGACAGATTCCACAGCCGCTACAATGCTCTTGGCAAGACCTACAGATACACCTGTTATTTTGGTGATACCAAGCCTGTTTTTGACAGGAAATATGTCACCGTTCTTGAACAGAAGCCGGATGTTGCTCTCATGGAGGAAGCTGCGAAATACATAGTCGGAACTCATGATTTTAAGAGCTTTTGCGGCAATACCCGCATGAAAAAATCCACGGTTCGCTGTGTTGATAATATCAAGATCGAGGAGAGCGGTCCTCAGATCAGGTTCTATTTTCACGGCAACGGATTTTTGCAGAACATGGTCAGAATAATGACAGGAACACTGCTTGAGGTTGGCTACGGTAATATCGAGCCGGCAGCAATGAAGGATATCATTGAAGCCTGCGACAGACAAAAAGCAGGTCCTACGGCTCCGCCTCAGGGACTGTGCCTTATGAAAGTGGATTATTAAGTGAAATAGAATAGGGCCCCGGACAAATTGCGAAATGCAATTCCGGGGCCCTTAATGATGTCGTTTTATTTATCAGTTGTAGACTACATTCGGTGTTACGCTGCTTGCCGAGTAGGTTATTACGTAGTTGTCATAATCTGTCGGAACCTGGCAAAGCTCCTGTGTTCCTGAATTACCGCTTCTTAAAGTGTAGCTTGTGTCTGCAATGTTGGTGGTATCAAATGCTACCGGGGTTCCGTCCTTGTAAAAGATTCCGCGAACGTTTACTGCATTTACATCTGATTTGGAATAGTTGGTTCCTGTAACTGTCAGGGAATTGTCCTCTTCCTGTGCGATATCAATTCCTATGGCGTCATAGTTGCAGCAATTGTCATCGGCTACTGAAAAATCGTATTTAATGGCGGATGCAGCTGAGGCGATCTCATTTCTGAACTGTCCGTATATTATGAATTCCTGGCCTTTTTTAATGGATTCAGCGCTGTCATATACGGTCTTGATAATGTTGCCGTTTGCATCAATTGCGTGGAAGCTTGCATTAACCGTTACATCAGATTCCGAATTGTTGGTTGCAAGTACTACATATCTTGTATGTAATCCGTCGCTATCTTTTATAAGATACTCGGCTTTAATTCCTATGTCAGATTGTGATGAAGCATTTGCACTGACCTGTACAGGTGTGAATACCCCTACTAAAAAAGCCATTGTTACGATGAGAGTTGTGATTTTATTCATACCCGTTTCCTCCTGTATTTCTTGGTAAAATAAGAATAGCATTTGAGGATAAACACCCTATAAAGAGAATCTAAAAAAAATATATACTGGCCTGTTTTCGGGCTCCAAATTTTTTTCGGAATTATTAGTGAATTTGCCAACTTGATTTTTGGAAAATGTTTTGTAGGTCGCAGTAAAATTATGATATAATGCTTTTTGGCTATGTAATGTAGATAGAAATTGGAAATGTGGTAATAATATGCAAACAAATGGGGAGGAACAAAAGCCTTCCGTCGACCGTGCAAAGCGCATTCGTTTTCTGAGAAGACTGATTCTTGCATCGATTGCAGGTGCTATTATTATTCCGATCTGTATATGTCTTGTTCTTGCCATAAGATATGACAGGATAAAGACCAGACTTGATCAGGCAAAAGAAGAGCTTTCATGGTACGAGCAACAATACGGAGAGAGCGCATTGGCCAGGGGGAAGGGCGATGACAAGCCTCTGGAGAAGGAGGACACCGCCGGGGCAGAAGAAGCTGCCACTGCCGATGAGCAACCCGAAGAAGATGTTGCATCAATACCCGAGGAGACTTTAGAAGACCAGACAGACGCGGAGGAAGCCCTATCTGAGAATCAGGATGAGAAGACGGAAGAGGTTTTGGAGAATGCTGACGGCAATATGACGGTCGGCGATGATGTCAGAAGAGTTTATATCACTTTTGATGACGGGCCTAGCAGTAAGACAGGAGAGATTCTTGATGTCCTGGATGAATATGATGTTAAGGCCACTTTTTTCGTAACAGGCAAGCCCGATGCCAGGTACACAGATGTATATAAGCGCATAGTGGATAGCGGACACACACTGGGCATGCACTCATACAGTCATAAATACAGCGAGCTCTACGAGTCCCTTGAAGGCTTTCAGGAGGACCTGCACAAGCTTCAGACTTTTCTTTATGAGACTACAGGAGTCTGGTCCACCAGATACAGATTCCCGGGAGGCAGCTCCAATACAGTCAGCAAAGTCGATATGAATGAGCTTATTAATTATCTTGCACTTGAAAATATCACATATTATGATTGGAATGTGGCAAGTGGAGATGACAGGAACGGTGTTACCAAGGATTTGATAGTGACTAACGTCATGACCGGGGTTCCCAAGTTCCAGAATTCGATAATACTTTTACACGACGCCTCAGATAAGCAGGCGACAGTGGATGCACTACCTGAGATCATTGAGCAGGTACAGGCGCTTGATAACACAGTGATAGTTCCGATAACGGATGATACGTTAGCGGTTCAACATATCAGTAATATGCAGTAAGAAAACGGAGGAAATGAAAAATGGGATTTTTTTCAGAGCTGAAAAGTGATCTCTCTCAGGCAGCAAAGACAATCATACCTGAGGAAAGTAACGACGCGCAGATTCTGAAACCTCAGACCAAGGAAGACACCACTTCCGCTGTTAAGAGCGAGGCAGAGGTCAAGAAGGATCTGAATGCAATGCTTGATCACCTTGATGAAATCGAGCTCGGGGATGATGGGGCTGATAAGAAAGCTGATGCTGAGCCGGTAATCAGTGAAGAGATTAAAGAAGAGATCAAAGAAGAGATCGAAGAAAAGGCAGAAGACTCTTCAATTGCGGATGTTATTCCTGAAGTAAGCATAGAGACAGTTCCTGTGGCAGAGACTGTTGCAGACCTTACAGAGTCTCTCAGTTCAGTAGTTGAGACTGAGAAGGAGGAAGAGGTTCCGGTTCGCGAAGAAGTTAAATATGAAGCACCAACAAATACAAAAAGAAATAACGGGGGATTTGAAACAATGGATATTCAGCAGCAGACACCTACAGATGAGACAGCCAGCATTACAGAGGGTATGAAAATTGTCGGTAATCTTGAGACTACAGGCTCACTTGAGCTCGTTGGTAAGATTGCAGGTAATGTAACTTGTCTTGGTAAGCTTAACGTAACAGGTGAGATCGAAGGTGATTCAAAGGCAGCAGAGATTTACGCTGAGGCAGCAAGAATCACAGGTGAGGTTCGCAGCCAGGGTAGCGTTAAGATCGGACAGAGCACAGTAGTTATCGGTAACATCTTCGCTACAAGCGCAGTAATCGCAGGCGCTGTAAAGGGTGACATCGATGTACCCGGACCTGTAGTTCTTGATACAACAGCAATTGTTATGGGTAACATTAAGTCTCAGTCAGTACAGATCAACAACGGTGCTGTTATCGAAGGTAACTGCTCACAGGCTTATGCTGAGGTTAATCCTTCTGCATTCTTTGAAGGACTTAAGGGAACAAAATAATGAGAATTTTATTAAAGCTTAGTGGCGAGGCTCTTGCCGGCCCCAATAAGACAGGATTTGACGAGCCTACTGTTCGTCAGGTTGCTCTTCAGGTTAAGGAACTTGTTGATAAGGGAACTCAGGTTGGTATCGTTATCGGCGGTGGTAATTTCTGGAGGGGCAGAACCAGCGAGAATATCGATCGTGTTAAGGCAGACCAGATCGGAATGCTTGCGACGGTTATGAACTGCATCTATGTTTCTGAGATTTTCAGAAGTGTAGGTATGATGACAAACATCCTCACACCTTTTGAATGCGGCTCATTTACCAAGCTTTTCTCAAAGGACAGAGCAAATAAGTATTTTGAAAAAGGAATGGTAGTATTCTTCGCAGGCGGTACAGGCCATCCTTACTTCTCAACGGATACAGGTGCGGCTCTCAGAGCTATCGAGATCGAAGCTGATGTAATGCTCCTTGCAAAAGCAATCGACGGAGTATATGACAGCGATCCTGCAACCAATCCTAATGCTAAGCGCTATGATGAGATTAGCATTGAAGATGTTGTAAAGCAGGGCCTTCAGGTTGTCGATATGACAGCTTCCATTATGGTAATGGAGAACCATATTCCTATGCGGGTATTCGCATTACAGGAAGAAAATAGTATAATTAAGGCAGAGAGTGGTAACTTTAACGGAACCACAGTAACAGCCTGATTATGTTGGAGGACAATGGTATGAATGAGAAAGTTAAGCCTTATGAAGCGAAAATGACAAAAGCTTATGATTTCCTTGTAGCTGATCTTGCTGCAGTACGTGCAGGCAGAGCAAATCCTCATGTTCTCGATAAGGTGAAGGTTGACTATTACGGAACACCTACACCCATTCAGCAGGTAGGTAACGTTTCAATTCCCGAGGCGCGCATGATTCAGATTGCACCCTGGGATAAGAGCCTTATTAAGGATATCGAGAAAGCTATCATGGCATCAGATGTTGGAATCACACCCAGCAATGATGGTAATGTTATAAGACTTGTTTTCCCTGAGCTTACAGAGGAGAGAAGAA
>JAEEGL012081590.1_pt1 | contig 13691 bp, 10 predicted proteins | sample 9134231 | NCBI WGS metagenome assembly JAEEGL01 (sample SAMN16246548, study PRJNA631951) | gut metagenome | biome: gut microbiome; feature: rumen; material: fiber-attached | host: Bos | place: Iran: Karaj | collected 2018-10
CCCTTCATCGGCTCGCCTGTGAGGTAAATAGCGATTACGTCAGGCATCTTGATGTCATATGTCTGTGAGAGGAGCTGCTTAACGAGCTCAGGTCCGCCCTCACCCATTGCCATTGTACCCAAAGCACCGTAACGTGTGTGTGAGTCAGAACCGAGGATCATGCCGCCGCATGTTGCAAGCATCTCTCTTGCGTACTGGTGGATAACCGCCTGATGAGGAGGCACATAGATTCCGCCGTACTTCTTGGCAGCAGTAAGACCGAACATGTGGTCATCCTCGTTGATCGTTCCGCCGACTGCGCAGAGTGAATTGTGGCAGTTAGTAAGAACATAAGGGATCGGGAACTTCTCAAGTCCTGAAGCTCTTGCCGTCTGGATGATACCTACGTATGTGATATCGTGTGAAGTCAGCTTGTCGAACTTGATCTTAAGCTGATCCATGTTACCTGATGTGTTGTGATCTTTCAGGATCCCGTAAGCGATGGTTCCCTGCTTGGCAGCGGTCTTGTCAGCTGTTTTGCCGCTCTTTGCTGCAACTGCCTCTGCCGCGTTACCGGAATCTTCAATGAGTTCAACGCCGTTTAATAACCAGGCGCCGTTTTCGAGAGTTGAAATCATAGTGTCTACCTCATCATTAATAAATTCGCGTGATATTATAACACGCAATCGAACAACTTGCTTGCGGAAGCGAGCAATGTCAGTCCGGAGCTTGCTCCAGGACTGAACAATTGCGAACTTACGCGAAGTAAGGGTTGCGAGATAAGTGTTTCATGGAGGGAAGCGGAATATAACAAACATTCGAGCAACTTGCTTTAACAAGTCCGTTAGTAATTAAAAAAATAAACTGTTAAACATGTATGAAAAAGACGTTATAGTCAAATAAATGTGATAATATCCACATGTAAGCATTTAAAGAGCGTGATGCATTTTGAACATTATTGAAGATTTAGTTAAAGAGGCAGGTGACTCTTATGGATTTTCAGAAATTTATTGATGGTTTTTATGCCATTTCTTGTCTTGTTTCCATCGAGAAAAAAGAAAATGGCGGATACGGTGACATCCGGATCGTGGCCGGCAATAAGAAATTTGTCGAAATGGTGGAACATCCGCCTTATGCCATGGATGCAGGTATGCCGGAGATCAGATTTGAGCCGGGCAGCATTTATGACAGATATCTTCCAAAGACACCTGACTTTGAGGATAAGTGTTACATCTCCGCGATCCAGAAAAAGCCGATCCACAATTACATTCACCTGAATGTCGTCGAACTCTGGTTTAACATGTTTTTCACGCCCGTTGACTATGAGGACGGGAACATGTGTTATTGCGTATATTCTTATGATCCTGTTGCAGTTGACGATATCGACAGGGCTGTTACGAGTTCAATGTCGGCCTCAAACGATGTTCTGAAGACTTGCATCAAACTGCGCGGCGCAACTGATTTCAAGAAAGCAATAAATGATGTCATAAAGGATATCCGCGTATTATGCGGAGCTGAGGTCTGCACTGTCATGCTGGTCAACCAGGAGGAAGCCAAGTCATCGGTCCTTGCCGCGAGCAAAGCCGATGGCAGCACGATCAAGACATTGTCCCAGCACGAAAACATGTACGATGTGGCGTTGTCCTGGGCTGAAACCATCGGAGAGCGCGACAGCATTATAATTAAGAATGAGAAAGATCTGGAATATGTTAAGGAAGTTAACTATCCATGGTATAAGACCCTTGCCGATTCGAATGTTAAAAGCATCATTGTCTTCCCGTTAAGGCACAACAAAGAGCTTCTTGGATTCATCTGGACAACGAATATCAACACCGATGATATCCAGAGGATCAAGGAGACACTGGAACTTACGACATTCTTTATCTCATCCGAGATCGCAAGCTATATAATGGTCAAGCGTTTGGAGCGGATCAGTTACATCGATCTTCTTACGGGTATCAAGAACCGTAATTCAATGAATAATCACGTTACCGGAATCGTCGAGGGGGAACAGTCTATCGAAAAGCCTTACGCGGTTATATTTGCGGATCTTAACGGACTTAAGCGCATTAACGATAAGAACGGTCACTCCGCAGGCGATATCCTTCTGAAGAAGGCCGGACTGGTACTTCAGGAGATCTTCGTTGAGGACGATGTCTACCGCGCCGGCGGCGATGAGTTCATGGTCATCGTGTCCGGAGACAGGGAATCGTTCGACAGGAAGATCGCCGAACTGAGAGCCCGTGCAAGTGATCCTGACGGCGTATGCTTCTCCTTCGGATATTACTTCAATGATACCGGCACGGATATCCGTGATGCGATGAGAATAGCCGATGAGGAAATGTATAAGGATAAAGAGAAATACTACGAAGAACACCCTGAGAGAAGATACAGATAGTATATGGCATATAATTTGAACGGTTGAAGATAATCTATGATAGACACCTTTAATGCACAACTTTACTTCCTGATTTTCGAAGCGGTACTCTGCTTTATAGTTACGCCGTTTTATGCCGTGACCAAGGATCCGCTCCGTGTCCGTAAATCGGTTGTATTGTCGCTGAATCTGGCCTGCGGTGCCATGCTGCTGTGCGAATACCTGTTCTATGTCTATAAAGGCAGCACGACACCATTTGACGTAGCAGTCATGTATTTTGTCAATGCAGGTGTCTATTACCTGATAGTAGTCCTGCAGCTCATCTACGCTATGCTCGTATTCTTAAGGCTCTTCGGCAGATTCGATTTTAAGCCTGACATGCCCTGCAGAAAACGGTTTATAGCAATCTGCTCTATTGTTGCCGCAGGTCTTATCCTGATTACCGTATCGCAGTTTACCGGCATCTACTATTATTTCGACAGCAATAATGTTTATCAGCGGGGTCCCCTGTTCTGGCTGGCTGCCATTATCCCCACGATCGGGAACGTTGTTGTGGTTTCAGTGATCATACAGCACAGGGAGAAGACGACTCTGAGCCAGCGCCTTATACTTATCTCATATCTTGTTCTTCCCATGCTCGGTGAGATCGTTCAGATGTTCCTGTTCGGCACTTCACTTATGAATATCTGCATGGGCTTATCTGTTCTTATGATGTTTTTCGAGAACGTTATCAACAAGGAAAAAGAGATCGTCAGAGCCACCAGGACCGAGGCCAGGACCGGTCTTGCCAATGAACTCGCCTGCATCGAATGGCTCAATTCCATGAAAGGCAACCAGGAGCTCATGAAGTATTCGGCCGTGTTCTTCGATCTTCGAAAATTCTCAGACATCAACCGCATCTACGGTATCGGCAACGGCAACAGGATCCTCGCAAACTTCGGCAACATTATGCTTGGCAGGATCGAGAAAGACGAGATTTTGGGAAGGCAGTTCGGCAATCAGTTCGTCGCGATCGTCAAGAACCGCAATCTGGACGACCTTATCAATGTGTTAAAGGGCGTGGAGGTTCCTTTCAATGACGAGGATACCGGCACCGAGAACAAGGTCATGCTGACCGCGCGTATCGGCGTCTATCAGATAGACAGGACCGATCTTGACGGTGAGGATATCCTTGTATTTGCCGCCCAGACATTAGTTGCCGCGAAGTCCAAAGATACTGACGACGTCGTTTGGCTTACAAGAGAACTTCTCGACAGCACCATCCAACAGAAAAAACTCGAAAACGACATTAAAGACGGACTAAAGAACGAAGAGTTTAAGCCTTATTATCAGCCGAAGGTCAATGCATCAACGGGAAGGCTCTGCGGACTGGAAGCGCTGTCCCGCTGGATCCATGACGACACGACGGTCTATCCGGGCACTTACATCCCGGTAATGGAATCCAACGATACGATCCGCAAACTGGATATACAGATGCTCGGGTGTGTCTGCTCGGACATAGCGGAATGGCTCGAAAAAGGATATGATGTACCCGTGGTATCGATCAACTTCTCAAGACGTAATCTGGCAGATCCCGAACTTGCAAAGCACATTGATTCAGTGGTCAGAAAATCCGGAATTTCCAAAGACCTGATCGAGATAGAGATCACCGAGACCAACGATGAATTCTCGATAGATGTTTTGAGGGGTTTTGTCGACGAGCTCCACAAACTGAAATACAAGGTCTCTATTGATGATTTCGGAAGTGCCAGCTCATCGCTCACTCTCCTTCGCGAGGTCGATTTTGACACTCTCAAGATCGACAAAGGCTTCGTTGATCACGCAACAAAGAAAGACACTGCGATCCTTACACATATTATCAAACTTGCAAAAGAGATCGATGTCGATATCGTCGCGGAAGGTGTCGAAAGCATTGATCAGATCGATAACCTGAGCAAACTCGGTGTCGATGTTATCCAGGGATATGTATTTGATAAGCCTCTGTCAAAAGAGTTACTGACAGAGAGGCTTAAATCACCTGTTTACAGGACAGTTAAACCATAACTGCTTTACAGACATCCGGGCAATAATACAGGGACCCCACCACGAGAGTCCCTGCATCGTTCAAAGTTCAAAGCAACTGCTTTAAATTATTTATTTAATCTTGCCTCGAGAGCTGCCTTCTGATCCTCATAGCCGGGCTTGCCGAGAAGAGCGAACATGTTCTTCTTGTATGCCTCAACACCGGGCTGGTTGAAAGGATTTACGGCGAGGAGATAACCTGAAATGCCGCAGGCCTTCTCGAAGAAGTAGATAAGCTCACCCAGAGAGTATGCTGTCTGGTCAGGCATATGGATCAGGAGGTTCGGAACCTTACCATCAACGTGTGCAAGGATGGTGCCCTGCATAGCCTTTGCGTTAACTTCATTCATATCCATGCCGGAGAGGAAGTTCAGACCGTCAAGGTTGTCCTTGTCGTTGGGGATCTCAAAAGATCTCCTGGGCTGGTCGATCTGTACAACTGTCTCATACATGATGCGTGCGCCGTCCTGGATGAACTGGCCCATAGAGTGAAGATCAGTTGTGTTGTCAACGCCTGCCGGGAAGATACCTCTTCTGTCCTTACCCTCAGACTCGCCGTAAAGCTGCTTCCACCACTCTGTCATGTAGTGGAAAGAAGGCTCGTAGTTGACCATGACTTCCGTTGAATAACCGGAACGGAGCAGACAGTTACGGACTGCAGCATACTGATAGCAGGGATTCTCTGAAAGAGGGAGCTTCTTATATTCCTTGGATGCGTCCTTAGCGCCCTTCATGAGTTCCTTGATGTCGATGCCTGCAACTGCGATAGGAAGAAGTCCTACAGCTGTAAGAACGGAGAATCTTCCGCCTACATCATCAGGTACTACAAAACTCTCGTAGCCTTCCTCGTCAGCGAGACCCTTCAAAGCTCCTCTAGCCTTGTCTGTTGTGGCATAGATCCTGTTCTTGGCCTCTTCCTTGCCGTACTTGTTCTCCATATAAGCGCGGAGGATCCTGAAGGCGATGGCAGGCTCTGTTGTTGTGCCTGACTTGGAAATAATGTTAAGAGAGATATCCTTGCCTTCAATGATATCCATCATGTCTGCAAGATATGTAGCGCTGATGGAGTTACCACAGAAAAGGATCAGGGGGCTCTTTCTTACTTTCTTGGAAGCGGCATTCGCAAAGGAATGGCCGAGAAGCTCGATAACTGCGCGGGCACCGAGATAGGAACCGCCGATACCGATAACGATAAGGACCTCAGAATCTCTTCTGATCTTCTGGGCAGCCTTTGTTATACGCTTAAATTCGTCTTTATCATAATTTGTGGGAAGGTCGAGCCATCCGAGGAAATCATTTCCGGGACCGTTCTTCTTGTGAAGCATATCAGAAGCGGCCTTGATCTGGGGTTCCATTCTAGCGACTGCCTCTTCGCCGCCGATAAAGTCGAGGGCGTTCTGGTAATCAAATGTAATCATCTTAAACTCTCCTTACAGGTAATATTCAAAAAACAATCAGAGTATACACCCGAAAAAAACGATTTACGAGTATAATTCAATCAGGATTTCATTACATTTATCAAGGATTTGCCTATGTCAGATATATCTATTGCAGAATCGAAAATACAGATACTTTACCTCGTGGACCGGGCTCCAGGCGTAAGTTACCATTTGCTGATGGAAAAGTGCATTGAATCGTTATATACCGACTTTTTCACATTCAGCAGGTCATACGAGGAACTTATTTCGGGCAATCTTATGAACAAGAGCACGTCCGGGGCATATACGGGTGAAGCTGTGGGCTCGACCGAGAATCTGACACTGACAGAAGGCGGCAAAGCTGTCTTGAAAGACCTTGTATCTTCACTTAACGGACCGCTTCTGGCTCACCTTGACGAGGCTGCTGAAGAGATCCGGAATGAAATGGCCAGGAATTCCGGAATAAATGCATCCATGGAGCTGACTGAGGACATGAAATTCCGCGTCACACTCAGCTATGCAGGCGATGGAAGGCCTTTTTCCGCCACAGTCACGGTTGACGATGAAGCAACGGCAGTCAGGATATGCAAAAACTGGAAAAAGAACTGCAGAAAGGCTTCTGATGAACTGATAAAGCTCATCACAGCCGGCTGACAGATTATATCCGCTTATCATTTCGCGGTTATCTCGACGATAATGAATTCACCGGGCTGCAATATGTGGCGCAGATGCTCAGATCTCATAGGTCTCTCGTTTATGAGCCTTCCCTTGTCATCGTACCGTCTGATTACGCTGTCGGCATGTCCCAGTCTGTTATCGTTGATAAGGAAGCTCTGCTGGTAATTCGAAGAATTGGCAATGACAATAAATGTCTTCGTACCCTTATTGAAGCAGGCTGTGGTAAGATTTGACATCAATTGATCAACGCTCTGTGAAGAAGACTGGTCCAGAGGTTCCTTCAGATTCAGATAGAGCTCATCAAAACCGGCAAATTCAGTTATCAGACCCGAGACCGTCATCATGTTGATAAAACCGTCCTTTTCAACAAACATGTCTTTTCCGGTGTATCCGGAAGGCACGAAATTCACGGATGCGTCGAAAAGGAACATCTCGGCATAATCAGCTTCACCGGTCATTATCGCGGAAACGATCCTGCCGCAGTTGCTTCCGCTCGTATCAAGCGTGTAAATATATTCGCCGCTGTTGTTTCCCGATACTGTATGAGGCGAATCATAGCGCGCGAGCACATAGCTGGTATTGATGTTGTCTATATATGTAGCCGAGCTGTCATTTGCGAGGAGCTTAACGCTCATCGTATGGTTGTCCGCATCAGACAGCATAGTGCCGCCGTCGTATATCATTCCGTCAAGGAAAATGGTCTTGTCCTTGATATCGCTGAAATATTCCGACTGCGAGAACATGGAAATTACGTAATTCACATAAGACGCTTTCTGCACATCGCTCTTGAACGCCTTGCCGCTGTCATTTATCTCGATATAAAGCCTCGTGAACTGCCTGCTCCACGGGAGTGCTGTACCGTTATCGATCCTTCGGCCGCCGTATTCTGAAGTAAGCGATCCGCACAGATATTCAAGAAGCTTATCGATATCATCCTGATTTACATAAGGTCCAATAACAAGCCAGGGTGAAGAATTGCATTGCTTGACCAGCTTAAGACTGTCCTCAAGTGAATTAGTGACCGCCTTGCCGTTATAAGCTGAGAAAGCACCTGTGACTTCGCTGTTGTAATCAGCTTTGCTCGAAGTGCCTGCCAGACTGCCTGAAACAGAGTCTGAACTCATAAGATACATAGAAGTCTCCGCAAAGCCCGTGCTTCCGATATTAAGGTTGTTCAGTCTTATTGCTGAAGGCTTTCCCGATGCCAGAGTATCCGCATAATACTGCGGTATGCCTGCAGAGGAATAACTGTCCGGTCCAAGATAGAATTCATCGACAAAAATGCTTCCCGGCCCGTCAAAAGCTATATTGATACTGATATTCTCAGCATCGATCATATAATCGGTAACAGCAAAGACATAGCTGAAATACTTGTAATTCCTGCCCATCTGGGTAAGTTCAAAACCATATCTTCCGAAGCCGTCACCTTCTATCCAGCAGTATACTTTTTCGGGAGCGCTGTCAGACATCGCATAAAAGCTCAGACGGTAGAATGTTCCTGCCGAGAAGTTATCTTTTGCGGAACCCGGAAGTTCCTGTGTCAGAGCATGAACACCGCTTCCGTTGCCTATCAGTCTCGCGCCGTATCTGCCGCTGCATGCCCTGTCCGTTGAAGTGACGTATGTGCCTCTTCCGTATACATTCCAGGCGGAATCCTCAGGAATATCCCATGCCTCTTCATCAGTATCCGCCACGCTTACGGATCCGCCTGCCGTCCTCTTTATGTGACCCGCGATCAGTATGTCATCGGCAATGATTGAAACACCTTCCATATTGCCTTCGACTGTGAGTTCGGAAAGGATCTGGGATTTATAGATATCCTTGCCGGAATCATAATAGACCTTGTCTCCGTTCACTCCGATTATTCTCTCGATAACGACATTTTCTGATGTAAGAGAAGCGGTCTTTAATGTGAGTATATTGATAGCCACGGCTTTTTTATCTGCAGTTCCCGCAACTATTAACCCTGAATCGGTAAGATAGACCGAACTTATATCCGCACCGGCTGTTTCTGAAATATCATTCGCGGAAACATCAAAACCGTTTCCGTCATCTTTAACCAAAACAGCTTCCTTATTGCCGGCAACAAAGCAGAAAACGCCTTCTGCACCGCACGTCAGGAGGTCTTTGACATCCTTCAGACTGTCGGAACTGCCAATAACCTCATAGATCATTCCGTTGGAGGAGGAATAAAGGTTACCGTCTATGTCACACGCCAGGAATCTCTCACCGTCTGAAACAAAAGCGGTGATATTCGAACCCGGCATTTTCGAGGAAGCGGTCCTGCCGTTTGTGATAGTAATGACCGATCCGTCACTGTAGCAGACCGCGAAAGTGGAACTGTTGCTTCCTATCCCGCTGAGCGTCCTGCCATTGTCCTGATCTCCGGGCGAGTATATCAGCACAAGATTCTTTCCGTCCTGCGAAAAATATACATCCCCGTTTACCGTAACAGCCACAATACCTGTATCGTTGGAATCGACCAGGGCAAATCTCTCATCTGAATCAACTACACCTGTCAGCTGGCTGTTCGTGACATCGTAGATCATTCTTCCGTTATCTGTCAGCGCAACCGCTGTGTTGCCGTAGAAAGCCATCTCCCTGATACGGTCCTCATCCCAAAGATCCTTAGCGTCCTTGATCAGAGATACAACACCGAGTCTTGCAGACTTGAAGCCCGTGACCGTTCCGGTGAATTTCTCGCTCATAACTCCGTCACTGTCGATCGATAATATTCTGGCGGTATCGCCTGTACAATCCGTCGTATCATAACCTGCGGCAGCCACCGCATCAGGAGTCATAAAGATACTTCCCTCAGATGCTCCGGCTACGAGCATGCTGGTATATTCGGTCGAACTCTCGAACGAAGGATCTCTTATAATATTGATATTCGGGATAAGATCACAGTTTATGCCGGTCCCTCCGAACGTATCGCCTGCGCGGTCCGTCGTGGCGCCTATCTCACAAAGCTCGGATCTTAATCCGAAAATGCCCACATATCCCAAAACGACCAGTGCCATGACAAGCACAACGGCAATGACGACCATTGTCGCTGCGAAACGTGTCTTCTTGGTTATTCCGAATGTCAGGCGCGCGTGTTTTTTCATGATACCGCCCCGCTGTCACCGGCTGTTACCGGATCATTAACCTGATTTTCTTCACTCTGAACTGAATCAGCAGCAACTGCCGTTTCTCTAAGCGCAGCCGCTTCTTTATCCTTTTTCCGCTTAACACTGACAAGATAAGCTATAGCAAGGACCGATACCGGCATGAACAAAGTAACAACCGTATTGATCCAGAGCATCAGCGTAGATGTGAATGTGGACGGTATGCCGAAGTATTCCACAGAAAGCAGAGTCGGCAGTCCTGATCCTAAAATGTTAAATATCGTATGAAGGATCAAAGGCGCTATAAGACTGTCCGTCAGATAATAGCATGTAGCGAGAATGAGACCGCAGGCAAGCGCATAACCGATGTGCACGGTAAGACCGTGAAGAATACCGAACCCGATTGCGCTTAAGATCACGGATGCGGTTGGTCCGAATGCCCTTCTAAGCTGTCCGAAGACCACGCCCCTGAATGTCATCTCCTCAGTCAGCGGCACAAGAAAACAAAGAGTAAAAACATAAAGCAAAGTATCCCATACAGGGATTACGGTCTGCGGCGTATTCGAAAATCTGTTGACACTGTCCCGGTAATCCGAGATAGCCTGATCCAACGGCTGAAAATGTTCTGCGATTGCATTTGCAACTGCAAGATATGTCACAACGACCCCAAGCATTCCCAGGCCGGTTATAACAAGTGCCAGAACCTGGCCCGGAGCGAGTTTTCCGATCCTGATAAGCGGATCATTTTTCCGTGAACATACTTTATGAATGATGAACACCGCCAGAAACATGAGCACGCAGGTAATGGAATTGCATGTGCCTTTGTAGATATCGCGGTCTATCCGCAGATATTCGAAAATAAAGAGCGCTGCGTATTCAACGGCAAGAAAGACCACCAGCCCCAAAGCTGCTTTCAAAACCGCTGATGATCTAAACAGGGCTTTCTGCCAAAAACTCATCTTTATTTCTGCTCTCCGGAGGATACTCCGTTCTTGGCTCTGGTCTCCGGAGCCTGTGCTCCGTAATATCTTCTCATGAAATAGACGAAAGCTTTCTCAAGCTCTTCACCGTCTTTGATCGAATAGTAGACTCTGTCGCCGTTCTCACCGATCGCCGTGCGCATGATGACCAGTTCAGGCTTGCTGTGACTTCCGTCATCAGGCACATAGTTATACATGACAACATATTCGGTCTTCAGGAGAGTAAACGAATCTATACGCGACATATAGTAATCCTTCTTGCTGTAAGGATCCCTCAGCACGATAAGTTCCTCGTTTTTACCGTCCTTCAGATGTTCGCCGGCGAGCTTGGCCTTACGGTCCTTCTCGATGGCGATCTTCTTTTTAAGTCCGGTCGGTTTGTTACTCGTCTTCTGATTCTTCATCGTCACCGTAAAGCTCTTCACAGAGCTTGTCGTAATAATCGTAGATCACATCGGCTTCCTTGCCTACAAGATTCTCAAGCAGGACTTCACCGCCCTTGTCCACGAAACGCATGATATAGTAATAGCTGTCCTCTTCATCGCCTTCCTCTTCGGAATCGATTATAAGGACAACATATGTCTTGCCGTTGAACTGGAATGTCTGATCGACATAAGCTTTTCTCTTCTCACCGGTCTCTTCGTCGGTGATCTCGATCATTCTGTCATTCTCATCCTCTAACTGGGCAATAGCTTCTATAAGCTCATCTGTAGGTCCGTTCTCATTGTTGATATTCTCATCAGCCATTTTAATTATCTCCTCTTAAATCGCGGTATCGGTATCCGCCTTTTACGGATCCCCAAAACCATAATATTTAATTATAACAAATATGCGCGCATAAAATAAAGGAACTATCCCAGCATATTAAGGTAATCCTGAAGGATTATCTCCGCTGCCACCTGGTCAATGATCTTCTTCTGCTTTTTTGCCTTCATATTGCTCTCATGAAGATATCTCGAGGCAAGCACCGTCGTATAACGCTCATCCTTGAATACCGGCTCTATCCCGCATCTTTCGGCAAGACTTGCCCCGAAGGCTTCCGCTTTGTCCTGGGTCTCGGATCTCGTACCGTCTGTTCTGGCGGGTCTTCCTATGACAATGGCATTAACTTCCATTTCCTTTATGATCCCGCAGATGCGGTTAAGTGCCCACTCAGGGTCTTCCCCGTTCCAGTTGACGGTCTCGATCCCCCGGGCGATAACCCTTAATTCATCAGAAACGGCAATGCCGATATGCCTTGTGCCAAAGTCGATCCCCATTACTCTTCCGGGTGCTTTGCCCATGTCGTTTTCCCCTTTCAAAAAACAAGGCGGCATAAGCCGCCTCCTATGCTTATTAACGGTATCTTAAACCCTTTTACAGCCTGGAGCAATAATCGTTGATGATAACCTCAAGGAGCTCGTCTCTGTCAATTCTCTTGATGAGACCTCTGGCACCCTTATAGTTGGTGATATAGGTCGGATCTCCAGAAATAAAATATCCGACCAGCTGATTGATAGGGTTGTAGCCCTTCTCCTTGAGCGCGCTCAATACATAAGACATTAAAGCGTGTACATCAGCTGTTCTGTCACCGGACAGATCAAATTTTGCCGTGTTGCTTTCCACAACGAACCTCCAAACGAAGTAATCTCCGATGTTTTCATTCTAACACAGTAAAAATTAAATGACAGGTAAAATGTTATTAAGATTTGATAAATTTTTACGCTTTCAGTTATGCGGCTTAATGCGTTTAATATCAAAAATTACAGGCTGACCTTCATCAGGCAGCTGTCATTCTCATTTCCGGTAATAACGCCTTTGACAATATCACCTCTCGAAAATCCGCAGCCCGTGACATCCGCGAATGCCCTGATATAGTTTGCCGTGTAGCCTTCCGCAGTAAGCCTGCCGTCCTTTTCCGTGATCTTCTCGATCAGGATCTCCACTTCCTTTTCGGTCATGGCGGACGCGAAGTCAGAAGAAAGCCTGTCTGATACCTCTATCAGCCTCCTGGCGCGCTCCTTACGGATGCTCATGTTGATCTGGGGCATTGCTGCCGCCCTGGTTCCTTCCCGCTCTGAATAAGGGAAAACATGGATCTTGGCGAACTTCAGCTTCTCTGCGTAAGCAACTGTCTCTTCAAACTCCTCTTCTGTCTCACCCGGGAAACCTGTAATGATGTCGGTAGTAAGAGACATCCCGGGGAATACGGCCCTTAGCGCATTTACGCGGTCTTCGTACTCAGCAGTATCGTATTTCCTGTTCATGCGCTTTAAAACGGTATCAGAACCGCTTTGGAGCGAGAGATGGAAATGAGGACAGAGATGCTTTAACTCCTTAAGTCCGGCAATGAATTCAGGCGTCATGGACTTTGGCTCGAGTGAGCCGAGTCTCAGTCTTTCGAGACCGGGAACAGAATCGATCTTTTTCAGAAGATCCAGCAGCGCCGTAATGTCTTTTCCCTGATCCTTTCCATATGAACAGAGATGAATGCCTGAGACGATGATCTCCTTAAATCCGTTGGATACAAGGAACTCCGCCTCTTTGACGCAAGCCTCCTCTGACCGTGATACGACCCGCCCTCTCGCAAAAGGAATGATGCAGTATGTGCAGAAGTTGTTACATCCGTCTTCTATCTTGATAAATGCTCTCGTTCCTTCCGGTGATAACACGGTACCGAAATCATGATACTCGTCAGTCCTGCTGACCTCAGGTCTTGAGTGGCTTGTCCTGTGTTCCAGCAAAGTTTTGTCACGGTTTTTAAGGAACTCCTCGACACGTGTCACGACGGTATTCTTTTCGCGCGTTCCGATGACTATATCCGCAGGAACTTCGCCGTCGGATATCTCGGATGAACAGCCCATCGCAACGATAACCGCGGAGGGATTGTTCTTGGCCATTCTTCTTAACATCTGGTTGGACTTGCGGTCAGCCTCGCCCGTTACGGAACAGGTGTTGACGATGCACACATCGGCCTCTTCCGGAGTGTCGGCATTTTCATGCCCATTATCAAGAAACAGGCGCCTTGCGGCGTCTGTCTCGTATTGATTGACTCTGCATCCTAATGTTAAGAAATAGACTTTCATTACTGTCTGATCTTGATGTGTGTCTC
>JAEEGL012887553.1_pt1 | contig 13691 bp, 9 predicted proteins | sample 9134231 | NCBI WGS metagenome assembly JAEEGL01 (sample SAMN16246548, study PRJNA631951) | gut metagenome | biome: gut microbiome; feature: rumen; material: fiber-attached | host: Bos | place: Iran: Karaj | collected 2018-10
GTCCGGCTATCACAGTCGCACCTCATCTGTCTTGACATCTTGCCTACCATCATAGGTTACTCTGCTGCCGCAGTCTCGGTAGCGATGGCGAGTTGTCCACGGTAGTAGCCACACTCAGGGCATACGTGGTGCATCTGGATAGTTGCGCCGCAGTTGCTGCATTTTGTGAGCGTGGGCGCAGTAGCCTTATAATGTGTTCTTCTCTTGTCCCTTCTTGTCTTGGACATCTTGCTTCTTGGATTTGCCATTTTTTCTTACTATTTTTTATATGTGTTACTTAATTTTTGTTTTATTTTTTGCCAACGAGGGTCACGGGAAAGTTTCTGCTCGATGGTCTCCATTTCTTGTCCGGCGAAGGTGTCGGAGGCAGGGTCGTCGCTGACAAGTATGTCAGCGGGCTCAACAGGCTGCGCGGGGGCGAGGTCCTGGGGGGTGTATTCGTCTTCGTCGCCTTCGTCTTCGTATGTTTCGTCTTCGTCGTATTCGTATTCTTCGTCGTATTCCTCGTCTTCTTCGTCGATGTATTCGTCCTCGTCGTCTTCATCGTCGGAGATGAGGATGTGGGCGAGCATGTCGGGGTCGCAGCCGGGGGTGCCGTCGGGGGCATCGGGATGGACGCGGCGGGCGGGAAGGCTGAGGATTACGTATTCGTAAATATGCTGGCGGAGGTCAAGAAAATCGTCGTCGGCACCGATGGTGATTACGTCGTCGGCTTCGTCGAGGGGCGTGGTGTGGTCGCCGTACTTGACTACAAGGTCGTAGGAGGCGTCGATGGGCATGTCGAATGGCTCGAGGCAGCGGTCGCACTCCACACAGAGCGTGCCGGTGATGGTTAATTGTATGTCCAAACCCGCCGACGATACTCGCATCGCGGCGTGGACATCAGCGTTGCCATCTTGAACCATAGGCTCGTCGAACATCGAGAAGAATTCTTTATCTATATGATAATCAAATTCGTAGATGCCCGACTCCAATGTCTTGTAGTCGATAATATATTCTTGTCCTTTCGTGGGCATGATTCACCTTTTATAGGGCGCAAAATTAATTAATTATCTGCAAACTAAAAAATTAATTTTCATTTTTTTGTGCATTTATACCGGAATAGCCACACTGATTACTTTGTAGGGCATACCGTTGGAGTCGTTGATGAGCGTGAATGTCTCGCGGTAGAGTTGCTCGCCACGTGTAAACTTGCGGCTCTTGCGCTTGCCATTGATGATGTCTTCCCAGAATTTGTCGAAGTTGTCCATGTCGTTTTTGGTGAGGGCGAGGATTTCGCGGAGGTTGTGTCCGAGGATGTCGCTGCGCTTGTAGCCAGTAACTTCGAGGGTCTTGTCGCGGAGATCCTGCACTACGGCGGTGGTGTCGTAGCGGGTAACGATGCAGGTTTCGGCGAGGGCGTCGAGGATGGCTTCGGTTTCGTATTGGAGTTTGCCAATCTCGGTGCGCGATTCCTTGATGCCGGCGAGGGACTTCTGGATTTCGCTTTCGCGGAAGGCGAGTTCGTCGCTCTGGGTGCGGAATTTTTCGAGGAGTTCGGCGGTGTTGATGTTTTTCTTGATGTTGCTGATGGAGGACGCGATACGCTCCGCCACGCTGTTGAAGAAGGTAATCTGGTATTCTTCTATCATCTTGATGGATGCAATCTCTATGACGCCGTGCACTTCGTCTTCAAATACGAGCGGCACGAGGAGGAGGCAGCGGGGCTTGTTTTCGCCGAGACCCGATGTAATATAAAGGTATCCGTCGGGGATGTCGGTGAGGAATATTGTCTTGCCTTCTATGGCACAACGACCTACAAGGCTTTCGCCAAACTCCACGCGGCCTTCCAACTGTTTTTTGCGGTCGAAGGCGTAGGCGGCTTTGAGGCTGAGGTATTTGGCGTCTTCCGTTTCTTCCGAGATAAAGATGCCGCCCTGCAATGCGCCTACGTACTTTACAAGGAAACTGATGACGTTGAAGGCAAACTCTGAGATGTCGATGTTGCTCATACGGAGGTATTCGCCGAGTTGCGCGAGGCCGTTCTGCGACCATGAGAGTTTTTCGTTCTCAATCTTACGTTTTTCTTCCTCTTCGCGGGCGTGCTGGAGGTTTTTCTGCATATCGATAAGTGCGGCGTCGAGGGCGTTTTGGTCGTCGATTTCATACTTGATGTTGAGGTCGCCGCTACCGATGCTTCGCGCAAATTCGGTGGTCTTTTGGATTTTTTCGGCGAAGATGTTGAGCGACTTGTAGAAGGTGTTGATTTCCTCGTCGGTGGATTCGAGGTGCTCCACCTTGTCGTATTCGCCACGGTCGATGTAGTTGAGTATCATGGACGCCTGCTGCATCGGATTGGACGATTTCCTTACGAATGTGAGCGTGAACACCACAATCATCGCAAGACCGAGGAACGACAGCAGGAAGTATGGCATCACTTTCCTGATGGTCTGTTTGATGATGCGGGTGTAGTAAATCTCCGACACCAGAGTCCATGGCTTGCCGTTGTCTTTGACGGATATTGGGAGCAGGGTGATGTGCGATTTGTGTCCGTCGCGATCCACGTAGTCGGTGCTGCTTACGAGGGCTTCGTTGATGGCTTTGGCAACTTCGTCGTCGTTTTCGAGGTTGGTGTATGCGTCGAGGAAGTTGGTGCGGTTGAAGTCGGTGTTAGAATGGCAGTAGATTTTGCCGTTGCTGGCAATGATGAAAGGCTTGCCGGCGTAGTCGAGCGGCATGTCGTCGAGGTATTTCTCGATGCTTGAAAGCGGCATTTCGGCCTCCACTATGCCGATGAACGTGCCGTCGAGCATTATCCTTGTCGCCACCGACATACAATGTATTGTTTCGCTTTGCGGGACGTATTCGTTGGTGTTGAGTTCGGGGCTGGTGAACAAGGTGTGCATCGCGCCGTTTTTCATCTGGTAATAATTTTCGCTGACGTACTCGCCTTCGAGGTCCACGGTGTCTTTTGTGATTCTTGGGCGTCCGTCGAGCATGTATGCTTTCATGATGAGGCGTCCGTATGGGCGCGTCCATGTCTTGCAGACGGCGGAAAACTCCCATGTAACCGTCAGCGACGCTATCTGCGGGTTTTCGATGCAGACGTTTTGCAGGCTCCGCTCCACGTATGGGATGAGGTCGTATCCGTATTCCTCCCTGGCAGCGGCAAGCATGTCGCAGATTGTGCTTGTGGTCTTTACTGTGGTGTTGATGTACGAGGATATTTCTTCCGACTTGTATTTGCAGTACTTGTCGGAGGTCTTGATGGTCTTGTTGAGGGTAAACTTGTAGTCGTCGTACACGAAGTACGTTGCTACCAATATGTACATCAGTAGCAGCGACAGTATTAATATGGCTATGTTTCTAATGTTGTTTTTCATAAGTAGTTTCCGTGTGATACATCGTTAAATGTAATGTTATCAATTTCTGCACCAAATATTTGAGCCTGATGCTATTTTTGCTTTTTTAGCATCCAAAGGTATGTATTTTTTTTGTAATTCAAGCGGTTTTTGAGGAAAATTGTGCATGGAAAAAAAAATGTTCTTGTTTTAACTTTTATTAACTAAAAAAATGAAACCTTTTTGGGCTTTTTACGTTCTTATAGGTGTGTTTCATGTTATAGAATACTTCTTTTTTTAGTTGTTTATTTTTTGATTTGCGGGGCGTCCATCCGGACGCCCCGTTCTTTTTGTCTTTTCTTCTCTTTCTCACTTGTCTTTCTTTTGCCTCTCACTTGTCTCTCTTTTGTCTCTCTTTTGTCTTCCTTTTGCCTCTCTTTTGTTTTCTTTTGTCTTTTTTTGCCCTTGCTGCCCCCCCCATTAGAAGGTGTTGTAGCAACGATTTTAAAAAAAAATGAAAAAAAAGTCGTTTTTTATGAAACATTTTTGGCTCTTTTACGTTATAGTAGATGTGTTTCATGTTATAGAATACTTCTTTTTTAGTTGTTTATTTTTTGATTGCGGGGCGACGTGATGTCTGCCCCGTTTTTTTATGCTTTTCCTGCTATGTAATGCCTTCCTATCTGACATTCGATGCAACGGCGCGGCTTGCAGTACGCCGTGTCTAACTGTATCACGGCCTGCGAATCGTAGGCTGACTGTATGGAAAGTCCGGCTTTTGACTTGGCGGCTACGATGGAGTTTTTTTCGGGCGGGAGTTTTTCGAGGAGGTCTATTGCGAGTTCGGCAAGTGCAGTGTCGCCGGTGTATTGGGCGTAGCAGGTGAGGAAGGGGCACACGAGATTGATGATGAGGAGATGTTTGGCGTCTGCGCCGAGCGGTGGAATTTCGTTGTTGTTTTTTATTTGAAATAGCGACTCCATCTGCTCTATGCCGTTGTAGCATAGCATTTTGTCGAATATTGGCTCGTTGGTGGCTACTAACGATGCGAGTTGCCGGGTGCGGATGAAGGGCGAATTTTGCGGACGTGTCCCCGAATATTTCCAAATGCTGTGGTCTATGGGGGAGAGGTTGTATTTCGCCTGTTGGTACTTGTATTCCTGGGTGAGGAGGTCGCGGTCGCTGCCTTGGTACTTGCCCGACAACAAGAATCCCGCCTGACCATACAACAAGGCGAGTATTGTGATGAAGGAGTCAGAATTTTTGATTATCAGATTGTAGGGCAACGACTTAGCCATTAGTTCAAATGGCGTGGAGTTTTTGCCGAAGCCAAAACTTCGCGCCAAGTATTGCCAAAAAGTCTGCATCCAGTCGCCTTGTGTGGCTTCTAACGTGGTGCGGACGAGTGCTGATTTTTGTTGAAGTCGTTCTATCGTAAGTCTCGATGTGAATGTCAGCGAGTTAAAGGTGTTGAGTTCAAGTATTCCTGCGGGGCATAGACGGGTGTCGCGCTGCGAGATGAGTTGTTGGCAACGCGAGTCGATGGATTGGTCGTATTTGATTACGAGGGTTGGGACGTTGTTGCCCTGGCGGTCAGACAAGGGCGCGTCGTCCTCATATACTACGTGCAGGATAATGTTGTCGTAGGCGCGGTCCAGATGATGCCTGTGCCTTGTCCATAGCGACGATTTGGTGTGAAACTCCACGTTGCCGTTCCATAGGATGTCGCCGATGCGTACCTGGGCATCGGTGATGTCTGGTCCCGACATGGTATTTACATAGCCAGTCCTGACCACTTGGACGGGTTCTCCTTGCGTGGTGCGCAGCCCAGCCGGGTCAAAAAGCCTGTTTTGCCATATAAAGGCGAGGGTCTTTTCGTTCATGATTGGGAACTGGTGGAGTCGCCGTCGTCCACGATGAGTTTTTTGAGGCGTTCGATCTGGAACTCTTTCGCCTCTTCGCGCATCCTTTGGGCTGTGGTGGTGAAGTATTGGTGGGAGGATAGGAAAGCCACCTGTTTTTTGTTCCACGTGTTGATATCGATGTCTTTGCCGAGGGCGCGGAGTTCTTCGTAGAGGGTGTTGGAGATAGGGATGAAGTCCACTCTGCCAAGATAGTCGAGGTCGGCGTCACAAATTACCTTTTCGAGGAGGTTTTGCGGTTTTGGCGGCAGTTTTGTGGCCATTATGATGCTGCATATCTTCTCTATCTGTTCGTCGGTGTAGTGCCATTTGGGTAGTATTTCGCGGGCAAACTGCGTGCTGTAATATTCGTGGTTGTCGAAGCCGATGATAAGCCCCGAATCGTGGAACAGGGCGGCGACTTTGAGGAGAAGGATGTCGCTGTCGTCGAGGCCTTCGCCAAGTCCTATGAGTTCTGCCTGGTTGACCACATCGATGGTGTGCTTGTAATTGTGATAATACAAGGTCTTGGGCAGTTCGCGCTCCAACTTGTCGAGCAGAAACTCCTGCAAGTCGGTAAACTGGCGCAGCGCGTATTTGATTTTGAATATTTCGTTGGGGAACTCGCCGATTTTTTTGTTGACTGAGAGCGCGGGGCGCAGGCGGCGCACGTAGTACATCTCGAGGTCGCCGTGGTACTTGACTGGCGTTACGCCGTTGTAATCGGTTACAAAATATTCGCGGACAAGTTCGTATGTATATACCGAAACGTTGATTTTGTCGTGCTCGGCGGCTGCCGCCATTCGGGTTGCGATGTTGACGGTCTCGCCCTTGATGTCGTATGAAAATTTTTTCTTGCCCGACATCGTGGCGATTACAGGGCCTGTGTGGATGCCGATGCGTAGTTCCCAGAATTTGTTGTTGTCGTCGCCACAGTTTTGGCGCATCTGTTTGGTGTAGCGTACCATTTCCATGGCGCACATCACCACGTCCACAGGGTTTGTGATGTTTTTTTCGGGGATGCCGCCAACGCACATGAAGGCGTCGCCGATTGTCTTGATAATCTGCAAGTTGTGCGAGTCGGCGATTTCGGCGAAATGTATGATGATTTGGTCGAGTTCGTCCACAGCCGACTGGGTGCGCGGTTCGTTGCTGTTGGTTTTGTACCCTCGCATGTCCACGTACATCACGGTTGCCATCTTGAATCTGAGTTGCCTTGTGCCAGTGTCGATGTCTATCGACAGGTCTTGCTGCAATAGGTCTTTGGGCATGAGCGAAATGATGCCTTCGAGTCGTTCGATTTCGCTAAGTGCTTGGTTGTATGCGTTTTGCAACTGCTCTATCTGTTGTTTCGCCTGGTTCAGTTCTTGCACGAGGCTCGTGTTTTCGTTGGTTGGTTCGCTGTGGCTGTTGTCCATTTTCTGGGAGTGATTTGTTAAACAACTGCGATTATGCTTGCTTGTGGCAAACAGATAATCGCAGTTGGATGGATAGAGTCTGAATTTTATCGTGTGAGGAGCCAGAGGGTCTGGTCGATGTTTTTGCGGAGACCGGGCAATGCTGCGCGTGCCTCGGCAACAGTCTTAAACTGTTTTACAGTAACCCTGTGGTACTGGCCGTAGGGTTCGAGGATTTTAGAGTCGTAGCCCTTGGCTTTGAGTTTGTTGTTGAGTTTCTGCGCGTTGTTGTAGAGCGTGAAACTGCCAGCCACGATGTAGAACACGTTTGATTCGTTCACCTTGGATTCGGGCACTTCGGAGAGGTTGCCGTTCTTGTCCTCGGTCATCAGAGGCTCCGCGTTGGCGTTTGCGTCGTTGTTGTTGGCGACGGTGCTGGGAGTCTGGTCTGACACGGGTGTGGATTCCGTGAAGTCGTCTGATGCAAACGGATCGCTGGTCTGCATGGTGTCGCTGTTGTTGGTGCTTGCCTTGTCGGCGTTCTTGTTGTTCTTGCAACTGGCAAACGAGAGCATTGCAATAGCGGCAAGTGCAAGGCCGAATACTTTTAATTTTGACATAATGTTTTGATTTTTAAAGTTTTACAATTGTATATAGTGTTAATTTCCGTTGATAAAGTTACTAATATTTTTGATAAGATACAATATTTTGCGTAATTTTTTTTCAATAAGCCACCCTCAGAGCCGTTGCATTGCTGAATTTTTTGTCGGAAAGAGCCACGGGGTTGAGGTCTGAGAGGTTGGCAAGGCACGCCACCGAATGTACGCTGTCTGATTCCATGAGGAAGTAGATGTTGCCATCGTCCGACACTTCAAAGTCCTTGCACGACTGCCTGTCTGACAGTATTTTGTGTATTTTGCCGGTCTTGATGTCGTATATGTTGAGGTGGCGGAAATTGGCGCGTTCGGTGCCGTAGTCGGCGCAGGTATATACGATTTTGTCGTGCGAGGAGGTCAGTTGCAACTGGCATGTGGGATTGATTGACAGGTCGTTGTCTATGCACAGATTGTCGCAACTGATTGATTTGATGTGTTTTGTAATGCCTTCGTTAAAGGTATAGACGAACACTTTGCGCATGTCGTGGCACACCATCAGCGCGCCGTCGGGGCTGAATGTTGGGTTGTAAAGCGACTGCGAATCGGGGTTCACTACATTGGATAGCGAGCCGTCGCGCAGGTCGTATAATATTATCATGCACGAAAACTCGTCGAATTGGCAGCAGACAGCCAGGTAGTTGCCGTCGGGGCTGAAACTACGGGCGCGGTAGTTGTAGTCGCCGAGGTCGAGTTGCTGGTCTTTTTGGGTGCTGATGTTGTAGATATGCACTTGGCGGCGTTCGCCCGTGGTGTCGGTGTATGCGATGGAGTTGCCGTCGGGCGAGAGGGTGATGTCGGTGCCTGAGATTCCGGTGTTTTTGAGGATGTCGGCAGAGTTGCCCACCATTATTTTGTCGTCGGCGGCAATGGCGAAAAAGTTGTCGGCGTCGTGTACGGGTTTGACGGATGTCTTGCTGGCGGCATCTTTTATGGCGTTGTAGGTTTCTACTGGTATTTCCACGGTGTCTGATGCGATGCCTTGACCCGGAGTTTCGTTGGGTGTTTTGGTGCCGCATGACGATAAGCATATTGTAGCAAAAAATATGTATGTGCTTGGTCTCATATATAATTAAGGTGTGGTTAGTAATTGTCGAGATAAAAATTGTAGTACGCATCCAATGCCGCAGCGTCGGGGATACGCTGGAGGTTGTCGTCGCTTACAATCATCACTTTGACCTTGTCGCTGTCGCCGATTAGTTCGGAGTTTTGCTTGACGAACCCGTCGCAGAAAGTACGTGCGGCATCCTTGCCGTCGATGTATTTGGCTACAACTATGTGGTAACCGCCCGACGGGATGTCGTAGTCTTCTACATCTGCCTGCGACTGCCCGTGTTCGGCGCAGTAGGTCATCATCTGGAATTTTACCTGTCCCGCCTTTTTGTTGGTGGTATCGGCAACTGCGGCGAGGAGGCAATATCGTGCGTCTGGGTCGATGCTGAATTGCTTGGTCTCAAACTGTCCCGAGGCGAGCGCGTCGAGTTTGTTTTGGGCGGGCTGGGCGAGTTTGGAGTTGGGGTAATGCTCCACGAGGTATTCGAGGCGTTGGCGCATCATGTCGGTGTTGCGCATGCGGCCGTAGGAACGCGCCTCCATGTAGATGAGGTTTTCCATGATGGAGAGATCCGAATAGTCGCGCTGCCCCTGGATGCAGAGATCTTTTGCCTGCTGGTAGTTGCCGGAATTGAAGGTGGCAACGATGTTGTCGTACTGGCGGAGCGCGTCTTCCTTGCGGCGGGCAACGGTCTGCAAATATTGCGGGTCGCTGAGTATTTTGGCGTAGCCCGATTCGGGGTACTGGGAGAGCAACTGCTGCTTGTTGTAGTCGGAGAGAGACTGCTCGCCCTTCTTGGCGTAGAGGTGGACGAGTTGGTAGAGGCACTGCGGCATCAGGTAGTGGTCGGGGTGCTTCTGGTTGAGGTGGAGGAGCGTCTCGATGGCTTTGTCGATGTCGTCTATTTTTTCTTCGTAAACGCCCGACGCGGCAAACCATGCGTCAGCCTCCTTGCACACGCTCACATTCATCGCGGAGTCGGTGAGGGGCAGGTTGCGGAGGTAATATTCGGGCATCTTGTTGGTGAGGGTGCCGTCGCCTTCGGTAGTTTCGTCGGATTCGTCTTCGGCGTCGGGGTTGGATTCCGACTTGTTTTTGCGCCGCCAGTTGTCTTCGAGGGGACGGTTGCCCCATTTTTTGAGAAACTCGGTGCGGCCGTAGTTGAGGGCGGTTACGTTATATAAGTACCATTTGCCGCTGAAACCGGGGTTGCCGTCCTGTCCGGTGTATTCTACGCCGTAGTTGTTGTCGCGGGACTGGAAATAGGGCTGCGACTGCATTAGTTTTTCTTCTTCCTCCTTGTTGATGACGTTGAGGATTATCTGCTGTACCAATTTGTTGCGGTCGGCTTCCGACATCTTGGCAACACGTTGAAGGCTGTCTTGATGCTCGGCGGTGCGGATGTAGGTGATGAGTTCGGAGAGGTTTCTGGCTTTCTTGGACACTGCGTCGTAGTCGGAGTATGTCTTGGGCAGGTACGACATTGTGGAGTCGTAGAATGTGCCGGCGTTGATGTAGTCGTTCTTGTCGAAATAGATGCCCGCCGCCGCCATGTAGGATTTGGCTTTCTGGATGTTGTTGTTTGATGAGTATTGGGCTGAAAGTCTGTAATCTACGAGTGCCGAGTTGATGTTTTCGTTTCGGTACTCCATCTCGGCGAGGGCGTAGTAAATCTGGTCGCGGTAGGGCTGGTTTTTGGGGTCTTTTGCCAGGGCTTCGAGTCCGTGGCGGATTTTTTCTATGTTGTCGCCGGGGGTGAATACGACGGCGAGGTTGATTTTTGCGTTGAACACCATGGTGTATTCGGGGCGCATCTTGATGACTCCTTCGTAACATTTGCGTGCTTCGGGGTAGTTGCCCGCCATGCGGTTGAGGTCGCCGAGGAGGTAGGTGAGCCACGCTTTTTCTGATTTCTTTTTGGTGAGTTTAAGAGCGCGGTTGAGGTGGTCGATGGCGACGGGGTATTTTTTGCGGCTGATGGCTATCTGCGCATATACCTTGTTGATGTCGGCGTCGAGTTTCTTGGGGTGTCGGAGGTCTTTGACGAGTTTGTCGAGGAGTTCCTGCGCCTCGTCGTAGTTTTTCTGCGCCCAATAGGTCTTGGCGAGCCATAGTTGCGCCTCAAATTTGGTAGGCTCGTGGCGGAAGCGCGTAACGCCGAGTTGCAGCGACGATTCGGCGCGGTCGAGGTCGGCTGCAACGTAGTTGGCCTTGCCCATGAGGAGGTACGTGTCGTCTATCCACTTGCAAAACTCCGGCTTGTTGAAGAAGTCTTGGTCGGCGGCAGACATGCCTGTGCGGGCGTAGCGGTGCGATGGCTTGGAGGTGATGGAGTGTTTGAGGATGTTTTTGCCGCACTCCTCCACGCAGGCGTCCATGTACGACGAGGCAATCTGGGCGGCGTCTGGCGAGTCGAAACGATATACCGGCGGGAGGTCGGTGTAGTCGATCTTGAGATTGTCGTTGACCGCCTTGATGCCGGCTTCGTATGACTGCCTCGCCTCAAATACGACATTATACCGCGACGTTACGTTGTGGAACGATCGCGTCGCGGTAGTGTTTTTCGTATTGCTGCACGCACATGCCAATGCCACAATCGTAGTGCAGAGATATGCGGCTATTTTACGGCTTTGACTCATTGGGTCTTGGTGTGTTTACTATTCGGCGTCGGATACAATCAACTTGTAGCCTTTGCCGTGGATGTTGAGGATTTCGATGCTGTCGTCGCTTTTGAGGAGTTTGCGGAGTTTGGTGATGTAAACGTCCATGCTGCGGGCGTTGAAGTAGTTGTCGTCGTCCCAAACCTGCTTCAATGCGTAGTTGCGTTCGAGAACCTTGTTGACGTTCATGCACAGGAGGCGGAGGAGTTCGGATTCCTTGGTGGTGAGTTTGACAGCCTCTTCCTGCTTGTATTGGAGCGTCTGCTTGATCGACTCGAATACGTAGCCGCCGAGTTTGAATGACGTGAGCGACTCGCTGTCGGAGATGCCGGAGCGGCGCAGCACTGCCTCGATGCGGAGAAGGAGTTCTTCCATGTTGAAGGGCTTGGTGATGTAGTCGTCGGCGCCAATCTTGAATCCGGCAAGCACGTCTTCCTTCATGTTCTTGGCTGTGAGGAAGATAATCGGCACGGATGCGTTGGCGGCGCGGATTTCGGCTGCTACTTGGAAACCGTCTTTCTTCGGCATCATGATGTCGAGGATGCAGATGTCAAACAGTTCGTGGGAGAAAGTTTCCGTGGCCTTCTCGCCGTCGGTGCAGAGCGTCGTGGCGTAGTTTTTGGCGTCGAGGTACTGTTTGAGGAGCGAGCCGAGGCTTACGTCGTCTTCGGCAAGCAATACGTTGATTTTTCTTTCCATATTTGTTTCGTTTGTTGAGTCCGTCGGGCGGAAATGAACTTTCCGCGTAATTGACAGGACTCGGGGTTGTGTTTTATTCTGTTGTTAGTTTTGTCGTTTTATTGGTTGAACGGAAGGAAGACCGTGAAGGTGGTTCCGCGTCCGAGGTCGCTTTTAATTTTGATGGAGCCGTGGTGGGCGTCCACTATTTTCTTGACGTAACTCAAGCCGATGCCGAAGCCCTTGACGTTGTGGATGTTGCCGGTATGCACCCTGAAGAATTGCTCGAAGATGCGCTTCTGGTCTTCGCGGGAGATGCCGATGCCATTGTCGGAGACCGTAAATTCCACGCCGTTCTTGACGTTGGCGGTGGTGATTTTGAGGTCGGGCTTTATCTCGGTGTATTTGAGGGCGTTGTCGAGAAGGTTGGTGACGATGTTGGTGATGTGCACCTCGTCGCCTTCTATGAGGTCGTCCTTCGCGCCGTATTTGCAGGTGATTGCGCCGTCTTTGGCTTTGAGTTTGAGGTCGAAGGTCTTCACGACTTTGCGTATGATGTCGTTGAGGCAGATTTCCTTGATGCGGAGCATGGTCTTGCCTTTGTCGAGTGCCGCCATCTGCAACACGCGCTCCACTTGGAAGCCGAGCCTCTTGGCCTCTTCTTCGATGACCGACGATATGTTGGCAAAACTTTGTTCGTTTTTGGCTATCGCGGGGTCTTTGAGCATCTGGCTCGCAAGCGATATGGAGGCTATCGGGGTTTTGAGTTCGTGGGTCATGTTGTTGACAAAATCGGTCTTCATCTCGTGGATTTTTTTCTGACGGAGGATGATGAGCAACGTGCCGAGGAATATCGCGATGATTATCAGCGAGAGTATGATGGTGGTAACGGTGTTGCGCGTGAGGGCCGACATGGAGATTTTGTTTTCGTCGGGGAAATACACAGTGAGGAATGCCCGTGGCGAGATGATGTCGTCGGGGAAGAGGGTGATTTCGTAAACGTGGTCGTCCTCGTCGGGGTCGTAGCCCGGCGCACTGAAATATGTGGTGTGGTCTTCTTTGAGCACGGCAAAGTAATACTCGGAACAGATGCCGGAGAGGCGGAACTGTTCGGAGAGGATTTGCCTGACTTCTGTGGGCGATATGCGGTCTTCGAGTTTTACCTTCTTGCTTGTAATCTTGTTGATGATGTTTTCCACGATGATGGTCTTGTCTTGGTGGACGCGCTTTTGGATTTCGTCGTGGAACTGTTCGCGGTTCATGCTTCGCGAGTCGAGCATCAGACGCGCCTCGTTGGTGTCTTTGATGGAGTAAAACAGCGAGTCTTTGCTCACGACAACGAGGGTGTTGGCGGTGTCGGCGTCGCGCAGGGCGTCGCGCACGATGTTTGGCGCGGGCTGGTTGACGTTGGGGTTTTTGATTGTGGGGATGGTGTCGAAACTGAGGGCGATGACTTCGTTGTTGAGTTGACGGTACACTTCGCGCTGGTCGAGTTCCTTGACTACACCCGCAAGCGACTGCATTACCTGCTCGCTAAACTGGTGCTGCCTCAACGAAAACGATGTCTTGAACCACGATGCCTGTATGTATATCATCCATACTATCGTGGCAGCCATCACTATGCCCAATATCCATATAAGTTTTTTGCTCATTGCGCAATTTGTGTTTGTATCAAGATGCAAAGTTAAATAAAATTGTATGGATTTCCAAAAAAATGTGTGGGTGGCGCGTAAAAAATATTAAAATCAAAATTATATGCGTAATGCGTTGAATGATAATGGATATAGTACTTCGATTGCCGTGTTGAAAATTCAAAAAAACTAAAAAAAATTTTTTTATTTACTTGAAACTTCATATATTTGGGGTGGAAAACTGAACTAAAAAAGTGTACCGATATGGCCATGGATCCTAACGAGACAGAAAAAAAATATCAGAACCGCAACGCCATAATCAAGGTGGCAAGGAGCGTTTTCAACAAATACGGGTACGACAAGACCCGCATGGATCATATTGCCAAGGCGACAGGCA
>JAEEGL012898094.1_pt1 | contig 13691 bp, 9 predicted proteins | sample 9134231 | NCBI WGS metagenome assembly JAEEGL01 (sample SAMN16246548, study PRJNA631951) | gut metagenome | biome: gut microbiome; feature: rumen; material: fiber-attached | host: Bos | place: Iran: Karaj | collected 2018-10
AATGCCGCGTAGTCGAAGTCTTCGCCTTCCTGTTCCTTGAGGTAGTCGATGAACTCCTGACGGGTGACGCGTTCGTATCCGCTCTCCTGCTGATCGCTCAACGGGTCGATGGCGGTGCCGTAGGTGAGGTCGATCATCTTCCGCACGCGGTTGCGGCAGAAGGCGCCCTGGCAGAAGCCCATGCCGGCACGGGTCCGGCGCTTCACGCCGTCGACGGTCATGACCGGGATCTCACGGGTCAGGGCGTCTTTTACTTCGCCCGCGGTGACCTGTTCGCAGCGGCAGATGAACTTGTTCGGGTCGTCATAGGGAAGGTCCAGATGACGGTGGACATAGTCCGCCGGTTTCATCTCGGTCTTGCGCCGGATGATGGCTTTGCGGTACGGGTCGTAAGACTCGTCCGGAACCAGCTTGAGGCCTTCCTCTTCCAGCATCTCTGTCACGAGGTCGGCGATGCCGGGAGCGGACGTGAGGCCGGGGGACTGGATGCCAGCGACGTTCAGGAAGCCTTTGGTGGCCGACGGGCCGATGACGAAGTCGTCGGTCGAGGAGACCGCGCGGAGACCGCAGAACGAACGGATGAATTTCGAGGGGTCTACGTGCGCATAGGACGCGAGACCCTGTTTATAAATGTTGTAAAGGCGATCCACGTTGGTCTTCTTCGTGGCGGTCGCCGCATCTTCGTCGATGGCGTCGGGCCCGAGGAGAAGGTTGTCGTGGAAGGTGGATGTGACCAGGATGCCCTTGCCCATCTTCGTGGGCATGGAGAACACGACGGTGTTCAGCACGTGGCCCGTTCCCCGGCCGAGCAGGATGTACTCGCCGGAACGGGGCGTGATCGTGAACGTCGGTTCGTTGACCATCTGGTCGACTTTGTCAGAGTAGAGGCCCGCCGCGTTCACGACGAACCGGGACGTGAAGTCTGCGCCGTCGGTGTGGACGGTGAACGTGCCGTCATCCTCGACGTCGATGCCGGTGACCGGGGAGTTCAGGAACAGTTCCGCTCCGTTGTGGATGGCGTTCTCGGCCAGAGCCACGGTGAACTCGTAGGGGGAACAGACGCCGGCGCCCTTGCAGTAAAGGGCATATTTGACGTTCGGGTTGACGTTCGGCTCGATGGCGAGGATCTCGTCGTGTTCGAGGATCTCGAGGTCCGGCAGACCGTTCTTCTCGCCGTTTTCTTTGATGGCTTCCAGCTTCGGCAGGTCCGCCTCGTCCAGGGTGATGACGAGAGAACCGGTCTCACGGAACCCGAAGTTCAGTTCTTTGTCGAGCTGGGCATACTGGCGCCGGCCCTGGTAGCAGACCCGGCCTTTCAGTTTTGCGTTCGCTTCAGCATAGCCGCCGTGGACGATGGCGGAGTTGGCTTTGGACGAGCCCATCGACACGTCGTTTTCCGCCTCCACGATGGCGATCTTCAGCTGGTAACGGGAGAGTCTTCGCGCGATCGCGGTGCCGATGACACCGGCGCCGATGATCAATACATCATACATGAGTCATACCTCCTGTGGGTCACTGCTCGTCTTCTTTGTCGCTCGAGAAACTGGTGTCGAGGTATGTCCGGAAGTTCGCTTTGTAGTTCGGGAAGAGCTTGGGCGATACGACACCGGTGTCCACCCACGCGTCCGCCAGTTCTTTCTCGAAGGCGGCCACGTGGTCCATGTTCAGCTTGCCGACATGGTCGACTTCCTTTGCGCGGGCGGCTGCCTGCCGGCCGGACTCACGGCCGAAGACGATGACGTCGAGCAGCGAGTTGCCCATGAGACGGTTGCGTCCGTGGATGCCTCCGACGACTTCGCCCGCCGCGTACAGGTTCTTCGTGTTCGCGACTTCGCACTTCTCGTTGATCTCGATACCGCCGTTCTGATAGTGGAGCGTCGGGTAGATGAGGATGGGTTCCTTGCGCATGTCGATGCCGTACTTGTTGAACATCTTGAACATGCCGGGGATCTTTGAAACGATGGTGCCTTCGCCGTGGATGGCCTCGATCATCGGGGTGTCGAGCCAGACCGCCTGGCCGCCGCCCGGGATGTCGACGCCATTGCCGCGCTCGGAACACTCGCGGATGACGGCGGCCGCCGCCACGTCACGGGTCTCGAGCGGATGCATGAAGACTTCACCGTCCGCGTTGACCAGCTTCGCGCCGAGGCCGCGGACTTTCTCCGTGACGAGCGCGCCGAGGATCTGCTCGGGGTACGCGGCGCCGGTGGGGTGGTACTGCATGGTGTCGGCGAACAGGAGCGGCGCGCCGACGCGGTACGCGAGGACGAGACCGTCCGCCGTGGCACCGTGGTGGTTGGACGTCGGGAAGCCCTGGATGTGCAGTCGGCCTGAACCGCCGGTCGCGATGATCGTGGTCTTGGCGCGGACGACCTTGAGCTCCTTCGTGTTGGTGTTGATCAGCACGGCGCCGCCGATGTTGCCGCTCTCGTCACGGAGCAGCTCGATGCACGCCGCGTAGTTGAGGCACGGGATCTCTCTGCAGCGGGTCTCGTCGCGGAGCGTCCGCATGATCTCGGCGCCGGTGTAGTCCTTTGCCGCATGCATCCTCTTCCGGGACGTGCCGCCGCCGTGGATGGCGATCAGTGTGCCGTCTTCTTCCTTGTCGAACTCGACGCCGAGGTCGCTCAGCCACTGGAAGCAGTCCGGAGCCTCGGTGACGAGCTTGTACACAAGCTCCTTCTTGCCGAGGTAGTGGCCGCCGCCGAACGCGTCGAGGAAGTGCTGGGCGGGCGAGTCGTTCGGCTTCGTCGCGCCCTGGATGCCGCCTTCGGCCATCATCGTGTTCGCGTCGCCGTGGCGGAGTTTGGTCGCCATGAGCACTTTCGCTCCGGCGTTGTCCGCTTCAATGGCGGCGGCACAGCCGGCACCGCCGGCGCCGATGATCAGCACGTCGACATCGTAGTCGATATGGGAAAGGTCTACATCGCCCTCATGGATGCGGCTCCGGCCCATCAGGGTCTCGGCCAGCTCCGTGTTGACTTTTTCGCCTTTGTTGGCCCCGGCCCGCAGCTCGGTGTACTGGTCCGTGCGGTAGTCCGGGTGGAAGCCCTTCAGGAGGACCTCTTTTTCGTCCGCGGTCATGCGTTCCGGCTGCAGTGCCGTGTTCGCTTCGCGCTTTTCTGCGACTTTCTCAAGAGAAAGCTGTAAATACTCTGGATACATGTTCACGCCCTCCTTACTTCTCGATCTCGCGGTTGTTGTACAGCTCGCGGATCTCGGCATCGGATTTTGCCATCAAGGCGCGGACATCGTCGAGCAGATCGCCCTTTTTGACCTCTTCCACACGTTCCGTGAGGTGTTTGGCTTCGGGGGCGATGTACTTTCCGTTGATCCGCCGGGCGAGCATCGCCACTTCGGGGTGGGAGATGCCGGCGGGGCAGCGGGAGGCGCAGCAGTTGCACATGATGCAGTCGAAGGACTTCTCGGCGCACGCTTTGAAGTCGCCCTTCTGCGCGTCGTGGATATAACCCATGACGTCTAGGCCCTGGGTGCAGGTCGCGGTGCAGGTGTTGCAGCTGACGCAGGAGTAGATCTCCGGGTACAGGTGCTGGATCATGTCCGCGGTGGGCTCGATCTCGTCAAGATTATATGCCTGTTTCTCCAGCGGGAAGTAGGAGATGGTGGAAATATACATCTGGTCCTGTACGCGGGTCTCGCAGCCGAGGCAGTAGTGCAGCTGGCGCTCGCCCTTGATGCGGTAGACCATGGCGCAGGCGCCACAGAACCCGTGACGGCAGCCGATGCCCCGGGTGGGGGCATAGCCGCAGTATTCCAGTGCTTTCAGCATGGTCATGTTGTCCGGGACACGGTACCGTTTGCCGTACAGGTTGATCGTGATCATTTTCGGTGCCACTTTTTCCGGCATGGAACAGTTCCTCCTCAGATCATCTCTTCCGGATGGAAGACTTCGTCGAATTTTTCAGCGGTCAGGAAGCCGAGACGGACGCAGGCCTCTTTGAGGGAGATGTTCTCTTCAAAGGCGAGGTGCGAGGTCTTGGCGGCGTTCTCGTAACCGATGTACGGGTTGAGAGCGGTGACCAGCATGAGCGAGTTGTGCAGGTTGTCGTGCATCTTCTCCTTGTTGGCGGTGATGCCGTAGACGCACTTCGTGCGGAAGGAGACGATGGACTCCGCCATCAGGCGGGCGGACTGCAGGAAGTTGTATGCCATAACGGGCATGAAGACGTTCAGTTCGAAGTTGCCCTGGGAGGCGCCCATGCCGACAGCGACGTCGTTGCCGATGACCTGGACCGCCACCATGGTGACCTGCTCGCACTGAGTCGGGTTGACTTTACCGGGCATGATGGAGGAGCCGGGCTCGTTGGCCGGGATGACGATCTCGCCGAGGCCGACGCGGGGGCCGGAAGCCAGCCAGCGGACGTCGTTTGCGATCTTCATCATGTCGCAGGCCAGGGCCTTGACGGCGCCGTGGGCGACGACGATCTCAGCCTTGGAGGTGAGCGCGTGGAACTTGTTCTCCGCGGTCACGAAGTTCTTGCCGGTGAGGGCAGAGACTTTCTCGGCGACCTTGACGTCGAAGCCTTCGGGAGCGTTGAGGCCGGTGCCGACGGCGGTGCCGCCAAGGGCCAGCGCTTTCAGGGGCTCGACGGTGAGCTTCAGAAGCTCGACATCCTTCTCGAGGGAGGAGCGCCAGCCGGAGATCTCCTGGGAGAAGCTGATCGGGACCGCGTCCTGCAGGTGGGTACGGCCGGACTTGACGATGCCCTCGTTCTCTTTCTCGAGGCGTTTGAACTCGGCGATGAGGTCTTCGGCAGCGGGAATGAGTTTGTCTTCGACCGCCAGGACAGCGGCGATGTGCATCGCGGTCGGGAAGGTGTCGTTGGAGGACTGGGACATGTTGATGTCATCGTTCGGGTGGCAGAGTTTCTCGACACCGGCGATGGCGTTCGCGCGGTTCGCGATGACCTCGTTAGTGTTCATGTTGGACTGGGTGCCCGAACCGGTCTGCCAGACGACCAGCGGGAAGTTGTCGTTGAGTTCGCCGGCGATGACTTCGTCACAGGCCCTGGTGATGGCGGCCAGTTTCTCATCGGTCATCTTGGCGGGGTTCAGTTCGTTGTTGGCCTGCGCGGCGGCCTTCTTCAGGATGCCGAACGCGTGGGTGATCTCGCGGGGCATGGTCTCGATGCCGACGCCGATCTCAAAATTCTCGTGAGAACGCTGAGTCTGGGCAGCCCAGTATTTGTCTGCCGGGACTTTCATCTCGCCGAGAGAGTCATGTTCGATTCTGTACTTCTGTTCGCTCATGTTGATACAACTCCTTTTTGCTCCTAATTAAGGATATAAGATAACAGATATATTGTGCCATTTTTGCGTGCATCGCGTCAACTGATATTGTCCATCATTTAACAACTTTTGTTGAAATATTTTCTTTACGTTCCCCCGGGCGATGTACAGACAGAAAAAGACCGCTCGTTCGAGCGGTCAAACGGTCAGTTGTAATAGATCTCGTGCATGTAGTTTCGCAGCTGTTCAAGGGTGTAATCCTTTTTGGACCAGAAGGCCTGATTGAAGACCGCCATGAGGCCGTCGACATAGGTGTTGAACACCACCTCATAGGGGTATTCGTACTCTTTGCCGCTGGTGCAGTTCTCGGCGATGATCTCGCCGAATTCACAGAAGCACTCCCGGAACAGCCGGTGCAGGGAACCGTACATGGGGTTCTGGACGGCGATCTTGCGAAAGACCGTCTTGTATTTCTCGATGAACCCGTAAATGGCTTCGGCATCGTAATCGATGTTGTCGTAGTGGTTCATCTTTTTGTAGAGGTCCGGGTAGAGCTCGTGCATGGTCCGCCAAAACGCCCAGCGGACCACATCATATTTGTCATCGAAATAATTGTAAAACGTGGAGCGGGGGATCAGGCTGTTCCGGCAGATCTCCTGGACGGAGATGTTGTCGAAGTTCTTTCGGGAGAGCAACAGGAAAAACGCGGAAACGATGATGTTGGTCGTCCGCTTCTGGCCGGTCGTCAGCTCGGAGCGATGATCCAGTTTCATTTCACATCACCTCAAATTGTTTCTGAACACAGTATACTACAAAAAACCGCTATATCAAACAGGATGGCAAGGTTTATACGTATACAAAAAATGATGGACACTATGGCGAAACTGTCCAGATATGGGCAGTTTCGCCGGATTATCAGAGGTAAATCGCGGCCTTAAAATCCATAATAAAGAGGTAGGGTTGTTATTTCGTTAACGACATTTTTGGAAACTATTTTTTAGACAGGAGGAAAAGTAATGTTGAACCAAGACCCGAAATACAACAGAGGGATCCCGGACCTTACAGACATGACCCAGGAAGAGCTTCTCGAGTATTTCAAGACCCTTGAAGCCCCGACCATCGAAGAAATGGACGGCGAGTACCACACGACGAAACTCGGCTATCACGGGATCCGTGACTACCTCGAGTGGAGACTGACCTGCGACAACCCGCTGATGAACAGCGAGTGGCTCGGTAAGGCGTTCCATCCGACCGGAGACGGCATGGGCCGCGGCTACAACCTGTTCCGGAAACTCGGCGGCAAGCTGACCCAGGTCTATCCCATGAGAACCATGATCGGCCCGTCCCGGTACGACGGCAAACCGGTCTACACGCTCGTCTACAGCGCGTTCCCCTTCACCGGCACCTGGCTCGTCCAGATGGTCGACGAGCTCCGCAAAGTCGGCGACGGTACCTATCTGCTGATCGGCACGTACAGAGGTATTTTCAAAGGCGCCAAGATGAGACCGCATTTCTGGCTTGTCGAGGGCCCGTACCGTGCATACCGCGGCGACATCGGCCGCGAGACTCCGAAGAAAGTCGACCTTTCCAAGGAGATCCCCAACTATAAAAAAATCATGAAACAGGCAAAAAAAGCGAAATGAAAAAGGTGTTAAAGCATGAAATTCGAAAAACTGTTTACACCGGGGAAGATCGGCAATGTCGAGATCCGCAACCGCATCGTCATGGTCCCCATGGGGACAGACGTCGCGGAACCCGACGGTAAAGTCGGCCAGCGCTGGATCGACTATTATGACGCCCGTACGAAAGACGGCGTCGGCCTCATCATCACCGGTATCGTCCGCGTCAACGAGACCAACGGCGTAGGACTTCCCTTCCAGGTCTCCATGGCCAAAGATGAGAACATCGAGTCTCTGCGCAAGGGGATCGAGAAGATCCATGAAAACGGCGCGAAGATCTTCGTTCAGATCCACCATGCCGGCCGTCAGAACGTCGTGCTCCTGCAGACGATCTGGGGCCTGATGGAAATGCCCGCGAAGTTCATCCCGCACTATTGGGACTTCGTGATCCCGCTGTCCAGAGCACTCATGACGAGAGCATTCCCGCTCCTCGAGACGAACCCGTTCCTTCTGAAATATCAGAAGTACTTCTTCGCCCGGGCAGTCAGCGCCTCCAATGTCCCGCTGGATCCGACCCGCTCCGGCAACCCGCCGTCCCGTGCCCGCGCCCTGACCATCCCGCAGATCCACAAACTGCAGAAGCAGTTCATCGACGCGGCGGTCCGTGTCCAGAAAGCCGGCGCCGACGGCGTCGAGCTCCACGGCTCCCACGGCTATCTCATCCAGCAGTTCTTCTCTCCGCACACCAACCGGCGGACTGACCGTTACGGCGGAAGCCTGGAGAACCGCATGCGGTTCATCCTCGAGATCATCGAAGGCATCCAGAAAGAGTGCGGCAGGGACTTCCCCATCAGCGTCCGGCTTACCGTCGATGAATTCTATTCGGCCATCGGCGAGCCCGGCAAAGGCCTTCAGATGGATGAAGGCATCGAGATCGCAAAGCGTCTCGAAAAGGCCGGCGTCGCTGTGCTCGACCTCTCCTGCGGCGGCTATGAGACCCCGAACCAGACGGTCGAACCGATGAGCAAACCGGAGGGCTGGAGAGCCTACTTCGTCAAGGCCGTCAAAGAAGCGGTCAACATCCCCGTCATCGCGGTCGGCGTCATCCGGAATCCGGAATTCGCCGAGAAACTGCTCGAAGACGGTGTCCAGGACTTCATCGGCCTCGGCCGTCCGCTCCTGGCAGACCCCGAATGGGCAAAGAAGGCCAAAGAGGGCCGTCCGGAAGACATCCAGCGCTGCATCGGCTGTCTGGCCTGCTTCCAGAAACTGGTCGAAAACGGCTTCTATATGGAACCGACCGAGTGTGCCCTGAACCCGCGCTGCTGCCGTGAGATCGAATACAAGAACATCCCGAAGGACGGCAAGGGCAGAAGAGTCGTCGTCATCGGTGCCGGCCCCTCCGGTCTGACCGCCGCGAGAGAACTGGCCGACCGCGAATTCGACGTCGTCGTCCTCGAGAAAGAGGCCTGCTCCGGCGGACAGCTGAACGCCGCCAACAAGCCGCCTCATAAAGAGAAGATGGACTGGGCGATCAACGATCTGACCCACCGCGCGGAAGCCGCCGGTGCGAAGATCCTTTACAACCAGGACGTCACCGAGCAGACTCTGAAAGACTATGCTCCTTACGCGGTCGTCGTCGCCACCGGCGGCAAACCCGGCGTACCGAAGAGCATCCCCGGCGCCGACAAAGACACGGTCATGACCGGCGCGGACGCCATGATGCAGGAACTGAAACTGACGGGCAAAAATGTCGTCGTCGTCGGTTCCGGCCTCACCGGTCTCGAGACCGCGGAGTACTTCATGGCGCAGGACAACCAGGTCACGATCGTCGAAATGCTCGACAAGATCGGCCCCGGTGTCTACAGACTGCTCTACAATGACCTGTACCCGAAACTCTGTGAAAACGGCGTTCAGTTCCTGACCTCGTCCAAGCTGACCGGGATCGGTGACGGCGAAGTCGTCGTGGAGAACCGGTTCGGCGAAAAGGTCAGACCGAAAGCGGATTATGTCTTCTTCGCCACCGGCGTCCGGAGCCAGAACGAGCTCGTGGATGTCGCGAAGAAGGTCTGTTCGAACGTCTGCGCGGTCGGCGACGCTGACAAAGTCGGCACCATCCTCGGTGCGACGAAGAGTGCGTTCCGCACGGTCGTAGAGATCCATTAACGTTTTGAAATAATTATTTGAGGGAGAGTTAGTATGAATATCATTATCGTCACCGGCGCCGCCGGAGGAATCGGCAAAGAATTTGTAAGACAGCTCAAGAACGAAAAAGGGATCGACGAGATCTGGGTCATCGGACGTACCGAGGCGAAACTGCAGGCACTCAAGGACGAGTTTGGCGACAAGATCGTCCCCTATGCCGTGGACGTTACGGACGACGCCTCCATGATGGCATTCCAGGATGTTCTGAAGGAGAAGAATCCCACCGTCAAGTGGCTCATCAACTGCGCCGGCACCCGTGCGCTCTATAAGCCCGGCGCGGACCTTCCCCGGTTCCTTGCCACGATCCGCACCAACGGCGTCGGCAACATCGCCATGTGCTATATCTGCATCCCTTACCTCAAGAAGGGTTCCATCCTGCTGAACGTCTCCTCGGCCGCCAGCTTCCAGCCGCTGCCCTTCAACAACACCTATGCCGCCTCCAAGGTCGCTCTTCGGTTCTACACCAAGGGTCTTGAGAGAGAGCTCAAGGGCAAAGGCATCAAGATCACCTGCTGCTGCCCCGGCTGGGTCGACACCGAACTCATGAAGTTCAAGCCCGATGAGGTCACCCCCATCATCAAGCTGCCCGGCGTCACCACCGGCCCCCATGTTGCGAAGAAGGCGATCAAGGATGCGCGGAAGGGCAAGTCCATCAGCTTCCCGACCCTCAAGGTCCACAGAGACTACTATCTGACCAAGTTCCTTCCCGGCAAGGTCGTCCTCTGGTATGCAGAACACATCGAGTGCGACAACGTTCCCGCCGTCGACGGCAAAGGCATCTACACCTGATCGAACTTTTGTGGAGGAAAAAACATGTACGAGCTTCTTCAGAACAAGACCGTTCAGACAATCATGTGCTTTTCCAGCCTCGCTATGTGGCTTGGCAGTTTCATCATCACGGCCGTCAAGAAGAACCCCATAACGATTTTTCTGATGGTTGCTGCGCACACCACACAGTCGCTTGTCATCGGTATCCGGACCGGCAAACGCGCCGGCCTCGACATGCTGACCTCGCTGGCGAAATGTCTGTGCTACGGCTTCGCGTGGTGGCTGCCCCTTCTTCTCAAACTGAATAAAGAAGGATAACGACATATCCACAAGAAAGACCGCCCGGGCCTGCCCGGGCGGTTTTCTTTCCTCTTGACAAATCGCCGACTACATACAATAATAGGAAATCAAGGCGAGTTCGCCTAAAATAGTATGTAATCTAATATATTAAAGAAATCCACCGAATACAGGAGTAAATTGCATGTCGAATCTCATCATTGTCGAGTCCCCGACCAAGATCCGCACCATCAAGTCCGTCCTCGGATCGGACTACGATGTCACGGCCAGCATGGGCCACGTGCGCGATTTACCGGCCGCCAGACTCAACGTCGACGTCAAAAATGACTTTGAACCGAAGTACGCGGTCATCAAGGGGAAAGAGAAGCTCGTCAAAGAGCTGCAGGACGACGCGAAGAAGTATGACAACATCTATCTCGCGACCGACCCGGACCGGGAAGGGGAAGCCATCGCCTGGCACCTCGCCACCGTCATGGGTCTCGATCTCAAGGACAAGAACCGTGTCACCTTCAACGAGATCACCAAGTCCGGCATCGAAGCGGGCATGAAGCATCCGCGGGCCATCAACCAGGACCTCGTCGACGCGCAGCAGGCGCGCCGCATCCTGGACCGTCTCGTCGGCTACCGCATCTCGCCGTTCGTCTCCCAGAAGATCCGCCGCGGTCTCTCCGCCGGCCGGGTCCAGTCCGTCGCGCTGCGGCTCATCGTGGACCGGGAGAAGAAGATCCGGGACTTCAAACCGGAAGAGTACTGGAGCATCGACGCGAAGTTCAGCCCGCCCGGCTCCCGCCGCGTCTTCCCGGCCGCTCTCACCGCCGATGAAAAGGGCAAGGTCGAGATCAACGACAAAGAGACCTCCGACAAGTACCTCGGCCGGCTCGAGAATGCCGTCTATGTCGTGGACTCCGTGAAGAAGGGCACCCGCCGCAAACAGCCGGCGCCGCCGTTCATCACGTCCACCCTGCAGCAGGACGCGTCCCGCCGCCTCGGCTTCCAGGCCCGCCGCACCATGAAGGTGGCCCAGGAGCTGTACGAAGGTGTCAACATCAAAGGCACCCAGGTCGGTCTCATCACCTACATGAGAACGGACTCCCTGCGCATCTCGGACGAGGCGCGCGCGGCTGCCGCGGCGTACATCAAGTCCGCCTACGGTCCGCAGTACGTCCCGGACAAACCCCGCTACTTCAAGCAGCGGAACAACGCGCAGGACGGCCATGAGGCCATCCGCCCGACCAACATCTCGCTGACTCCGGACGAAGTCCGCGGTTCGCTGACGTCCGATCAGTATAAGCTGTACCGTCTCATCTGGCAGCGGTTCATCGCCTCCATGATGGCGGCCACCGTCCAGAACACCATGAAAGTGGAAATCAAAGCGGCCGACCCGAACGGAAGCCCGAACGAGTACTGCATGTTCTCCGCCTCCGGATACAGCGTCAAGTTCGACGGGTTCACGACCCTCTATAACGTCGATGACGAAAAAGCCGGTTCCATGCTGCCGGACCTCAAAGTCGGCGACATCCTGAAACTCCGCGAGCTGCTCGGCAACCAGCACTTCACCCAGCCGCCGGCCCGCTACACCGAGGCGTCCCTCATCAAGACCCTGGAAGAGAACGGCATCGGCCGTCCGTCGACCTACGCCTCCATCATCTCGACCATCCTGAACCGTGAGTACGTTGTCCGCGAGGCGAAGAGCCTCAAACCGACGGAACTCGGCGAAGAGGTCACGAAACTGCTCGAGAAGCAGTTCCCGAAGATCGTCAACACGAAGTTCACGGCCGGCATGGAGACCGACCTCGACAAGGTCTCCGAAGGCACCGAGGACTACGTGAAGATCCTCCGTGAGTTCTACGACGACCTCGAGACGACCCTCGACAAGGCGAAGTCCGACATGAAGGGCGTCAAGATCCAGCTCGAGTCCGACAAGACCGACGTCCCCTGTGAGAAGTGCGGCCGCATGATGGTCATCAAGACCGGCCGTTACGGCAAGTTCCTGGCCTGCCCGGGTTACCCCGAGTGCAAGAACACGAAGCCGCTCATCGAGGAGACCGGCGCGGCCTGCCCGAAGTGCGGCGGCAACGTCATCAAGCGCAAGTCCCGCAGAGGCTATGTCTTCTACGGCTGCTCGAACTATCCGAAGTGCGACTTCTCCACCTGGGATGTCCCGGCGGGCGGCGACAAGTGCCCGAACTGCGGCTCGTCCCTGTTCAAACACCGCGGCAACCTCGTCTGCCTCAAGGACGGCTGCGGCTACGAAGCCAAGATCCAGCGGAAGAAAAAGACCGAAGAATAAGGAGTTCCTATGAGTAAGACCGCCATCGTCGTGGGCGCCGGATTTGCCGGCGTCGAAGCGGCCGTGCAGCTGGTGAGAGCCGGCGCGGAGGTGCACCTCTATGAGATGCGCCCCGTGAACAACACGCCCGCGCACAAGACGGACGGCTTTGCGGAACTCATCTGTTCGAACTCCTTCAAAGCGGAGCGGGTGGCCTCGGCCGCCGGGCTCCTCAAGGAGGAGATGCGCCGGTTCGGTTCTCTGTGCGTGGAATGCGCCTATGAGACCCGCGTGCCGGCAGGCGGCTCCCTGTCCGTGGACCGCGACGCGTTTTCGAAACTCGTCACGGAGCGGGTGGAGGCGCTGCCGAACCTCACCGTGCATCGCGAAGAGGTGAAGACCCTCCCGCGGCCCGGCGTCGACGCCGACGTCGTGGTCATCGCGGCGGGCCCCCTCGCCTCCGACGCACTGGCGGACGACATCGGGCGTCTCTGTGAAGAGACGCTGGCCGCGAAGGCTACCGCGCATCCGGAAGACCCCGATGCTCCGAAAAAGATGAAGTCCAAAAAGAACACGGAGGGGAAGACCGCGCTCCATTTCTATGACGCGGTGGCGCCCATCGTGTCCGGCGACTCCATCGACATGACAAAAGCGTTCGCCCAGTCCCGCTACGACCGGGGAGGGGAGGACGATTACATCAACTGTCCCATGAACAAGGAGGAGTACGAGCGCTTTTACGAAGCTCTCGTCTCTGCCGAGTCCGCGGAACTCCACGACTTCGACAAAGGCGGCGTCTACGAAGGCTGCATGCCCATCGAGGTCATGGCGAAGCGGGGACACGACACCATCCGGTTCGGCCCGATGAAACCCGTCGGCCTCACGGACCCCCGCACCGGCCACCGCCCCTGGGCGGCGCTGCAGCTCCGCAAGGAGACGGCGGAAGGTACTATGTACAACCTCGTCGGGTTCCAGACGAACCTCAAGTTCGGCGAGCAGAAACGGGTCTTCTCGATGATCCCGGGTCTCGAGCACGCCGAGTTCCTGCGCTACGGCGTCATGCACCGCAACACGTTCCTGAACTCCCCGGAGCTCCTGAACGCGGACTATCAGTTCCGCACGGTGCCCGGCCTCTACTTCGCCGGCCAGATCACCGGCGTCGAAGGCTACATGGAGTCCGCGATGAGCGGCATCCTCGCCGGACGCAACGCGGCGCGGGCGCTGAACGGGGAAGAGCCCCTCGTCCTCCCGGAGTTCACGATGATGGGAGCGCTGAGCCGGTACAT
>JAEEGL013619287.1_pt1 | contig 13691 bp, 1 predicted proteins | sample 9134231 | NCBI WGS metagenome assembly JAEEGL01 (sample SAMN16246548, study PRJNA631951) | gut metagenome | biome: gut microbiome; feature: rumen; material: fiber-attached | host: Bos | place: Iran: Karaj | collected 2018-10
GCGGATTTCACTGCCTTTTTATCCTCCTCGGGAATCTTATCCTTATCAAGGGAAATCGGCTTCTCCTGTAATGCCATGTCAAGAAGCTTCACCTTTGACATGTATTCATTATGCGTCTTAAGAAGCTCCGCAAACTCCTTCTCATTGGTTCCCTCTTTAAGAGCAACTCCCTCCGGCAGTGTGAGGGACGAGTTCATCGTAAATGTATTTCCACCGATCCGTATGTCCTTGGTATCCGTAAGTGGTGCGTACTTTTCATAGATCGCAAGCTCCGGCTCATAATTCTTCTTTTTGCCCTCAACATCGTACTCAACCTTTACGTTATTATCCATCAGAAGTGTCAAAAGCCTCTTGCTAAAGGAAGTAAACTTCACTGAAAAAAGCCTCTCGCGCTCGCTCCTTACCTCATCTCTTATCCTCTTATAATGGTCATTGATGGTCTGTGCCATGTCCGTTTTCTGCTGAGAGGCATTTTGATCCAATACGATCAGCTTTGTGTCCGTGGCATTTCCGAGCATATAGATCTGCACAGCCAGCATAGTCATCTCATTGATCTCTTTCGTAAATTCCTGAAGCTGACCAAAAAGCTCCTCACTCACTCCCATGGACGTTGCAAAAGCCCTGTCTCCTATGATACGATCCGCATACTCTGCCAGCGGTATGGTATCCTGTGCACCCAGATTTAAGCTCCTGTTGTAAAAGCCTGCGTTAAAGGTGCGAAATCTCTTATAGAGTTTCATATTCTCCACTGAGATCCCAGAATTCACCCCTGAAAAGATCTCATTGATCATCTCCTCGGCACTCTTATTCTCACCCGTTACCTTTCCTGTCATTTTAGCCCAGTCGTTGTCATTTTCCTCTGAAAGCTCTTGAAATGCATCATCGTCCAAAGAAAAGATTCCGTTAAGCTTGTTCTTTAAGCTGTTTTGAGCTATATGCATGACATTGTCTGCGGCTGCCTCCTCAAGCGAATTTGCCGCCTCTGTCCGTTTCTCATCTGTCGCTTCAACAAAGATCCTGCCGTTTTGCTCCTCGTCCGTCTGATAGTCAGCCAGGGTTTGATTGTAGGCATTTTTTTCGCTCTGCCTCCTGGCAAGGATCTGAGGATCATAGTCCGTAAGCTCCTTCCAGCTGCTGATGCGACCGAATCGTACCGCCTCCATGTAGCCTTCCCATGTAATATCATTTGCCTGCTGCAGGCGTTTTGAGGCATCATTCTTAAGTCCGGTAATATGCTCTCTTTCCTCATTACTGATATCTGCTATTGCAAGCTGCCTGTCATAGACGGTGATGAATTCCAAAATGCGCGCAGCAGCATCCTGCTTTCCCTTATTAAACTCCTCCTCGGTAATAGTCAGCATGCCCTTGGTATAGGTGGCGGAAATGCCCTTAAGCTTTTCTGCCATATCAAGGCTTACCTCATCCATTGCCTCCCGGAAGCCTTGGGCGTATTTAACGCTCTTAACCTTTCTTCTTTCCTTTTTAAGAGCCTCCAGCTTCTCCTCCAAGCTTTGCTGTCTGTCACTGTCCCGGTCTCTCTTTTTCTCACCCTTTATAAAGGTCTCTATGGTATCGATCGCCTTATCAAAATAGGTAAGCCTCTGCTTTTTATGGGAAGCAAAGCCTGCTTTGTCGTATGTGATATCGCCGGGACGTCTGTTTTTCTTCACCGTATCAAGAATGGAACTGAGCGCAATGTCCTCGCGGTTTACCCGGGCGTTTTTCATCAGCTCGTCCATACTCTTTTGCTCCTTAAGAGCGCCCTTCATCTCGTCCTCCCTTTTTTCGAGACTTTGGACATAGCGCATTTCTTTTTCATCCGCGGTATTCTGATGTACCCTGATATATTCATCAAGACCCCTGATATAGCTCTCGTCTGCCATATCCCCTTCGTCAAAATAGCAATCGCCCTTTTCGTTATATTCAATATCGTTATGGTATTTTCTATATATCTCCTTCGTCATGTCACATGCCATACAGATATCGGAAAGCTGCTGTGGACTAAGCTTCGTCTGGGGCAGGTGCTCGGCGATCACATCCAGATAATCCCCCAGAGCCTTTAGCTGGGCGACCCTGACGAGATACAGCCCCGGCTGCTTTAACATATCATTTGACAGTGTCTCTATATCCACCGAAAGAAGCTCCAGTGCAAAGCTTCCAAGTGCCGCAAAGTTTTTCTGCTCAATATATGAATCGATCCTGTTCTTTGTGGCGTTTGTTCCTCTATTCTCCACCTTATGGGCGCGGGAGATCACATTGCCCCTTGCCCTGCGCCTCATCAGAGAAACCCAGCGTCCCTCCTTTTCTTCCTCCGGGATCTCTACCTTCGTATAAATGCAGCGGGGATCCACCGAGTAAAAGAACTGATTCGCCAGTGCAGAGGCTATCTTTTTATCCAGAGCTTTTTGAATCCTGTCGGCAGTCTTCCTCTCCTCCTCATTCAGCTCATCGACACCCTTCCAGAGCTTGTCGGCGACCTTCTTCTCCTCCTCGTTCAGTCCGTTTGTGACCTCTTTTTTGAAACGGTTAAGCTTCTTTTCATTCTCTTTATCAGCCTTGTACTCCTCGATCAGACCTTCCTCGCTGTAATATTTCACTGCGATATCTATATTCTTCTCCGATCTTAAGTCCTTTCCGCGTCCCATGGCGTAGTACCGGTTAAGCTGCTTTATGTCCTCATTATAGGCAGCCTCTATATCCTTTTTGCATGCCTCCTTAAATTCTATGGGACCAAACTGTAAGGGATGATTTTTCAGCTCCTCACCTATCCGCATAAATTCCTGACAGGCGGGATCATTTATATATACGCGTTCATCTCTTTGGAGACTCAGGTAATAGGGGTTTGCCAGAAACTGTTTTTTCAGGTCGATATAATCACATGCCATATCAATGGAATGGATATTTGTAAGTACCTTCATAAGATCCGTCTTTGATATCTCCATATCATTCGCCAGACCGATCTCCAAAAACCGTGCCTTCGCCCTGAGCTCCTTTATTTTTTTCGCATTGTCATTGGAGTACGCCAAAAGGTTCTCATCCGGGGACAGCCAAAGAACCTCTGTAATATCCAGATCCTTCATCTCCTTAAGTACCGTCTTAAACCTTTTGGCCGAAAGCTTCTCTTCCATATAAGCCTCGGGCTCGGCAGGGGCTTCATCCCTCTTTTCCATCTCCAGAAGCTCTCCTGCCTGACGATACCGTAGAATGAATTCCGCATCATAATTTCCCTGTGTCATGCTCTGCTCGGTTATCATCCTGTCCTTTAGCTTATCAGGATCCAAGGGGAGTTTTTCCTTCTTTGCTTCACCACCGGCTTTTTTTGCAGCAAAAAGAGCCTCGGGACCGTCGAGATGCTTTTGGAATTTCCTATCCAGTTCCTCTCCGGGGTCATGGAGCTTTGAAAGCTCAGCGTCTATTCTTTCCTTAAAACCAGCCGATGCTTTCGCCGCAAAAACATAGATGTCATCCAGCAGACGGCGAACCTGCCTGAGGCGCTTTCTGCCGTCACCGAACCACCAGTGCCACTGGTCAGACCGCAGGGTAAGATAGTATGTGCAGCACACTGTAAGGTCAGCTATGGCATCCGCTGCATCCTCATCATTTTCGGCAACAAAAACCTTATATGCCGCATCCTGTAACGGCTTGGAGGATCCCTTTTTCACATTGCCCCATTTGAGGAGCGCCATCAGGGATTCATGGAAGGATTCATCCATCTTTGTCAGCCAATTGGACTGATAGATCCTCTGCCTGCCCTTTGACCTGTCGCCCTCATTCATCAGGGTCTTTTGAATATCCACAAGCCTGTGACTTTGATCCTGTGCAGGAACCCTAAGCTCCTCACCCGACTCCTGCGGCATATTATGCATCACATTCTGCTGATGCTGTTTTTCGTCAACCTGCTGCAGGTCTAGGATATCCTCATCGTCGTTTAATATCTGACGGTCGTTGTTTATCTGTTGCTCATTGATCACCTGCCGCCTGTTGCCGATGTACTGAGGTTCATTTACTATGTTTCCCTCTTCGTTGAGGTAGTTCTTTTCCTCATTTTTGTTTAACAGCAGCTTTGCATCTAATTCTTCCGTTCTTTCCCGCATGATGGCCCCCTAGTGTATTCTATTCCTGTTTCTCGTCTTCGTCCTCGTCCTCGTCTTCGTCCTCGTCTTCGTCCTCTTCTTTTTCTTTCTCTTTCGCTTTTTCTTTTTCTTCCAGTTCTTTCTGCTTTTCTTCCTCCTCTTTCTTTTCTTCCTCCTTCTCAATCTTCTTCATCGCCCTCTTTACTTTGAGACCCTGCTTTATACCCAGACGCCATGCAAGACGACCCTTGTATTTTTCCAGAACCTCACCCATCACCTGCAGGAAATCATCCGGATCACTGCTGCTTTGATCCTCTTCCTTGTCCTTTGCATTGTCATGGAGTTCATGAAGCTTGTAGTTTTGTGCATCCCACAAAATAGGCGAAAACCTTATCAGAGCCTGTCTTATATCCTCAGCTTTTTCCCTGGTTTTTTCACTGCCTTTAATGAATTCATTCGCGAGCTTTTCTAATTTTTCGAATTCCGCTATAAGCTCCTTTCCGTTTGTCTTATTGTAGGCAGTCTCCACGATATCACGGAACAGCTTAATACCATACTCCATGAGTTCATTTTGATCATTGTATTCTTGAGTTCCCTTCTTAGCATTGTGGGCTTTGGGGATAAGGTTCAGATACGGCACATAGGAGTCTCTCCTGTTAAGCTCCATCTGCTCGCTGTTTTCTGCCACATAAGCGTCGTAAAGCCTATTCTCCAGGTCCTCTATTTTCTTCTGATCCGCTTTATCTCCCTTTTCTCTCTCAATGGTGATCTGTCCCATGAGATCACTGAGCACGGACTGTTTTGCACTTATGGTAAGATCCTTCCATAGCTCCCGTAGATCAGGAGACTCTTCTGTACCTGCCCTATGGGCAAAATCCTCCAGGTCCTCATATACCACTATATTCTCTTTTTTATAGTTTTTACCTTTTTTAAGCTCTGCCTCCTCTTCCTCGGTTCTTCTGCCTTTGATGAGAACCTCCATCTGGGTAGAAATATTGCTGATGAATCTCCTGTACCTTCCACCCTTTGACCCATCTTTGTTGTAAAAATAAAAATTGGGGAAAAGATCTTCGAACCCCTGACGCTCCATGATATCCTTTTCCTTCTTCGTGGGACGGGCACCCTTTACCAGCTCATTCATACGGCTTACTTCCTTCAGATACAAGGAGCTGTCATGAATACCAAATGTCTCCATTTCTTTGGGGTTATTGCGGAGTATACCCAGGAAATCCTCCTTTCTCATAAGCTCCCTCTGAGTAAGTTCCTTTTTGCATTCCTCCTTAAGGGTATCAGCCTTCGTCAGCTTTTGCGTCTTGTAAAGCAAACCGGCAATTACATCAATGTCGCGTCTTTCTTCACCATAATCTACAATGACATCCTTATCCAACTGCGCGATATTGTTCTGCAGTCCCTTTAAGGTATCGTTTGCTTCCTTAATGGTATTTTGCAGACGCATCTGACAGGAGACAAAATTCGCTATGGTAGGAGGAAGCTCTAACCCTATCTCCTGAGCCTTTGCCAAAGCAACAGAGATCCTGAGTGCTGCATCCTTTTCGGAACCCATGTTGAGTATCTCTTTAAATATAAGAGTCAGCTCATCCTTCTTTGCATCGTATACCTCCTCCGGAGTGTTTTCCAAAAGATTGTGGAAGGCATGGCGGAAAGCATCCACATCCGAAAATGTAGCTGCCATCATAAGCTTTGTAATCTGCGTCTGCTGATCCTCGTTTAATTTGGTGGCATTACCGAAATCGATGACGGTCACACCCATATCACTTATCATGATATTGCCCGCATGAAGATCGCCATGATAATAGCCTGCCTCAAAGATTCCCTCGGTAACCCATTTCTCTGCCAGCTGAACCAGAGCCTTTTGCTTTTTATCAAGCTCGTTTACCGTTTTTATAAGCTCCTGCTTGATCTCTGAAACCTCAAGCTGTTCATCTAAGGTCAGATCCTTCCTGATGAGAAGCTTCCCCTCCTTATCCGTTTTAGGGATCTTCCTTCCGGTCTTTTTGCCGTCCCTGATCTCATCCTCCGTTTGAACAAAGGGCATGATGAGTCTGTCACCCTTCTCTTTTACATCGCTTAAATACCTCTTTACTGTCATGGAACCGGCCATCTCCATTACACAGGTATCGGAGGTGGGTGCGGCAAGATCGGATATCTTCATGGCGTCGCACATATTGGGCTTTTCCTTTTTGGTTTCCGAATCCTTTACAGGCTTGTTGTATATTGCACCCTGCCTGCAGTTGTCTGCCTCCTTGGTAAGATCCAGCTCCTCCTCTATCCTTTGAAGGTTCCCCAGATAGGTGGCTTCCATTCCGCCGATCTGATTCTTTTTGCGCATAGCCTCGATCTCCGCAGGAAGCATTTCCGCTTCATCCGTCATCCGGGCAGCATTGAGCATTACCTGCTTTTCACGCATCATACGGTTTCTGGCATCGGGACGGAGCAGCTTTACGACCACATTCTTTCCGTCCTTTAACTCTTCCTTGCCATATACCTTGCACAAAAATGCCTGTCCTACGGATGCGGCTCCAAGAGACTTAACCACCTCGATTTTTTCTATCCTGCCGTTGGATCTTTCGATTATGCTGTCCATATGGGCATGCACGACCTCATCGGGAATGGATGCAAGGCTGTCCTGCGTATCCATGATGGCTTTTTTCAGCCCCTCAGGGAAATCCTTGCCCATAGGAACGCCCTGCAGCATCTTCTGGAAGAGGGGGCCTGCTCCCTTAAACATACCTCCAAGCATGCCTGCCATCAGATTTACCTGATCCTCGGAGGAAAGATTTTCCTTCTCCTGCTTTGTCATCTTTGGCGCAGGCTTTGAATTTTTGATGGCTCCCGCAAGCATTGAGCGCTGATCCATCACCGGCACATTCTTGAAATATGTCTTAAAGACATTTTTCATGAAAAGTCCCTGTCCCTTTTTGCCCTTTGCGGTATCATTTAAAATATCCTCAAGCTCCTTTGCCGACTTCTCGGGCAGATCGGTGATCTTCTTTTGTATATCCTTTATGGAGCCTGTAAGCTTTTTAATCTCCTTATCCAATGCCCGGAAACTTTTATCCTTTCCCTTAACCTGCTTTTGCATAGCTTCGATCTGAGTCCAAGTTTCATTGAATTCCTTTTCAACAGGTACACGCTTAGGGTTATCACTCGGGTTTACCTTCTCGGTTGAAAACATTTTTCCTACACCTTCGGGTCCCCAAAGCTCGATCTTATACTCCTTGTCGATTTCGCCAAGCTGCTCTCCAAGCATTTTATATTTGGTGTCTAATTCGGCAAGCTTACGCTTTTCCTCAGCCAGAGCCTCCTTTGCCTGCTGTTTTTCGTTTATTTGGGCATTTATCTCGTCAATCTCCATTAGAAGTCCGGGCTTTTCGGCTTCACGATTTACGATACGGATCTTTATGTTATTCATCCGCTCCTTCTTTGATTCGGCCTCAACCACCTTTTTTGCCGTAAGGAGATCCTCCTCATTTTTCTTCAGTTCCTCCTTTGTGGCATTATTTACCCTGACAAGCTTTTCCCGCTCTGTGGTCAGCTTATCGATAAGCTTCTTCGTTTCCTCTATGGCTGCATGATTATCGGCACCGATGATGTCATCCTTCGACCGTTTCTTTTTGCTCTTCCTTGCATCCTCACTTTCTCCCTGAAGATATAGCCCTGCAAGCCTTAATGACTCATTTTGTATCTGGAACTGAAGTTCCTTAAGCTGCGCAGTCTCATTGTCAAATCTCTGCTTTGCAAGCTTTACCTTTTCCTCGTTTTCCGAATATTTTTTGTTTGCGGTAATAAGCGGAGATGCCTCGATGACCTCAAGATCCGGATCCTCTTCCAAAGCCTTTTTCTTCTTTTCCTCCTTTTCCTTCTCTTCCTCATCTGCACCGCCAAAGAATATGTCTACGGATTTGTCAAAGGACTGCTGCACTCCGTTCATGGCTTCCTTCACCGCGTCATCTATGTACTTATCAACCTTGGCAAGCTCCTGCAGTTCTTCATTATCCAGACCGGGCAGCTTTTCTTCTATAAGCTTCTGAACCTCCTTGGGATCCATAAGCTTTCCCTTTGCAACCGCCTTAGCCATTTTTTCCTGAACAAAGCCCAATTCCATGCCTTCGACCTGGGCATTGATCATTTTCTCGACATAGACCTTAACCTGCTCAAGGGCAGACTCCACCTTTTCCTTAAGCTCTTTATTTCCACCATCGTCAAGAGCAAACATCGGAAGCTTTTCAAGCATACCAAGGATAAGTCCGTCGGGATTCTTACTCTTATCCCTGAACCCGTCACTGATGATCAGCGCAATAGCCCTTGAGTGTCTCATAAGGAGGCTTCTCATACGCAGAGCAGGTTCCTTTTTCATTCCGTCCGAAACCCAAGTATCCTCGGAGAAAAGAAGATCAGCCGCAAGATCCCTGACAAGCTCCTCCTCCTCGTTCCAGCCGGAATCCTCTTCCTTATTCTCATACAAAAGCTTTACGCTGTCCGAGAACTCCATGCCCACATTCTGAAGCTCCTGGTTAAGCACGGTATTTATATGTACATCGCGGTGTCTGCTGTTCTGCCTGTCTACATATGCCTTAAAGGTTTTGATAAGCTGCTTTTTATCCGTATTCTTATCCAGTGCGATAAGCGCCGCATTCTTTAATTCGCTGACCGGAACATTATTCAGGAGATTCATGGCGATCCCGGTTTTCTGATTGAGCACCCTTGCACAATATTCTCTTGTGCGCAAAAGCTCACCTCTGTTCATTGCGGAAAGATCGGTTTTCTGATCCTCGATGATGTCCTTTATATCCTCCTCTCCATAGAGCCCCTGGTTATCGAACACATCCTTTGAGATATTGTCGGCTATCTGATCACCCCTGATGGAAAGGTGTACGGATTGACCCTCTGCCTGCATCACAAGATTTCCGAATTTGTCACTGATAAAACGCACAAAATGTCCGTTAAGACGCACTGTGACAGCCTTCGGGCTGCCCGGCTCCAAGGAAAGAAGTGCCCTTCTTGCTTTCAGTAGATCCCTCATGGTCTTTTTCTCTGCCGAGGTAGGCTTTTCCTTATCCATAAACAGATAGGTCGGTCCCTCACCCATATCCAACGCATAAGCCAGAAGCTGCAGATCAGCCGGCAGCTTTACTACATTATTATGGATTTCGCTGACTTCCTTGCTCTTTATCTCCTCTGCATCGGCTTTTCTTCTTTTCTCCCTTTCCTCCTGCTTTTTAATAAGCTCCTCTTTTACATCGGGCATATTTTCAAGCTTTTTATTTATCTCCTCCAGATCCGATGAGCATGCATCAAGCCTTTCTTTTAATTCATTTATCTCACCGTCAAAAGGAATGCGGATCTTTGCGAGAAAACCGTATTCCTCCTCCTTCTTTTTATAAAGCTCGTTGTACTCTTTCTCAACTGTGTCATATGCCGCCTGCTTTAATTCGACCTCCTTCTTCAGATCGTCCCTCTCTGTCTCGGCTTCCCTGAGGCTGTTGGTATTCTTCAACCTGAAGGTATAATCCGAAAGGGCTCCGTAGGATAAAAGTGCCATTCCGCTTTTTACTTCACCTGCCTCGTCACCGTCGGCTTTCAGAGCCTGCCTTCCCAGTTCAAAAAGCTCTGCCTCTCTGGTAAGACGATTCAGAGTAGCCTCCACCATTGCCTTTCGACGCATACCGGTCTTTCGGGTGGAGTTTTTCTCATCACAGTATTTCTGGCATTCATCCATGGCAGTACGGTAAAGCTTTGCTATCTCATCCATCTCCTTATCGGTAAGGGCGTGTTTCTTTTCTTCGGTAAGAAGCTTCTCAAGCTTACCTACCGCCCCCTTTACCTTCTTCATTACGCTGGAATCACCGAAGAGCTTTTTGTCATTAAGCATAAGGTGGGAGAGATTACGCCCCTGAACAGCGGAAAGTCTGGCTATGGTAAGCTCCCGATCCGCCCTTACATAGCTATTATCCTCTAAGGAATTGATCAGAGCCTTTATGGTATTTACATCCGTAAGGGTATTATCAAGGTTATAAATCTCCCTTGCCGGTCCGATCAGATTATGCTTTATGGTAAAGCCGGTACGGACTGCCTTGCCCATTATCGTTTCTAAGGTTCGGTCAAACTGTTTATTATCTATGCGTTTGTATACATCGAGCCTGTATCTGTCCGCATCAGGAAGCAGTTCAAGCTCTTTTACAGGCTTCTTGACCAGATTTCTTTCTTTGGTCTTCGATGTCTTCTTTATGCTTTTTTGCTCCTTGGATTCCTTTTCCCGGGGCTCTTCTTTTGTCTTTTCCTTTGACTCCTCCGCAGTGAGCTTAAGCTTGGTTTCCTTCCTTGTCTCCTGCTTTGTCTCTGTCTTTGCCGCTTTATCAGCCGCCTTATTTTTTGCTTTCTGTGCCGCTTTCTGCGCCGCCTTCTCCTTGGCTCTTCGGATGAGCTCCTCCTGAGGGATGACATAATCCTGCATGGGAGCGGTCTCTACGGACATCTTCGGATTTGGGATATACGCCACCTCGGAAGACACTCCGGGAGTAAGATCTCCCAATGCCTTTCTGACAGTAAGTCCCTTTGTATGCGCCACATTTAACACATTCTCGTCAGAGAGTCTCTTTACAGAGTATCCGGTCTTCTCATCATATTCGAGGTCGGAATACTCCTGCTTCATCTCCTGCGGCTTTTTCATCTCGCTGATCCACTCGATCTCAAACTGCTTGGAGGCATGCGAATCGTTGCGGTAAAGGAATTGATCCACGGATCTGCGCTGTGTTTTGTTGTAGTCCTTTATATTGGAATCCAGATACTCGATCTCATCCCCGTGTATGCCGGTAATGGTAACATAGTGTCCCGAATCCGTGCTTGAATCAAGGAAGCCTACCACATTGCCGGTGCCGATAACCTCTGCTATCTTACTCTTGAATGCTTCTTTGGCATTATTAGCCATTATGTTGTCATTCTTTTTATCTTTCCCGGCAAGTCCCGGCATAATAAATATCATTTTATTGAGCATGGCATTATTCTTAGAAAGCTCATCATAGAAGAAATCACCAAGCTCAAATATGTTTCCTACCGCGGTCTTTCCCTTGCCTGCAAAAAAGGAAAGCTCCGTAACACGCTCTTTATACTGCTCCTCGTCAGCAAAGAAGTCAAAATCCTTACTGTACTTTTTTACACGGGGAGAAAAGTTTCTCATGTCATATTGGGAATAGCGTCTCTTTGCGGTCTTTTCTCCTTTTTTATTTCTGATGAACTGGTTTAACATGGTAGTGCCGGCGCAGCAGAAGCAGTTATTTGTTCCCTGCTTTTCGTAGATCTGATCCAGTCCCCCTATGGAAGCATTAAGACCTTTATTGACCGGCAGCTCTATCTGCTGATCATTCATGAATGCCTCTATAGAGGCATCATTGATCTTGTAATACTCCATGAGCCAGTCAAATTCTTTACGCAGCTCAAAGTCCACACCCGTATTCCAGTCATAATCTTCCTTTTGCTTATCCTCCTCTTCATCAACCATTATGGCCAGGTGCATGAATTCATTTCTCTTCAGTACCAGCTCATTTCTGTCCTTCGGTGCATCCTTTTTATCTATACCAAGCAAACGGCAGAGAGATGCCATATGCACCTCCTTGTCCTTGTGGTTATATATCCTCCTGCCTGCAGCGATCTCTGCGGGAGTAAGCTTTTCTACCTTCCCTCCCCGGTATACTACCTCTTCTTTGGGTTCATCTTCTATAATTCGGTTTTTTTCCTCTTCCTTCGGCTCCTCCTCTATGATCCGGTTTATTTCCTCTTCCTTCGGCTCCTCCTCTATGATCCGGTTGGGAGCCTCAATATTTGCGTCGGCAAAAGGCGGCATCTGTTTTTTTACATTTTCCTGTGCCTCTTTCTCATCTACCTCCTTCTTGTCCGACTTTTTCTCATCTGTCTTGTTTTTCTCACCTGATGCCTTTTTTTCCTGCAAAGGAACATTTTCCACCTTATGGACAGCCTGCTTCTGATCAGACTTATCCTTATTTACTTCGGTTTTGATCTCATTGACGGTCTTATTTTTGTTTATTTCTCCACCCAACAGGTCTGCCATGCCTTGCCTCCTTTTTTACCTCATTATTAGTTTACTTTGCTTCAGACCGGGACAGCAAAAGTGCCATCCCGGTCGGATTTTATGCTGCGTCAAGCTCCCTTTTAACTGCATCATTTATAAGCTCCCACAAGGGACCTCGATTTGTCTCTAATTCCACCATGACAGCCGAAAGCTCTCCTCTACTTAATCTTCCTTTATAGAACGGCGAAACGCAGCAGGTTTCCAGCTTGTAGTAAAAAGCTCCTGCCAGATCCATGATCTTTTGATTCTTCAGGTTCTCATCTGTTTTCCAGTTCTTATTTCCACCTTCCAGATTTGCCTTAACATAATACTTAATGATCCTGTCAAAAAGCTCCGTGTTTGCTTTTATCCTGTCAGACATATATTTTTCCAAATCCTCTGCCGCTTTTTTGAAGGAAGTCCCGGCTGTCTTATCCAGCTCAAGCTCCCATATACCCCCGAAGAGTTTTTCAAAAATAACGCCCTGATAGGTAACGGATGGTGCGAATTCCTCCAGATACTTCCTATGTATACGACCCTTTCCCTTTGTATCCTTTTCCATGGTGGGAAGCTTGTAAAAGGCGTATTCCAGATCCTTTTCGGTAAAATCCTCCTTCTCTAAAAGATAGCGGTTGGCACGGGCAAAATCCACAGCCAGGCTATTTGTCCTTCTAAGCTTTGCAAGTGCCTTCTTATCTGCCCTCTTTTGGCTTCCTGATCTGGGGACATATCCTTCCTCCCCTGCCTCATTCTCCGGGGCTTCATCGTTTTCCCGCTCATCTGCCTCCAGGATCTTATCCATCCGCTCCAGCTCCAATACAGCCTCCGCCACGGTTTTACCTGCCATAAGATATCCCTCTAAGACTCCCGGCGTTACTGTTGTGGTATGGGTTACGTTTTTTTCGTCCACATAATTGATCTCTTCTTTTTTATTTATAAAGTTGTGTCTGAGCTTTCCTGCATCGCCCTTTGTATCCTTGTCCAGACATTTAACATAAAGATCATCTATAAAGCTTAAGCTGACCTCAGCCAGACTCAGACACTTCATCACAAGGTCGTTTACCACGGGATCTGTCTTCATCAGCACCGCATAATAGCTTCTTACGGTCTGCATGTTTTTTCTCGTTTCCTTATAGCTTTTCCGGCATTTTTCCGGAGTGACTTTTGCATCATCCTCCAGCAGATCAAATAGTCCGCATTCTATAATATCAAATACGGCACCGCGAGCCTCATAATCCACCTCGGTCCGCTGATTTTCCGGTATCTTGTTTATGGATGCATCCAGTAAAGCAGGCAAGTCCTTTTCCAATTGATTCTTTAATTCAACAGTGTCAAGCTTCGCATGTTCCTTATACTTTGCGCCAAGCTCGCCCCTGCTGTCATTTCTGAGGACCTCTCCCGCCGCACCCGGAGAGTAGCCCTTCGGCAGCAGCTCTGCCGTACCGCTTGTCTTGTAGAATCTGTCCAGATCCTCCTTTGTATACATCTTCTGGCCGAAATTCTGGTAGCTTAGATCCATTTTATTCATACGC
>JAEEGL015627322.1_pt1 | contig 13691 bp, 19 predicted proteins | sample 9134231 | NCBI WGS metagenome assembly JAEEGL01 (sample SAMN16246548, study PRJNA631951) | gut metagenome | biome: gut microbiome; feature: rumen; material: fiber-attached | host: Bos | place: Iran: Karaj | collected 2018-10
GGTAGTGTTACATTCATTATTATTCCTACTAATAAAGGTACTATAAATATTAATACTGCTGCAATGACATTTGGTACTGCTTTTTTCTTTAAACTTGCTATTGCATCATCATCATGTTTTGTCATTGCACCTATCATTTTAAACATAAGTGAAAACATTAGTACTATTGGTACTACTATTTGTATTATCTTTAGTATTGTAACTACTATATTCATTACTTTTAATACATCTATATTTTCACATATCCCTAGTATCATACTTTACCTCAATATTATTTTACTATAAAAGAAAAAAAAATTAAATAAGTTTAATATATTTTATTTATTAAAAGTTAATTTTATCCAATTTTAACAGTCATAGTTTTTAAACTATGACTGTTTGTTTTTTTCTTTGTAATATATTTCCTCTAGTTATATCTTTAGGAATTCTACTAATAATAATTGGTTTATAATGCGTTGCACTTTTTTTATCATCATATTTCTCACATGAAACAAAGTATCCTATTGGCAAATGACGAATCATATATTCTTTTTCAAATTCAGTTGTTTCTTGCAAATGATCAGTAATATATTTTGTATCAACTATATTTGTTATTGTCCCCAGCCATTCTTCATCACCACATTCCATTTGCTTAAGCTTTTTTTTATTTATAGGATTTAACATTAATTCAAATAAATTTATTCCCATTTTACCATCATCAATACCTTTTACTATTGTTATGCTCGGATCTTCAGGATCAAAATCAAAACTATAAAAAATATCTGTATATGTTTTGTTTTTACAATTAAATGACACAGTTTCTTTAAGTTCATCTCTATCTGCTTTTGCTAGTGTCTCTCTTATTTTCCAAACCAATTCTTCTGGTAATTCCCTCAAAAAATGAACCAGTTCATTCCTGCTTTTCTTATCTCCTTTAACTATACACCATAAAGATGCATCATAATCATCACTAAATATCATTATACTTTCTCCCTTATGTTTTAATATTATATACAAAACTTTTACTAGTTTCAATAATTATCTTTTTAAAATTCTAATACACTTATTCATATCATCATTGCTTATAATATCATGAGTAATAACACAATTATCCGGAAAATATTCTATTAACCGTTGCATATCATCTAATACTACAAAATTATCTATACTATATATATTTAATGAATTTTTAATTTCCATTAATCTAGTTTTTACCGGTGTACTATTTGGTTGATAACCTAAACATATATTATCGGCAAACCAATATCTATCCAAACCTTGAATTGTCAATAAATCTTTCATTTTATTTGGAAGTCTATCATTTCTCCAGTCACTAGATACTATTATTTTTGAATTAGTTTCATCTAATATATATTTTAGTCTTACAACTGCCTGTTCATCCCAATCACAATAAACAGCTGCAACATCGTAAAAATCATATTGAGAATAATCAATATTGTGCTTATTAGATAGCTTTTTTAGTATACTCTTATCCACACTAAATCTATGTTTATAATAATCAGGTTGCAAAACCCCATTAATATCTAAAAAAACTATATTCATAATAATCCTCTCTTAATTTCATTATTATAAACAAGATTTATATAAAAAACAACAATCATTTAAAAAGTCATAGTTTTCATATTGTTTTAAACTATAACTCTATATTCTATAATAAACTTTTCATAATTTTCATTAAAACGTGTTTATTTTTTTAATTCCATAATTTGTGTCTCCATCTTGTTTATGGCATTATTGGCAGTAACAATATTAAACACAACGCCACTAATAAACATTATAGCTGCTAATGAACTTATAAACACACCATAATTATTATGCATTTCAGCATTTCTTACAGCATTTCTAATTAATAAGCCACTAGTAAATCCTCCTAAAACAGTAGCAATATTTTTAGAAGCACTGATAGTTTTAATTTTCTTTTCTATTTTTATAATTTTAAACTCGTTTGTATTATCTCCCATTTATATTTCTCCTTTTATAGTTATATACTATTAGTCACAAAAGTCAATTTTAATCATTTGAATGCCACGAAAAATGCAAGCTAAATAATTTACCTTTTTAAAGTAGAATTAAGTGGATTGCAGTAAGAATAAACTTTTTTTCCACATATTTTACAATAAAATAACCAACGATCTTTTCCGCCAAAAATATTAGGATCATATTGGCGAGGCATCTCAGGGCTATAAATGGGTCCCTCCCATTGATGTTGACATGTTTCTTCCATCTTTTTAATTTTATCGTAGTTTTTTATTACATACTCAAGTAATTCTAGACTTTTTTTGCTCATAGCTTTTTCCTCTTAAATTGCTTCATATTATACTAAATACATAATCAAAAGTCAAATTTTTACCATTTAAAAAACCATATTTTTATTTCAAACTATAGTTTAATTTTTTTAACATATGGCCCATCTATTTTGCAATCATATGTAGATATTGTTCTGTCCTCTAAAAAAGCTCCTTCATAATTAATAAATGGTTCAGGTAAATCATCAATATCAGACCATATTAATTCTTCACATTTATTTTCTTCTATTATTTTTGGAATTCCATTATAATCATGTATTTCAAAATAATAATCTATATATGGTTCTAATTTTTTACCATCAATTTCGAAATAATTTCTTCTTAATATGACATAACTGTTTATTATATTCTTAGGATCAATATTTATTCCTAGTTCTTCCTGTGCTTCGCGAATTAATGCATCGTATTGATTTTCACCCTTATCAATATGACCGGCAGGCAAAGCATAATAACCAGGCCATAGTTTACAACCCTTTCTTTTTTGTAATAAAATTTTATCATCTTTAACAATTATCATATGTACTGCACTTTTAAAAATTTCTTTTTCCATAACAACCACTCCTATACCTCAATATTATATAAATTATTTTTATTGATTTAATATAGATTTACAAATTCACAATTTTAATGTTTTAACATAAACCGGTTCAAAAAAATCATCTAATGAGTCAGGAAAATCATCATCAGTTATGCATATATCCTCTTTAGTTCTTTCGATTTTTTGTAAATATTCTTTTTTAATCATTTCACTTTCAATTGCATATTCGCATACATTGATTTCATTATTCCCATAAAAATATCCAGTATATTTTCCAACACGTAATTTACCTTCTAACATATCATCTGGTAAATCATATGTACACACATAACTTCCAGCAAATACATTCATAAATAAAACATTACCTTTATCTTTATAAAAATGCATATAATATTTATCAGGATTATATTTGTGATTATTCATACCTTTTTCATTTTGATATTCAATAAGATTAGCTCCTAAAGATCCAACTTTAGAAAAATCATTATCTAGAATTAAATTTACTTCTCTATCGCTACATATTCTATATAATATCATTTTTTCTCCTTATTTTCTTTTTAACTCTCTTGTCTTAATCTTTTCTTTCACTCTATTAGCAAGATAAATCCTTGATGTTTTTTCAAAATCACGCTGAAACGAATAATTTAATGATTTTGACTTTTTAAACTGTTCATTTATAGTTTCTGTACTAATATGATTATCTACAAAATCAATACCATTATTCTTTAACAATTCTATTAATTCATCATATATAAAGTATCTAGTATCATGTTGGTATTTGCTATTTGTATTTCCATAATTAATATACCAACCAAATAAATGATATAGTTTTAAATCTCTTACAAAACCAGTATATTCTATAACAAGTATTCCTTCTTCATTTAATTTTTCATACTCTTCTAAAATCATACTATATATTTCTTTTGTTTTATTTAAATATGAATAATCCATAATACTCATAACCCTTCGATAATAATATAATAACACAAATAATTAAATATATTAATAATCATAAAAAAAGTAAGTATGAACTACTTACTAAAATAATCATTATTTGGCCTTAATGTTTTTTTTAATTTAGGTTCTCTTATTTCTCTTAAACTTATTTGCCTTAAATATTCTGCATATCCTTGTGTGTATTTTGTAACAGGGCATTCATAAGAAATAACTTGAAAATAATTCGGATTTATGAAACTAATATCAACATACTTAACACTATTAATTTCCCCATCATCACCCTTAGATACTAATATTAAATTATTTCTATAGTAATTGGAAGGAACATCTTGAATATCGATTTTTCTAGCAAGTGATTCGTTTCCAGCATTAATCAATCTTTGTCTATAATTTTCCAATATATTTTCTTCTAATGGTAAAAGATTTTGGACACAACCACCTTCATAATCAAATGCTCCACAATGTGAATTTTTAATTAAGTCTTCAACTTCACTAGTTTTTAAGAACTGAGTTTTTCCTAGTTCAGGAAGAAGGTATTTAGTTGTCATTAATGTATCATCACCATCTTTAATAACAAAGTGTTCTCTAACAAATCCATCTGCAATTACTAAATATACTCTACCAAAATCAAAAATTTGATTTACAAATTCGACTTTTCTTAAATGGACTCTTTCCCTATGTGTTAAAGAATCTGAATAAGGAAATTGTTTTCTTCTAGGATCTGATGCATATTTATTAGTATATAAGAAAGAATTAGGTACATAATGATAAGTCATTCCATCAGAATTCAATATAGAAATCATATCTCTACAATGAGCAATCATTATCTGAATACAATCAGCAGATACATATTTATTGTCTATTTTTTGTACAAATTCATAATTATCATTTCCCATTTAATAACACCCTCTTTATGTTTTTCAACAAAAAACTAGCATTTATTATAACATAAATTTTTCATCAGTCAAGTAATATGCTAGTCACAAAACTCATTTGGAAAATATAATTATTTTAAATAATTATTTAAATAATCTATCCATTCAGGAGCATCCTCTTCATCAAATAATTGATAAAGAAATTCTACAACAATTTGATGTCTTTTTTTTGCTTCTTTTTTTCCAGAATTTGTTAACATTAAATCTTTAAGTTTTAATATCTTTTCAAATATATGACAAACACTACTATCAGCACATTTTCTAATATATTTTTCAGCACTCATATCTTCAATTGGGAAAATATTTCTATCAAAAAATGGTTTTTCATTTTTTATAGTATATGCGTGAACTCTCAAAATTCCGTTTGCTCCTAAGGCATCACACATATCTGCATCTGAAACAATTTTACCTTCTAAAGTTGTAGGACAACATCCCTTTAATCTTTTACTATATCCAATATTACTAATTGCCATACATACTTGTTCTTGAATTTTTTTATCTACATTGCACTCATTCATAATTCTTTTTGCATTTGTAAGATTTTTTGCATTTTCCATTCCAAACAATTTATAGTCATCAACATCATGAAGTAATGCAATTAATGAAATAATGTCTTTGTTTGCATTTTCCTTTTCAGAAAATTTTAAGGATAGTTCTAACACTCTATTTATGTGATCCATTCCATGACCAGAATTATCTTTTTCTAATAATTTTTTTACTTGTTCTTTTACTTGCTCTATCATTATTTATCTCCTTATTATTTTAAATAGACTATAAAGAAGGTGGTGCATCATTAACTGAATTTTCATGTATATCTATAATCTCTGTTGGAATATAAATATTCTTTTCTATAATAAATTTTATTACATCATTGATTTTTAAATCTCTAGAATTATGAGTTTCTGGTTCAATATATTCATAATATTCTTCATCCTCATATAAAAATCTAAAATTTAAATCTTTTAAATCATTTGTTAAAGATTGCAATACATTAAATTGGTCTTTTGAAATATTTTTTGGGAAATATATTTGAGCATTTTCTCCTTCAATTAATAAAATTATTATTCCAAATTCAGAACATTTAATAGCTTTAAGAAAAGGATTATCTATAACATTTCTATTCCTTAATTCAGTTTGTAATTGCTTTATAGTTTCATTATTCGGATATTTTCGTTCTAAATCACGCACTACATTTGAAACACCTTGGTAATGATTAAAAGTCCTATTACTCCTTCCTCTTACTTCCTCTTCTTTAAGTTCACCATTAGGTAAAAGTGCAATAACTGCTTGATAATATTTATAAATTCTATTATTACCTTGTGGTGACCATCCATTAGCACGATCTATAGGTTTACTTTGAATAATCGAAGGTATTTTATTAATTAAAATTTGATTTATTTCCGGATCATTTTTTAAAGCTTCAGAAATATTTGAATAATAATCAGTATATAAATCTCTTTTTAAACACTCAAGAATGAAATATTTATTATTAGCTAAAGCACCACCACGCAATAATTGAATTTTTCCTTTTTCTAATGCTAATTCTATGTTTTCTTTCGTTAGTGCACTTTCTTTAGCATATGTGATTGGGTTTATTAATCCAGTATTTGAATTAAAATTAACAAGTGCCGCATTTAAAATATTTGGATTACCCTTTTGTGTTTCATTTAAATTTTCAAAATTATCAGGATATCTAGATATATATATCAACATTAAATTATCGTTATTTTTAACAGAATCAGGTAAATTTTTATATTCTATTCTAACAGTTCCCTTTTCTATATTGATTCTGTGAAATAATGCACTTTTAAATAACGGACTATTGTCTATAAATATAATATTCCCCTTTTCTAAAGCTAGTCGTATATTTTCCTCGGTTAATGCGCCATCTAATGCATAACATATCGGATTAACTATTCCAATAAATGTACTATCATATTTTAATAAAGCATTATGCAAAAAAGCTGGATTACTTCTTTGATCTGCTGTTAATTCTAAAAATACATCAGGATATCTAGAAATATATATTAACATTAAATCAACATTATTTTTAATAGAATAAGGTAAATATTTATATTCAATTTTAATAGTTCCCTTTTCAATATTAATTTTATGAAATAATTCATTTTTAAACAACGGACTATTATCAATAAATACAATACATCCTTTTTCTAAAGCTAGTCGTATATTTTCCTTTGTTAATGCACCATCTAATGCATAACATATTGGATTAATCGCATTATCATTAGGATTAAAACTACTAAGCGCTTTATTTAATATTTCTGGATTATTTCTCATTTCGGCAGGTAATAAATCAAAAGAAATAATTCTACCCCTTGAATATAAGCCTTCACAGAAATAAAGATTTTTTAAAACAATTGCATTTTTACTAATATTTGAATCTTTAACAGTGAGTGCTAAATCAAGGTTTTCTTTTGTTAATGCATTTTCTCCTGCCCAACTTATAGGATTAGTTAGATTAGTTCCACTATACCCCGAAAAAAAATCGTAAAATTCTATAAACTTTATTAAAGCACGCTTTAAAACTAAAGGATTGTCTCTAAATTCTGGTTTTAAAATTTTAAAATATGAATACTCTCTATCCATTAAATAAAGTATATCTTCTAAATTTGACAAAGATTTTATTTCATATTCTTCAATTCTTTTACCATTAGGTAAATCATAAAATCTCCAAATATTATCATACATATTATCAACATCCTTATTCTTACATTACTATAAGTATATCATAATTAATAAGTCACAACAACTTTAACCTTAAATTTGATTTATTTAATCATTTAAAAAGTCATAATTTGAATTATGACTAATTATTTTTAGGTCTAAACACTCTTGAGTTTGATCTTCTGTTAGACATCGGAAGATTGAAAAATTGCACTATAGATTTAACATATTCATTTATGCATCCATTTTCTCTAAGCTTATTTATAAAACTTATAACATCAACATAAGTTTTGTAATTAAACTCATCTTTAAATCTAATAGAATCAGTTGTACATTTAGAATTTATATAACTCTTCCCATCATCGCTTGAAAATTCAGCCCCTGATATATCAAATGGGATTCCAGTTATATATTCTTCTGCTTCTTCATTCAGAGAAAATAAAGTAAGGTTAACTTTGATAATTAATTTTTGTAAATCAGCTGGAACATGATTTTTATCAAAAATTTCACTTAATCTACAATCACCATCAGTATAAATTGATTTATATAAATCGCCATCACTTCTAAAATTATATGTTGTTTTAATAGCATTTTGTGCATCAACTATTAAATATTTAGCTTTCTCTTTTTTCATAAATGTTTCTCCTTCTTTTTTATTATAAATTCAAATTGATTTATTTATTGTTCTAAAATCCTTTGATTTGATTGATTTTTGATTATATCTTTATCTATTTGAAGAAGTAAATTATTTAATCTACTATTTTCTTCTGTTAAATCTTTTATTTGACTACAATTATCTTCAATTTGCGCAAGCAAACATTTTTTATAATCTTCAGGTGTCATAAATTTTCTAAAATAATGGCCTCTATGTAACTTGCCTTCAGTATCTACTACTTCATATAAAACTAAATCTGGTAGTAAGATTTTTTTATTATTTATAAAATTGCGAGGATAATAAACATTATCAATTGTTCCAACAATGTAATTACCATCTATTTGACCTTCGTGATCAAAAATTAAAACCTTAGTTCCTTTTTCTAATATTTCCATACATTCTCCCTCATATCATTATTTATAGGTAACCCACGTATTATTTTTTTTAATAACGAATTTTATTTTATTATCAAAAAATTCACAATATACCTGCATGTGTTCTGGATCAATTTCCGCAAGAATTGGCGCTATATTTGTTATAAATGAATTCTTTATTTGCTCAGAAGCAGTTGTTTGATAATACATATCATCACCTCTACCCATTATAGAAAGAATTGAAGCAAATGCAGTATTATCTCTTGCTTGATCATGTAGCCCATCAAGAGAAATATTACTATCTTCTATTTTTAAATTATCTGATTTAAAATCATTAGTAGCAAAATTCATAAATGAGTTTATGAATTCAGTTGCTCCTAAAGTTTTCATTTGTCTAATCATTTTAACGAATTCAATAGCATAATTTTTATCTAATTTAAGTAATTTTTTAAATATTGCAATTAAATTTTTCTCACTTAAATCACTGTGATTAACCCCACGTCCAGAATAATAACTTGCTCTATCATTTAAACCACAAGTGCGTAAAATATGACTTGCTAATTCTCTACGATCTACATTATTTTTTATAAATGATATAACACCTTCACCATCTAATTTATATAAGTATAGCATTATAGAAGATGCAATATTAACTGGTCTTTGCTCTATTTTTTTATAAAAATTTTGAACTGCTGAACATATAACACTTAATTCTTCTTCACTCATATCGTTAAATAATTTATCACTATTAATTGCGTCCTTAACTTCATCACTTAAAGTTTCTGTTGAAAGTAATTTTCTTATGCTAGATTTAAAATAATCTGATAAATATTTTGAATGCATAAATTTTTCTGCTCCATTTGAATAACGATAAACTAAACTTCTTCCCCAATCACGAGAAAGGAATTTATAAATATATTGTACTCCACAATCCTGTATTTCATAACAATCATCTTTACAAGTTTTACCAATTAATTTTTTATGCGCTTCAATTAACTGCTTATCACTAGTCATTGAATCAATACTTGATATAATTTTATCATATTCATCCATACTTATTTCCGTACATTTTTTTTCCATTTAAATTTTCCTCCAAATAACTTTCATGATGCCAAAAGCACTCAAAAAGTCATATTATAAAAAATCAATAATTGTATTTTATAACTTCATTATTTTAACTTTGGGAATGTTCTTCTTTTAACAACGACATCATTATCTTTAGTATCTTCTATTCTTACTTTTTCACCACATATTTCGCATACTCTATAATATACAGGCTTAGATCCTTCATCAATATAAGAATTATAATTTGTTTCATATTTATTTAACAATCTATGTCCTTGACGTTGACATATTTCTATATTAATACCATCTATTTCTGAAAATAATATATTTTGAATTCTACCTAATCTAATTATTTCTCTTTTAAGATCAATATATTTTTCAAATTTTTCTTGTCTCATTGAAAGTAATTTTTTAACTCTTTCTTGTTCCTCTTCACTTAATTGTGGACTTTTTGAATCTTTAGAACTATCTTTTTCACCAAAAACACATAAATTATTAATTCTTTCATTTGGACCTAAAGTTTTTCCAGCTTTAATATCTGCAATTCTCTTTTCTGGATCATAAATATTCCATTCAATAGTAGGCAAAGTTTTTGTAAGAGATGTTATTACACTATTAGTTATATTAAACTGTACTTCTAAATCAAAACTACAAATTGGTTTAGCACCATTCATCACTTTTGTTAATACTGGATTTAAATCGCTTAATACACTACCTCCATGTTTTGACATCGCAGATACTGCTAACCCCGCAATGCTTCCTTCAACAGTTAAAAAAGGCCTGCACAAAAATTCTCTAGAATCAATTTTTCCATATATAACGCCATCTAAAGTTTTATTTTCTTCGCCAACAAATCTTTCACCAAACGCATCTAAAATTTCATAATATATTTCTTGGCACAATTCATAAGAACTATTATATTTTTTATTCATTTCTGGTTTCTCCTTTATTACTATTATTTTTTTGCCTTAATTTTCTTTGAATAGCTTCCTTTTTCATTGAATTAAAATATGTTTGATAATCCCAAACTAATTTATAATATGATGTATGAAAATCATCACAACGATCTTCAGCTTCACTAAGATAAATACAATACTCACTTGCAAAACTATAAAAGTTATTACTATTAATTAATTCTTTTATTTCTTCATATCCTGGATCAGCTTTGCTAAAAAACCTATCGAAAAATATTATTTCTATATAACCATTATCAATTGATTTTGGATCATATATTTTTTTCCTTAATTCTTTTAGAATACATTTAAGCAATCTTTTTTGTATTGTAGAAATTTCTTTTTTATTTCTTCTTTGTACTAATTGTTCACGTTGAGCTGTTTTACTCATACTATATAATTCTTCATTATATTTCATTTTATCTATCCTCCATTATTTTTGTTCAAATGTTCTTTTTATACCTTCTTGTTTTTCTCTTGAAATTATTGTAAATGTTTTATCGCTTATTTTTTGAACTCTATGTTCAGCCATACCTTGTCCTTCATAAGACGTTTCAATTGTTGCATTATTTTGTAAATCTATAAGTTCTTTATTCTCTTGTTCCAAAACTGAAGATAATATTTCTTTTAAATCCTCCATAGGTAGGCATATATGAGCTTTTGATTCTACTCCAGCAATTGTTCTTCTTTCAAGATACCAAATAGAAGTTATTACTGTACCGGGCAATCTATCTTCATCTACTTCATTACTGATTCTTACCTCCACATTTCTTCCCTGTTGCATAAAATAATTTTTTATTATTTTTTTCATATTTTCATAGCTAATGCTATATGAACTATAATCATTCATTTTATATTCCTCCATATGTCTCAATATTATATATTAAACATATACTATTTTCAATAATAATTTTATTATTTAAAAAGCAATAGTTTTTAAATTTAAACTATTACTTTTAATTTATTTTTTTAATAAATATTTTTTATAAATGTTAGCACACTCTACTATATTTTCTATATCTTCTTGGGGTAAATTCAATAAATTACATAATTCATTAATATCTTCTATATTAGTTTCTTTTCTTAATTGAATTAGTTTTTCTATTTCTGGAATATAATTAACTATTATATTAGGATCCATTATTTTACGATTTAATCCAGTTGCATCATGATAACCATCTTCTATTTTATATGGGTGCATCTGCCTACCCTCTAATTCTTGTGCAAGCAAGTATAATCTATTAATCTCATCAAGCCACGCTCTAGATAAATATAATAAATTTTTTAGATTTAATTTTCCATTTGGTTTTTTAATGTCAAATTCATTTGGATTTATTGGATTACCATATATTACAACGCTCTTTTTAAATAATTCTTGGGGTTCCATATATATTGGTACAAATGATTTATTAGAATAAGCGGAAAAATAAAATGCTCCCATAGGAATAGTTTTTAAATGAAAGTCCTTTAATTTTAACATTATTTTAGGATCAACATGTCTTCCTTGAGGAAATATTATAAGTGAATGGTTTTTATCTTCTAACTTTTTTAGTTCATCTTTTATTTCACTTAAAACAACTTTATCTCTTGTTATTGGATAAACATTTACTAATCGTAAAACTTTTGATAGCCTTGGATAATTCTCCCAAAACTCTTTATACATAAATGTATCAATATCATAATATTTACTAAGTAAACACCATATAACATAACCATCCAAATTATTGGTATGATTGGGTGTAAATATGTATGATGTTTCAGTTAAATTATCTTTCTGATATTCTTTAATTGGAAACAAAAATTTTGGTATTAATACATTTAATGTATTTGAAAGTATAGGATTAATTTTATGACTTTCCATTCAATTCAACCTCTTTTTTATGGCTATATATTATATCATTATTTTTTTAATATGTAAATAATACATATAAAAAGTTATAGTTTTTATTTTAACCATAACTTCACATTTTATTGTCTTCTAATTAATTCCAATTTACATGCAGTTCTATAATCACCAAAGCTTCTATTAGCTTTATCATGAATTTCTTCTGGTAAATTTAAATACTTAAATGTCTGTCTATATAAACTCATTAACGTTAATGCATATTGTATATCAAAAGGTTGATCATATAATACATTTTCGTGCACTAAACCATATGTATCTTCATAATGTATAACAATCTTACCATCTTTTAATTCACCTATCACTGTTCCATATTCATTAACAACACCTATTTCTTGACACATTTTTGTAATAAATTTAACTGTTTCAACATCAACTTTAGTTGATACCACACCATCTATTTCCATTTTTTCCTCCTTTATGACTAATTATTATATTATTATTCATTTCAATAATATAATAATTACTTTCTTAGTCCTAATATTAAACCTTTACCCTTTTCAGATTCTGCTATACACACTGATATATCACTACATATCTTATATGAAATATTATCACCTAGGAATTTTTTAGAATAATTAAAACCTTGTTGATCAAAAAAATGAGATATCCTACCATCCTCACTAAAAACTTGTTTCTCTTTACGAGTAGGATTTTTAATCATTCCAACTTTACTATATGGCATATTTTCATATTTTTTCAATTGTTCTAAAAGAAAAATTGAACGCTCCCTAGCTAAAATCTTCTTCCCTTTTCTTTGTTCTTCAGTTAATATTTCATCAGAATTCAAAATATATAAACTTGCTACATCTGTTAAAAGTATTCTATTTTCATCAATATAATCATAAAACTCTGTATTTCTAAGATAAGATACTAAAGCTGCCCTTGCATTTTTTAAATAGTATCTTTCTTTTTCCTTTTCTATATATGCTCTTATTTTATTTAAATCTCCATCTTCTAAATATTTAACTAGTTTATTATAAGATTCATAATCAATCATATTATCTTTCTCCTTTATAACTCAATATTATAAAATAATATTATTATTAATTGCAATAAAAAACAAATCATAAGATCAATTATTGTTTAAATTTTTTCAATTTAAAACCACCCTTTTAAAAGGATGGATTTTACATTATTGCATTAATCTTTTTAATTGTTGTTTGTTTCTTTCTACTTTTTCTCCATACTGAGCTGCTCTAATAGAACCACCAGAAATTATACCAACAGCTCCTAGTAATGTAGCTATTGATTCATAATAATTATTATTATATCCTTCTTTAAGAGATATTCCAAATAAAGAACTAGCAAGAAGTGTAC